>ENA-ORUF01000609-ORUF01000609.1-human-gut-metagenome-genome-assembly--contig:-NODE-609-length-47549-cov-6.360909_pt1 | contig 47549 bp, 38 predicted proteins | sample MGYA00242077_ERZ509203 | MGnify/ENA primary metagenome ERZ509203 (study PRJEB26280, sample SAMEA2338834) | human gut metagenome | biome: human gut; feature: human-associated habitat; material: faeces... | reverse complement strand
CCTGCCGGGGGAGCTTCCTCCCGTGAAAATGCAATGCCGGAGCGTCCGCAGACGCTCCGGCATTGCTATAATAAAAGTAACGCTACCTCAGAACCGCAGCCGCATCTGATACCACACCACCCCGCCGTGGGTAGAGCCGGAAACGCCCTCGTTCACAAAGCCAAACTTTGCGTAATAGTGCAAAAGCTTCTCCTTGCAGGTCAGTACCAGCCCCTTGCGCCCCTGTGTGTGGGCATCTGCGATGGCTCTTTGCAGCAGCAGCCCGGCATAGCCCCGGCAGCGGCAGCGCGGGAGGGTGTTCACCCCAAAGATCATCTGCCATGCGCCGTTTTCATCATGCAGGGCGGCATCCGCGTACATCTCATCGGTCAGGTCGGGTGTGTCGGTGCAAAAGCCATCCACAAAGGCCACCAGCTCCCCCTGCTCAAGCAGCAGCCAGAAATGACCGGCATAGTGTGCCAGCCGTCCGGCAAATTCCTCTGCCGTGGCAGCCTCCGCTGCCGGAAAACAGGCCGCCTCCACGGCGGCAATGGCCTGTAAATCGTCCATAGTCGCGTTGCGTATCTCCACAGTATCTCTCCTCCCTTTTTGTAATGTCAGTATACCACAGCTGCCGCGCAAGGGCAAAATATTTGCATCTGTTCCCCGTCCGTGTTACAATGACTATACTACGCTTGGAAGGGAGTTGAAACGCCATGCCCACCGAAAACCGCACTACCTTAACGCCGGACACCCCGGTGCGCTACCTGAAGGGGGTCGGCCCAAAAACCGCAGAGCGGTTCGAGAAGTTGGGCATCGTGACGCTGGCAGACCTGCTGTGCCACTACCCCCGGCGCTACATTGACTTTTCCAAGCCCTACTCCATTGCGGAAGCTCCCGCCGACACCGAATGCGTGGTAAAGGCCGAGGTATTCGCAAAGCCCGGCGGGCGCATTTTGCCGGGTGGGCGGCGGATGGAGCGCATCACCGCCGGGGATGATGTAGCCAGTCTGGAGATCACATGGTTCAATAACCCCTACGCCACCCAGAAATTGCAGCTGGGGCAGGAATACTATTTTCAGGGCATCGTCACCGGCGGGATGCTGCGCCGCCAGATGGTCAACCCGCAGGTGCGCACCGCCGAGCAGATTCAGGCCGCGCCCTTTGAGGCCGTTTACCCCCAGACCGAGGGACTGTCCAGCAGCGTCATCTCCCGCTGCATCCGGCAGCTTTTGCCCCACGCGGAGCTGCTGCCCGACCCGCTGCCGCCGGAGATGCTGCAAAAATACCGTCTACTCCCCAAGGCCGAAGCGGTGCGCGCCATCCACTGCCCTGCCACCGAGGAACAGGCCGCAGCAGCGCGGCGGCGGCTCATCTACGAGGAGCTTTTGGTGCTGCAATTGGGCATCGGGCGGATGCGCAGCCGGGGCGCTGCGGCCACCGGGGCACCCATGCGCCGCGCTGACCCATCCCCTTTCTGGCAGAGCCTGCCCTTTGCCCCCACCGGGGCGCAGCGCCGTGCAGTGGAGGAGATTTTAAACGATATGGCGGGCGATACCGCCATGAACCGCCTGTTGCAGGGCGATGTGGGCAGTGGCAAAACGCTGGTGGCTGCTGCCGCCATCTGGGCGTGCATCCGGGCGGGATATCAGGCCGCGCTGCTGGCGCCTACCGAAATTCTGGCCGCGCAGCACGCCGAGGGGCTCAACCGGCTGCTTGCCCCCTTCGGGATGCGGGTGGCCCTGCTGACCGGCGGCATGAAGGCCGCCGCCCGCCGCACCACGCTGGCTGCCATCCGCAAGGATGAAGCCGACCTTGTGGTGGGCACCCACGCCCTGATGAGCGAAGGGGTGGAGTTTGCCCGGCTGGGTCTGGCAGTCATTGACGAGCAGCACCGCTTTGGGGTGCGTCAGCGCGGCGCATTGGCCGAAAAAGCCGCGAACCCGCACCTGCTGGTCATGAGCGCCACCCCCATCCCCCGCACGCTGGGGCTGCTGATCTACGGCGATCTGGACATCTCCATTCTGGACGAGCTGCCCCCCGGGCGTACCCCGGTCAAGACCCGGTGCATCACCGGCAAGCGGCGGCAGGACCTGTACCGCTTTCTGGACAGCGAGATCGACAAGGGGCGGCAGGTGTATCTGGTCTGCCCCGCCATTGAGGATGTGCCGGACGGCGGGCTGAACGCCGTCAAGACCTACTACGAGGACATTGCCAAGACGCTGCTGCCCGACCGCCGGGTGGGGCTGATGCACGGCAAGCTGAAACCCAAGGAAAAAGCCGCCGTCATGGAGGATTTCAAGGCCGGGCGGTTGGACGCACTGGTGTCCACCACCGTCATCGAGGTGGGCGTGGACGTGCCCAACGCCAGCGTGATGGTGATCGAAAACGCCGAGCGCTACGGCCTGAGCGCCCTGCACCAGCTGCGCGGCCGTGTAGGACGCGGCGCTGCCGAGAGCTGGTGCTTCCTTGTCAGCGACAACACCAGCGAGGCCGTGCAGAAGCGGCTGAAATTCCTCTGCTCCACCACCGACGGCTTTGCCGTGGCGCAGTACGATCTGGAGACCCGCGGCCCCGGCGACTTTTTCGGCAGCCGCCAGCACGGTCTGCCCACCTTGCAGATCGCCGACCTGATGAATGACACCCGTACCCTGCACGCTGCTCAGAGCGAGGCCGCTGCATTGCTTGCCGCCGACCCGCTGCTGGAAAGCCCGGCCCACGCTTTGCTGGCCGCGCAGGTGCAGCAGATGTTCGACAAGGCCGGGCCGATGAACTGAGGACGATTTTAAGTGCGCTCCGCTTTGCTTTGCGCAACTTCAGCGGAAATAATATTTTTATAGTTCGCGTATATCGCGGCCTGCGGGCCGCGATATACGCTTTTTTCACAGGAGGGGCCGTGATGGCAAACGGCATCCATTACTACAACTTCACGCATAAAAAAGCGGGTCAGAAGCGCTCAGGCTTCCGACCCACGATAGAATATTATTCTTTGCTCCCAACAATGTTTTGCAGGATGCGGGCGGTCAGGGCATCCAGCTTTGTTTCCAGTGCGGGCAGGTGCAGCAGGCGGTAGAGCCGCTGATACACGGCATCCACCGCGTAGCCCGCAGCGGCAACCAGCAGCACCGCACCGGTCAGGTAAGCCAGCGAGGGCAGCAGCGCCCCGCCGAACCGGGGCAGATCCACCAGCTGCCACAGCAGCGCCCGGGTAAAATCGCTGTCGTGCAGCAGATACACCCCGAAGGATAGCGGTGCCAGCCGAAAGACCCAGCGCCGCCAGTAGTCCGAGCGGATACGGATATTCTGGAACAGCAAAAACATTGCTGCCGAGGCGATGGCCGTAGCCAGTGCCTGATAGCCGTTGACGGTATTCACAAAGCCGTTCAGGTGCAAAGCGTTTTCCATCTGCAGCGCCAGCATCCGGTTGAACAGCCCCGCCGCCGAAGCTGCCAGATATGCCAGCAAACACAGCCCGCTGGGCACGGTCACCCGGTATTTGCGGAAATAAGCGGCCATAAAATACAGAGTGTAGAACCAGATAAAGCTGTACCCGTTATTCACAAAGGTTTCATCCGTTGCCCAGTAGAACAGCGTGCCCCACACGCTTTGCAGCAGCAGCGCCACCAGCAGCAGCGTTTTGTACTGCCGCCGGTCAAGGCTCTGCACCACCGCATTCAGCACCGGCACCGAGAGGTACATCAGAAAATAAGCCGAGGCGAACCAGTAGCCGTTGGAGGTAAGGGGTAAAAGTGCCCGGAGCAGCGAAATGGCTGAAAGCGGCACCGCACCCGCCTTGACCGCAACGCAGAAAGTGAGCATGGAGTAAAACCATACCTGTGCCCCGATGCGGAACAGCCGCCCGGCGCGAACAGCCCCCTTGCGCTCCGACAGATAATAGCCGGAAAGCATTACAAAGCAGTTGGTGGACACACGCGCCAGAATAAACAGCAGCCAGTAGATCCAGAATGCCGCCGACCCCTGCGGTGCCGCACTGCCCAGCCCGCCGTGCCCAATGCCGTGCATCAGAACGATCATCACCATACTGAGAATGCGCATCGCCTCAAAGCCGCTATGCCGTTTCTGCTCTTCCATACCCCATTTTCCCCTTACATTTCCCCTGTTTCCAGCTGCCGCAAAGCCTGCCGCACCTGCTGCTCCGGCCGCAGCCACGCTTGATAGTACGCCGCATTGTGCTGCGCCATGGCTAAGATCGCCGCCGGGTCTGCCAGCAGCTGCCGCAGCTGCTCCTCGCACTGTGCCGGGGACGTATATGTTTTATAGTTTTTGCCCTCTTCAAAGCCGCCCGGCAGGGTGTACCGCAGCGGCTCGGTGACAATGGCGCGCCCCGCCGCCACATACTCAGCCAGTTTCCAGCCGGTAGAGCCGTGCAGTCCGGTAGAAGCCACACAAATTTCCGTGTGCTGCATCCGGTGCAGATAGGCGCGCTTGCCGGTCAGCTTGTCCGGCAAAATCAGTTCCGGGCACTGCCGCCGGGCGCAGGCGTTGTCCGATACGCCGCCGGTGAACTGCGCCGGGAAAGCACTTTGCAGCCGGTGCAGCAGCTCAATGCGGTCTGCGTTCACCTGCCGCCACTCTGCCTGTAACTCCGGGTATTGCTGCACCGCCGGTTCCTCCGGGTCCCACAGACGGGTCAGGAAGAGGATGCGCGGCTTTTTGCGCACCCGGGTCAGCCGGGCTTCAAAGTCCTGCGGGTAGCAGCGGGTGGAAAGTGCCCACTGCTTCAGGCGGCTCTTTGCGCTGCGCTCCGCTTCCAGCGGCGAGCCCGGACAGGTAACGTAGTAGTTCAGCCCCAGCGGCCGCAGTTTTGCGGGGATATCGCCCGGGAACTGCCGGTTCTTCTCCTCCGAAAAGGAACGTTTGAACACCACATCCGCCCGGTGGAACAGTGCCAGCACCGCCGCCGGGTCGTTGTAGAAGTAGCCGTCCATCAGGTCAAACACCACCGTGCGGCCGTCGATCTCGGTTTCCAGCAGCGCTTCCCGGGCAAGGGGATTGCCCTGCCGCACGTCCTGCACCCGCAGGGTCAGCTCCCCGCGCTTTGCAAGCAGAGTAAAGCCAGCCAGAATGCCGCTGACGTGGGCAGCGCCCTCCCGGGTGGCAAGTTTTATTGTGACCTGCATTTTGCCTCCTATCGGTGGAACAGCCCGGTGCGCCGCTCGCCCATGGGGATGACGTCACAGAACACACACCGGCTCTTGGTGGAAAGCTGCACATCCTTGTGATAGCAGCCGAAAAACCATTTTTCGTAGGTCAGCTTGAGCAGGATCTCATCCAGAAACAGGTGCAGACGGTTGCTTTCGCCAAGGGCAAGGGCGGTAAAATCCAAAAATCTGCTTGGTGCATCGTGGGTCAGCACATAATCTACCTTGTAGTCTACTTTCTCTAAGTTGCGGCGGCAGGTGTCGTACTCCTCGTCACTGGGCATCTCCTGCTTCCACCAGTTCACGCCCGGCTCCCGGTCGTCCTTATCCTGACTTTCCGCACCACCGAAGCAGAGATAGGTCTTGCCCTCCAGCTCCAGCACGCTGCCCCGGCACACATGGTACACGTTGCCGCCAAGGCTCTGTACCCTGCCGCCGAACAGCTCGGTCTCCGGGTACTGCGCCAGCAGGTCGTAGTTTTCGTGGCTGCCGTCCAGAAACAGAATCGTGTAGGGGCGCTTGCGCAGCCAGTCCAGCCGCTTGCGCTCTGCGGCGCTGCCGTCCCACACAAAGCCGAAATCCCCCAGCACCACCACGGTGTCCTTTTTGCCCAGCCAGCGCAGCTTGCCCTGCTTGAAGCGCTGGATATCGCCGTGGGTATCCCCTGTAAGATATACCATTCCTGCCCTCCCTGCCGGAGCGAAAGAACGGTGTAAAACACCGCAAGGCTCTTGTAACGCCCCGGCAAACCTGTTATTATTATAGAACACAGCACACTTGCTGCAAAATTGATTTTCCGGTGCGCCGCACAGCGCAGCCGTATCTAGTATATTTTATCGCTTTTTAAAGGAATTGTCCACATGAAACGTATTTTTGCACTGGTTCTTTCATTTGTATTTCTGCTCAGCTGCCTTGTGCTGCCCGCCGGGGCCATGTTCGACCCCAGCCCGGTGTATCAGGTGCAGGCTGCAAGCGCCTATATCGTGAACACGGATACCAACATTATCGTCTATGATAAGGACAGCACAAAGCAGGTGTCTGCCGGCGGTCTGACCAAATATATGACCCTTGCCGTGCTGCTGACCAACTACGCTGACCAGCTGGACAGCACCTTCCAGATGCCCTTTGCCATCTCGGACTATGTTTATAACACCAACAACGCAGATATGCGCTCCAACGAGACTTTCACCTACCGGGAAGCCATGTACGCCATGCTTACCCGCAATGCCAACGAGGCAGCCATGGGTGTGGCGTACACCCTTGCCGGCGGCGATCTGGACGGCTGGGTGGCGCAGATGAACACCCTGTCCCAGCGCATCGGCACCACCGCCAGCAGCTGGACGGACGCCTGCGGCATCGACAGCGGCAACACCACCTGCGCGGTGGATATGTACCTGATTTTGCGCTACCTGATGAGCTTTGACGCCTTTGTGGAAGTGTCCGGTGCGCCTAGCTTTACCATGCCCGCCAAGGAAAAGCACCGTTCCTCTTCGGTGCTGGTCAGCCAGAACGCCGCGCTGAGCAAAGCCAGCGGCGGCAGCTACTACCGCAGCGCCATGCAGGGCGGCATGTGCAATGTGACCGCCTTTAAAAACGATACCGGCACCCAGAGCTATGTTTCGTGGGGTAACAAGGACGGTGCCACCTATATCTTCTGCGTGATGGACAGCCCCGACAGCTGCGATACCTTCGGCTACGCCAACCGCCGCCCCGCCCTGTTCGAGACGGTCAAACTGATGGACTGGGTATTCGACAGCTTTTCCATTCAGGCTGCGCTGGACACTGATTTGACCATTGCGGAGATCCCGGTCCGATATTCCTCCGACACCGACACCTTGCAGCTGTACCCCAACGACAGCATGATGACCCTGCTGCCCTCCACCAGCGACGGCACCGTCACCCAGAAATACTTCCATCTGCCGGACTACGTCTGTGCCCCCATCCAGCAGGGCGATGTAGTGGGCACGGTGGAGCTGAAGCTGGCAGGCGAGACCATCGGCGTGGTGGATCTGATCGCCGGGCAGGACGTAGCCCGCAACCCGCTGCTATTCGGGGTGGACAAGGTGAAGGAGTTCCTGACCAGCCTGTACCTGAAGGTGGTGCTGGTGCTCAGCCTGATCGCCGCCCTGATCTATGGGCTGTGGCTGCTGTGCTCCAACTGGAACCGCCGCAAGCCTACCAAAAAGATCCACCGCCGCTATTAAGTAAAGCAAAAGCCCTGCACCGGATGCAGGGCTTTTTTCTGTATTGCAGCGCCTCAGGCGCGGTTTTTCAGAAGTTCTGTCAGGCTGTGGAAGGTTTGGCCATGGTTGCCGGTAACCGTCTCGGCGTGGAGCAGGCTGCTGAGAACGCTTTCCTCCACGCACTCTGCCACCGCCCGGAACAGGGGGTTGATGGCATCATCGTGGAGCAGGGTCATGGGCAGCAGGGCTTTCTCCGAATAGTGCGGCACCCGGTTGGCGGTGGTAAAGGCGATGACGATCTCGCCGCTGCCGTTGCCGCAGTAGGAACCTGTGCGGGAAAGCCCCACCAGCGCCCGGCGGCACAGCCGCCGCAGCTGCCGCTCGCTCAGGGGGATATCCGTGGCCAGCACCGTGATGATGGAGCCCTTATCCTCGTGGGGCGGGATGCTGTCGCTCAGCAGGGTGTGGATGGGCGTGCCCGCCACGATGAGGTCATCGAACAGCGCATGGTTGGAGAGCACCAGTGCGCCCATGGTGTAGGGTTTTCCGTCCAGTTCCACCACCCGGGAGGCGGAGCCGATGCCGCCTTTCAGCCCGTGGCAGCGCATCCCCCGCCCGGCGCCTACGGCACCCTCGGCAAAATCTGCCTTGCAGTCTGCCAGCGCGGCAAAAACGTGCTGCTCGGTCACATGAAGCCCCCGGATATCGTTCAGGCCGCAGTCGTTGCACTCGCAGACCACCGGGTTCACGCTGCCGGTGGTCTCGCAGATGTCGGGGTTTTTCTCCAGCATATACTTTACCAGCGCGGTCTGTGCCGTGCCCACGCTGAGGGTGTTGGTAAACAGGATGGGCGTTTCCAGCGTGCCCAGCTCGTCGATCTGCACAAGACCTGTGGTCTTGCCAAAGCCGTTGATAACATAGCTGGCCGCCAGCACTTTTTCGTGGAAAATATCCCCTTGGTGCGGCAGCAGCGCCGTTACGCCAGTCTGCACCACGCCATCTGCCAAGGTGCAGTGCCCTACCGTCACCCCCGGCACATCGCTGATCTTATCCCGTGCACCTTTGGGAAGCGTGCCCACCTGAACGCCCCATTCGTTCCCTGCAATGCCCATTGTAGCTCCTCCTTGCTTTTTTTCTAAGGTGTATCATAGCATTTCCGCTGCCAAAAGTAAACCACTGTAACAAGCCGGGGCAGGCGCAGAAAAAAGGCTCCCGCGCTGCACAAAATCATTGAGGTGCCGCTGCATTTTCCGTCGGCCACGATCTTCTGAGCGCCGCATAGGAGACCAGAAAGTTTGCCAGCCACCCTGCCGGGACGGCAAGCCAGACAAAGGCAATACCAAAGCGCGGTGCACAGATCAGGGCAACGGACAGGCGGATGGCAAGGTTTACCATGTTGGCAATGAGGAACGGGCGCATGATACCAAGCCCGCGCAGCACGCCATCGGTCGCCATCTTGATGCCCATGAAGATGAAGAAGTAACCCAGCCACCGCATATAATCACCGGACACCTGATAGGCCAGCGCCGTTCCGTCCTTGCCCAGAAACAGCGAGGAGATCTGGGTGTGCAGGGTTTCAATGACCGCAAAGGCAATGACTGCAAAGCACAGGTCCAGCACCAGCGCAGCGTGGTAGCCTTTTTTGAGACGGTCGATCTTCTTTGCACCAAAATTCTGGGAGATATAGGGCGAGACCGCATTGCCGATGGAGACAAAGATCAGCGAGAAAACATTTTCTACCCGCATCGTTGCTGCATATCCGGCAAGCGCCTGTGTGCCAAAGGGGTTTACCACCGCCTGCACGATCATCATGCCGATGGACACGGTGGACTGCTGCAAGACCGACGGCACCGCAATGCGGAGCATGGAATACAGCTCCTGCCGATCGAACTTATTAAAGGGGCTTTTATATTGCCGCATCCGGTGCAGGAAGATCAAAAACGAAAACACCGCAGAAATGCCCTGTGCGATCAACGTGGCAAGGGCTGCGCCAAACACGCCCAAGCCAAGCCCCGCCACCATCCAGAGATCCATAAAAATATTCAGGATGGAGGAAAAGATCAGCAGACCCAGCGGGATCCTAGACTCCCCAATGGAGGTAAACATGGTGGAAAGAATGTTGTACATGAACAAAAACGGGAAGCCCACAAAATAGACCCGCAGATACAGCACCGCATCCTCCAGAATGTCGGCGGGGGTCTGTAAGCCGCTCATCATAGCACGGGAAAAGCTAAAGCCAAAAACGCCAAGGACAACACTCAAAACCAGAAAGCTGAGCAGGGACGTTGACACGATGGTTTTCATTTTGCCATAGTTTTTAGCGCCAAAATAGCGGCTTACCAGCACACCGGCACCCACACCGGCACCCAGTGCCACGCAAATAAAAACATTGGTCAGCGCAGCACAGGCACCGACAGCCGCCAGTGCCGAGGAGCCGACAAACTGGCCGACTATGATGGAGTCCGCCATATTATAGACCTGCTGAAAAAAGCTGCCAAGGATCATTGGCATTGCAAAAACCGTCAGCGCTTTCAGCGGCGCATCTGTGATCAGATATTCATCCTTCGACATGATCTATTTCCTTTCAAGCTGTGTTTCTCTCAATTTTTTTAAATTTGCTCTGCCCAGTATACCACGCTTTTCCCCTACTGAAAAGCTCCCGCTAACATTACCGCAAACCGCTTTTATAACGTCCCGTTTCCCTTTCTCTCGTCTTGACAAGCCCTTTTCTTCCGATTACAATACCAAAAAGAGCCGGCGGGCGGTCTTTTTGCTGCCTGCTGCCACAATCTTCCGGGAAAGGAACTTTTTCATGGAACCAAAAACAAAACAATCTCTGCTCGTTACCGTGGTAGGGGTAACGCTTTTTGTAGCGCTGCTGCGGCTTTCTGACGTTCTGGCCTTTGCCGCAAAGCTGATAGATCTGGTACTGCCCATTCTGGCGGGCGGCATTCTGGCGCTTTTTATCAACGTGCCCATGACCGGTCTGGAAAAGCGGCTGAACCGCCTGTTCGGCAAGGCCAAAAAGCAGCCCTCGGCGAAAGCCATCCACCTTCTCAGCTTTTTCATCACCCTGCTGGGCGTTGTGCTGGTGCTGGTATTGGCGCTGACTTTGCTGATCCCGGAGCTGGTGCAGTCCTTCCACAGCCTGTATGTGCAGATCGAGGCCAATATTCCCCGCTGGACTGCCTATCTCAACGCACAGGATGCTGACATGGGCTGGCTGATGAACTGGCTGGAGGGCATCAACTGGGAGCAGCTGCTGCACAAGGTCACCGCAAGCATCGACACGGTGCTGGTCAATGCGGTAGGGGCTGTCTCTGCCACGGTGAATATCGCGATCACCGCCTCGTTTGCGCTGATCATCTCCGTCTATATGTCCCTTAGTACGGAGAGCCTCGGCCACCAAGCCCGCACGCTGGTGTGCGCCTACCTGAAGCCCGCCCACGCCGCCGGGGTGCTGAAGTTCTGCCGGCTGTTCCGGCAGTCCTTTGCAAACTTTTTAACGGGACAATGCAGCGAGGCAGTGATCCTTGGCGTTCTGATGGCTCTTGCATTTTCCGTTTTCAAGATCCCCTACGGCAGTCTGGTGGGCGTGCTCACCGCCATCTGCGCCATCATCCCCTATGTGGGTGCACTGATCTCCTGCGTGGTCAGTGTGTTCCTTGTGCTGTTGGTAGACCCTGTGCTGGCGGTGCGCTGCCTGATCGTGTACCTTGCCGTGCAGTTTGTTGAAAACCAGTTCATTTATCCACGTGTGGTGGGAAAATCCGTGGGGCTTTCGCCGCTGTACACCCTTATTGCCGCCATGATCGGCGGAAAGCTTTTTGGCATCATCGGCATTATCTTCTTTATCCCCCTGACAGCGGTGGTCATCGAGCTTGTAAAAGAGGACACCTTTCGGCGTCTGCGCGCAAAAGAGCCCCTGCAATAAAACAGCGTGCCCGGAATACCATAACCCCTGATACCCTTCCCCGGTGTCAGGGGTATTTTTATGCCGTGCAGCTGCAAAGCACGCGGTTGTTCGCCCTTTTCCATGCAAAATCCTTCAAAAAACAGCTTGAAACACTTTTGTTACAATGATACAATATGATTGTCATTTTATGGGAAAAACGGCGTATGCCCCGTGCGGACAGGCCGCGAGCGTAGGGGTTCCTGTGGGGTGTGTAAGAATCGCTAAGGCAGTACTGCGCTCCTGCACTTGCGCAGTACTGCCTTCCGAAAATGTGAGGAAAGTATATTTATATGATAAAAAAGATCTCCCGCCGCTCCTTTTTGCAGGCTTGCAGCGTTGCAGCTGCCACGGCAGCGCTGACCGCCTGCGGCGGCGGCAAGGCTGAAAGCAAAACAGCAGATGCGCACGAAGCCGTCACCTTTATGGCACCTTATAAGGAGATAGAAGCCTTTATTGAGCAGGTGCACAGCGTTTACCCGGAAGTGAACATCGAGGTCGTGCCATACAGCGGCGATAACACCACCACCTGTTTGCAGAATATGTTTGCGGCAGGCGACCTGCCGGACGTCTGCACCTTGACCTACTACGACCCCCAGATCGATCTGGTCTCCGACAAACTGCTGGACCTTTCCGGCTACGATTTTACGGATAACTATGTGGAGTCCCGTCTGCAGGATGTGTTCGACAACGGTGCCATCTATCTGCTGCCCTCGGTTTACAACTGCTACGGCATCACCTACAACAAGACCCTGCTGCGAGAACACGGCTGGGAGCTGCCCAATTCTTTCGCTGAGCTGGAAGTGCTGGCTGCAAAAGCCAAGGAAGCCGGGGTCGATCTCTGCCTGTCGCAGATCCAGTACCCGGGCTACGGTTTCCAGTATCTGTGCAACATTGCAGATGCCGATTTCCTTGGCACGCTGGACGGCAGACTGTGGCAGAAGGATTATCTTTCCGGCAAGGCAAACGTCAGCAACACCCCCGGCATGATGCAGGCAATGGCGTATGTCAAAAAGTGGAAGGACATCGGGATGCTGAACGACTCCGGCGATGCTCTTGACGACAATGTGACCCTGCAGAGGATGGCCGAGGGGAATACCCTGTTTTTGATCGGAAACACCAACGGCATTGTGGAGGCAGACGGCAACGCCGATAAATTCGGCCTGATGCCCTATCTTTCCGAGGACGGCACCCAGAACGTTTTTGTGCTGAATGTGAACCGCTTCTACGGTCTGAATAAAAAGCTGAAACAGAACCCCCAGAAGCTGGAAGATGCGCTCAAGGTGATGCGTGTGCTTTCCACCGTTGCAGGCACCAGCGCTCTGCAGCCCGCAACGGCGCTGAAAAGCAGCCTGCTGCCCTTCAAGGACGCAAAAGCGGACGGCACCTACTATGCCGACATCGCCGATGCCCTGAATGCAGGCAACACCGCGCCCTTTATCTATTCCGGCTGGGAAAACACCTTCGTGACCACCGGCCTTAAAATGTTGGACTTCATGAAGGGCAACGCCACCATGGAGGATGTCATCCGTCAGCTGGACGAGGATCAGGACAGTGTGGTGAACAACACCCCGGATTTCATCACTACCGTTACGGAGGAGCTTTCGCAGCAGGACTGCGCCATGCTGGTAGGCCGCTGCTTTGCACAGGCTACCGGCAGCGACCTTGCGCTGGTCTCGCTGAGCACATGGATCCCCGGCAACCCCACCGAGCAGAACCACCACGGCGTAGCCGCCAAGCTGTACGCCAAGGGCATTACGGATTACGACCTTTCGGTCATCCTGCCCACCGGCTGGAACCGCACCATCCAGACCGTTTCCCTGACCGGCCAGCAGATCAGCGACCTGCTGGCTTCTGGTTACGATGCCTACGGCAACGGCAAGGGCTACCCCTATGTGCTGGTAAGCCCGGTGCAGCCGGAGGCGGGCAAGACTTATCAGGTTGCTATCTGCGGTGTGAGCGACCAGCTGGCTGCCGAAGCAACGGTGACAGACAGCGGCGTGGTGGGCATGGATGCCGCAAAAACCTTCTTTGGTGCTTACACCACCATCAGCCGGGCAGACACCGCATGGAGTTGAATAAAACGGACAGGAGATACTGGATGTGAACAACAAAATCTATAAAAAGCTGTTTGTGGGCTTCGGCTTTGTCAGCATCGTGTTGATCCTGACCCTTTTTGTCATGAGCCAGACCTACATCCAAAACCTTGTCTACCACGAACGGCTGAGCCAGATGGAAGAGGTCACCCACCAGATGTTCCACAGTCTGGAGGATGTGATCGACAACCACTGGGACGAGGTGGATGTGCAGTGTAATTATTTATACTACACCCCGCTGGAGACCGATACCGATCTCTACCGCTATCTGAAAAAGCTGTCGGAGCTTTCCAATTACCATGAAAAACAGATCGAACTGATCGCCGTGGATGCTGCCGGGCGTTATTATACCGAGTATGGCCGCACGGGTCTGCTGCGGGAAATGAACTATCTGGAAAACGCGCCGCAGCGGGTCAGCTATGTTTCCAATTCGCTGACCGTGGACGACTCCCGGATGGTGTTTCTGGAACAGCTCTCCACCCCCATCACACTGCAAAGCGGAGAGAAAGAGATCACCCTGCGCTACTTTGGTATTTCGCAGAGCATGACCCAACTGAACGATTATTTCCGCTGCGACGCCTACGAAAATAACAACAGCGTCTATGTACTGGACAACAACGGTTTCAAGCTGTTCAACGCCAATGATACCGAGCTGTTGAAGGGGCACAACGTATACACCGTGCTCTCCCAGATGTCCTATCTGCACGGTTCTTCCTTTGCAGCAGCAAAGGAGCGGCTTGCCCGCACAGGCTCCTGTTATTCCAACGCTGTGCTGGACGGAACTGAGTATTACTACGCCCTGAAGCAGATGGAAAACGCCCAGTGGACGCTGGCGTTCCTTGTTCCAGCAGAATATGTGGCCGTGAATACGCAGAAGCTGGTCAATATCGTCATGGCCGTTATTGTAGGCTTTGCAACGGTGTTTTCGATCATAGCAGTCATTGCTGGCTGGTTCCTTTTGCGGGAAAAGCAACGACGGGAGCTGCAAGCTGAAAAAAAGACGAACCTCCGTCTGGAGCAGTATAACATCCAGCTGACGCAGGCCAACGACGAGATGCGGCGGGCGCAGGATGCTGCCGCAGAGGCGTTACAGTCCGCCGAGCGTGCCAGCAAAGCCAAGACGGACTTCCTTTCCAACATGAGCCACGATATCCGCACCCCCATGAACGCCATTATCGGCATTACCACCCTGATGAAAAACGAGCTGCACGAGCCGGAAAAGCTTGCCGAGCATCTGGGCAAGCTGGAAAGCTCCGGTCAGCTGCTGCTGGGCATCATCAACAATATTCTGGATATGAGCCGCATCGAGAGCGGCAAGACCACCCTGAATGTGGAAAAAATAAATCTGCCCCAGCAGATCAGTCAGCTGGACAGCATCATCCGGCAGCAGGCAGGCCAGCGCAGTCAGACCTTTACGGTAAGCACCAATTTGCAGCACGAAAACGTGCTGGCCGACCCCAACCGTCTGAATCAGGTGCTGATGAACATCCTCTCCAATGCGGTCAAGTATACGCCCACCGGTGGGCACATCCGTTTGGAGGTGGAAGAGCTGCCCCGGAACGAGCACTACGCCCGGTACCGCTTTGTGGTGCAGGATGACGGCATCGGCATGAGCGCGGACTACCAAAAGACCCTTTTCGACCCCTTTACCCGGGAGGAGCGCTCCGGTACCAACAAGGTGCAGGGCACGGGTCTGGGTATGGCTATTACCAAAAGCGTCATAGACCTGATGGGCGGCTCCATCAGCGTAGAGAGTGCCACCGGTAAGGGCACCCGCTTTGAGGTGGTGCTGGAATTCCCCATTGACACCGAAGCGGACACGGTGCAAAAGGCGCAGGCGCTCCCGGAGGAAGAAGAGACCACTTCTCCCCTGTCCGGCATGAAGTTCCTCTGTGCCGAAGATAACGCCATCAACGCCGAGATTCTGCAAATGCTGCTGGAAACAAAAGGCGCAAGCTGCACCATCTGCCCCAACGGTCAGGAGATCGTGGATGCCTTTGCCAGCGTAAAGCCCGGCGATTATGACATGATCCTGATGGATATACAGATGCCGGTGATGGACGGCCTGGAAGCCACCCGCCGCATCCGCAGCGGCGAAAACCCGCTGGGACGCACCATCCCCATCCTTGCCATGACCGCCAACGCCTTCCTTGAGGATATGCAAAAGAGCAAGGAAGCCGGCATGGACGAACATCTGTCCAAGCCTGTAGACATCAGCGCACTGGAACAGGTGGTAAAGCGCTTCCGCGTTACCCCCCCCCGAAAATAAATAGCGGTCTGCAGCGTTTTTGCCGCAAACCACCGCATGACCCTGCATAAAAAAACTGCTGCCCCTTTGCCCGGACGCTTTGGCATCCGGTACGGGGCAGCAGTTTTTTGCGTTATAGAGGGAATGTTACGCTCAGATGGGCATGGTCTGGTAGAACCAGTCCGAAATGGCCTTGCGGGTGTCGGCGAAGAACTTTTTCACCGGGCAGGCGGCATCCCGGGCTTCCTGTTCCAGATCCGTGCCTGCGGGGAAGTTGCGGATGACGGTATACGCCACCGACTGCGGCGGCAGCGACATCATCACAGCCGGGTCGTGCACCACGCAGATCTGCTCGCCTACCGCAAGGGTAGCGGGGTCGGAGGTGGTCTTTTCGTCATGGTCCTGCCAGACGGTGCTGTCGGTAACGATCATCTGATAGGTCTCCTGCTCTTCCGCAGTCACCAGAATAGACTCCACCTTGCCCTCCACGGTGCGGCTGACGCCCTCTACTACACCATAATAGTAGAGCTTCTTGGAAAACAGCGCCGAAGCAGAGGGCAGCACGCTGACGCTGAGCAGCAGCACCGCAAGCAGACAAAAGAGCGAGCGATAGGTCTTTTTCATAGAAAACCTCCATTTTTGATGTTGCAGCGGAGCGCCCGGCGCTCCCGGATGCCTTATTTTACCATAACTACCGTCGGATTTCTATATCCGGGCTTAACCGGCCACGGAAAATCAACTTTTACACAAAAAGGACTGCCGTGCAAAACAGCGCACAGCAGTCCTTTTTATGCTTTTATCCGTTTACTTGCTGATGGAAAGGGTGCCGAAAGCAGTCTCTTCAAAGTGGCTGCTGTACAGCTCCTGCATCAGTTTGATGAGCGAGAGGGTATCCTCTGCGCCGGCGGTCTCGTAGCAGGAGTGCATCGCCAGCTGGGGCAGGCCGATGTCCACGCAGTTCATGGACACCTGTGCCATCGCCAGATTGCCCAGCGTGCTGCCGCCCACCTTATCGGAGCGGTTTGCAAAGTACTGCAGCGGCACACCGGCGCGGGCAGCCAGCTCCCGGGCAGCGGCAACGCTCATGCCGTCGCTGGTGTACTTCTGACCTGCGTGGGTCTTGATGACCACGCCCTTGTTCATGTAGGTGCAGTTGTTCACATCGGTGTGCTCCGGGTGGTTGGGGTGCACAGCGTGGGCGTTGTCGGCGCTGACCATAAAGCTGGAAGCCACCGCGCGGTGGAAGTCCTCGTCGTTGCCGCCAAGGCTCTGGGCAATGCGGTGCAGCACATCGTACAGGAAGGTGGAAGCTGCGCCCTGCTTGGTGCCGGAGCCGACTTCCTCGTTATCAAAGAAGGCCGCCACGCCGATGGAGCGGGCGTTCTTGGCGGTCAGCAGACCTTTCAGGATGCCGTAAACGCACTGCTGGTCGTCCAGACGGCCGCAGGAGATGAATTCCTCGTTGCAGCCCCAGACGGTGGCCTTTTCCCGCACATAGAGGAACAGGTCGCTGCCAAGGATCTGCTCCTCGGACACCTGCAGCTCCTCTGCGATCAGCTTTTTCAGCGCGCCCTCCTCGCAGGCACCGCCCAGCACAGGCAGCATATCCACCTGCTTGTTGAAAGAAGCCTTATCGTTGACCTCGCGGTTCATGTGGATGGCAACGCTGGGGATCATCAACAGGTCGCGGTCCAGTGCCACCAGACGGGATACGATAGCGCCGTTCTCCTGCACCAGCACACGGCCCGCCACAGACAGCGGACGATCCATCCATGTGGCGCAGATCATACCGCCGTAGCCCTCGGTGTTCAGCTTGGTGTAGTTCTGCCCCATGTGGATTTCGGCGTTCTCCTTGATGCGGAAACAGGGAGAATCCGTATGGGCGGCGGCAACGTTGAAGCTGTAATTTTCCAGCTGGTCGCCCATGCGGAAGGCGATGATGCTGGAACCGTTGCGGCAGACAAAGTAGTCCTTGCCGGGTTCCAGCGCCCACTTGCGGCTTTCCAGCAGCTCGGCAAAGCCTGCCTTCAACAGGATATCCCGCACAGCGGCGGTGGTGTGGTATGCGGTGGGGTTGCCGTCGATGAAGGACAGCATTTCACGGACTTCGGATGCGATCATAAAAATAAACCTCCTTGGGTGTATCTGAAAAGAGCCGGTCAGTGCTGACCGGCCCTTTTTAAGCATATTCAGGTTACTTTTTGGCAGCGGTCTGCTCGCGCTTTGCAAGGGCGGGCAGAATGAATCCCAGCACGGTCAGCACTACGGGGGTGATAACGTTCAGTGCAAAGGTAAAGGGGTCCTTATCATACATACCCAGCACGCAGCACACGGCGGTAACGGCAAAGCACCAGCCGCCGAAGAACTTGGCCACGGCCTGATTTTTGACAAAGCGATACTCGGCAGGGATGGTATCGTAGGCGTTGCGCAGGGCGATGTAGGCGGCAAACACCCACAGATAACGCATGGGCATACACACAGAATTCAGCTTGGTCAGCTGGCGCAGAACGGCAGCAGCACCGGGCACGAAGGACTGTGCCAGAATGATGGAGCCGGACAGCACAGCCACCATCTTGATGCCGTTGCTGTGCACACCGTGGGCGTTGACCTTGTGCAGAGCCTGCGGGATGAACTGCTTGGTGTGCTCGTTATCCAGCAGCATACGCAGCGGTGCGTCGATGCTCAAAATCAGCACGGCGAGCTGGCTGATGACGTTGCACAGGGCGTAGATGATCATGAACAGATCGCCCACATGGTAGTACTGACCCAGCTTCTGGAAAGCCCAGTAGGAACTGTTGGCGACATAGGCGTTGAAGCTCTCTGCGCTGGCGTTGATGACGGCGGGGTCGAACATACGGCTCATGGCCAGCGTGCCCAGAATGGCGCAGGTGACCACCATGACGGCCAGCGCGATCATGCCGCGGGGGAAGCCCTTGCTGGGGTTCTCGACCTTATTGACGTAGGGAGAGATCTTCTCGCAGCCACCCACAGCGAACACCAGAATGGACAGAGAAGTAAAGTAGGTGACGTTGAAGTTGGGGATGAGGCTGCTGAAGCTCAGGTTTGCGTGGACGTACTCTGCCGTGGGGTTGATGGCCGGGGCAGCGAACATCATCACGATGTACAGCAGGGACATGACGAAGGTGCAGGTGCCTGCGGCAGTCAGCAGCTTTTTCAGAGGGTTCAGACCCAAGCTTGCAATGTAGCAGCCCAGCAGCAGGATGCAGAAGGTAGCCAGCTGGATGTAGCGGGTGGGGAAGGAATCGTAGGTCTCCGCGTTGCGAAAAATTGCCCAGCTCAGCGCCTTCAAAAAGCCGCTGCCCTTGCTGGCGATGTAGGTGATGTGGCAGGCCCAGTAGGTCCAACCGGCGTAGTAGGCCAGCTTGGCGTTGGTGGTCTGGTGCAGCCAGGAGCTGACGCCGCCGCCCTCGTTTTTAAAGGCAGAGCCCAGCTCACCCACCATCAGCGCATAGGGGATGAAGTACAGGACAAACATAAAGATCCAGCTGAAGATGACCTGCGGACCGTTAAAGTACACAAAGCCGTTGGTAATGTTGCCGAAGCCCCAGACCGTAGAAAAGGCCATGAAGGCAAGGGTAAGCCACGAGATCTTTGTGGCTTTTTCTTTGTTAGACATGCGGACAATTCCTCTCTTTCTTTTCCACACAGGGCGGAAGTTCCTGTAAGAAGGCCGATGTTCCGCATACATTTCGCAATTTTTACCAAAAATACAGCAGTACTCGACCGATCACTTTGATAGTATAGCATAATTGCAGATTGTAGACAATCTGCAATTTCCATAAAATGATTGGTCAAAATTTAGACGGTCAGCCAAATTCCCCTTATTTTGCTGCTTCGTCCGCTGCCTGTGCGGCGCTGTTTGCGCTGCGCATCCGCTCCATGGGCTCCATGTAGTGGGCGTAGACGGCGCGGCAGGCAACCTCGGTGTCGCCGCTTGCCAGCGCCTCGTACAGCTTGGTGTGAATGCCGTTCTGCCGCTGCGCCAGCGTCTCGTGGTTGGAGCCGCTGTTCGCCCCAACAAGCAGGTTGCCGTAGTTCAAGTCGTCCCAGAATTTCAGCAGTCTGGGCAGCCCCGCCCGCTGCACGATGACCGCATGGAAGCGGTTGTCGTTCTCCACGATCTGCGAAAGATTCCCCGGCCGGACATTGCGCATCTCCTCTAAGATGCCGCGCAGGGTGCGCAGATCCTCCTCCGGGAATTTGCAATCAAAATAGCGCAGTGCCGTCATTTCCAGATTTGCCCGCAGCAGGTAGATCTCGTAGGCGTCCTCCGGCTTTACCCGGCGCACCGAGCAGCCCACATTGCGCGAATACTCGACCATGCCCTCCTGTTCCAGCTGCCGCAGCGCCTCCCGGATGGGTGCCCGGCTGGAGCCAAACTCCTCGGCCAGTTTCTGCTCGGCCAGCTTTACGCCCGGCTGCAGCTCCCCGGTAAGGATCTTGCTCCTGATGGCAGAGGTGATACTTTCCCGTAAAGTCTGAAAGGCAAATTCGCCCATGACTTTTATCCCCCTTTTTTCTTCTATACGTTCTTTTTTTGCCGCACGCAGTCCGCAGCCGCTGCCAGTGCAGCCGCAGGCCTGTATTGCGTGCGCCTTATAAGGATACCACGAAATGGTAGAAAAATAAAGTTTTCTGGCAAAAACAGGTACTTTCTCCCCTCTCCGTCGTCGAAAGCCTGAACACAAAAAATGCCCCCGGAGGGCTTATTGCAGCTCTCCGGGGGCATCCTATATACGTTATGCCTTGACGCACACGGTCAGCATTTACTCGATCTCGATCAAATTCGGGTTCTCAGGCAGAGCCTTTGTCTGCTGAGGAGCGGGCAGCTGGATGTGCAGGACACCATCCTCGAACTTTGCGTGGATGTCCTCCTTCTTCACCTCGCCCACATAGAAGCTGCGGGCGCAGCTGCCGGAGAAGGTCTCGCGCCGCACATAGCGGCCCTTGTTGTCCTTTTCGTCATTGCTGTGGCTGCGCACTGCCTGAATGGTCAGGTAGCCGTCGCTCAGATCCATCTGAACGTCTTCCTTCTTGCAGCCCGGCAAATCAACGTCTACTTCGTAGCCGTTGTCCGTCTGCTTGACATCGGTCTTCATCATGTTTGCGCCGCGCTTGCCAAAGGTGTCGCGGGCTTCGCGGTTCATCGCACGCTCCAGTGCACCCTCGTTCCAGAACGGATCAAAGAGATCATCGAACAGGTTCTCATGAAAAACAGTCGGCATAAACATAAAACATACCTCCAATCCCGGCGTTCGGGTCGGGTATAAAATTACATTTTGAAGCTCCCTGCAAAGGGCTTTCCGGGGAACCTTGCGGCTCTCCTTTTGCCCTTCCTCCTGAGCACGCCACTGTTATAGCATAATTATTTAGCACTGTCAAGCGTAGAGTGCTAAAATTCATAAAAGTATAATACTTTTGTCACAGCTTCTGCGATTTCTTCAAAAATGCTGCGCAGAAGCGTGTTTAATTCCGTTCAAACCCCAGATAACGCGTGCCCTGAAAGCTCAGCTTTCCGGTATCGCCCTCGACAAGCATTCCGTAATCCGAACCATCTACTTCCAGTTCCATGCGGTCACCGCTTTCTACCTGAAAGGTGGCATAATAGGTAGTGAACGTATGCGACATCGTATTGTCCGTATGATGGCGGGAAACGTTCGTCCGCTTGGCCACCACAGTAGCCGGGACGGTAAGGCGCGGGGACGCATTATTTTTGCCCCATGTGCGCAGGTTGCTCACCACGGTAAACAGGATCATGCCCAGCACCACCAGAAACACCAGCGGGAACAGGATGCTGAAAAATGCGTCAAACCCAGTATAAAACATATTACCCCTCCAAAATTTCTTCCAGCAGCTGCTTTACGTCCTTCAGAAAGGCATCTTCGCCGAGGGTGTTCATTTTAAAGAACACCGCCTGACTGCCGCCCGCCGCAATGGCCGACAGTCGGATAGGCTCGTCCCCGTTCTGGAACAGGGTCAGCGTCAGGCTAAGGCGGTTGCCGCCCACCATGCTGTACCGCTCAAACACCCGCACGCTGCACCGGGCGCTGCCCTCCTTGAAATCGCTGCCGGCTTCCAGCTCTGCCGACCAGCTGCTGTCCGGGATGGCGTGTTCCAGCTTGCGGAGCAGGGTATCGAAGTTCTGGTTGCGGATGGTCTTTTCAAAAATAGCCATAGCTTCCTCCTTTTGCAAAATGCAGTCCCTTTACTCTGAATACGAATGAGAGCGGGCAGCAATTGCAGCGCCCGCCCTTATTTTGCTGCAGTCAAGCTTTCTTTTTTCGCAACTTGGGTGCGGTGGCGGTGTAGCTCATATCCAGCACCAGCCGGAGTTTATCCTCCGGGGCGCTGCCGTCCAGCGCGGCGGTGATCCAGTTTTCCTTGTTCATGTGATAGGCAGGGTAAAAGCCCGGTTCTGCCCGCAGAGAACCGATAAGGATGGGGTCACATTTCAGGTTTACGATATCCACCGGCTGCTGCCCGGGCAGGCCCAGCTTGCTTTTGGGCACAGTGGTGACCAGCGCAAACCATTTGCGGTTTGCCTCATGGCGGAACACCGCCGACTCCGGGGTGTCCATCCACGGATAATCCGGCTCTACGCTGTAAGTATCAAAAATGAGCTGTTCCAAGCCCTTGCGGTCCATGGGCTCGCCCCCTTTACGGCTGCTGTGCCAACAGCTGCGCCAGCACATCCTCCGGGCGGGGGGTGTGGTTTTGGTATTTTGCCCGCAGCGGGGCGGCGGCGTTGTCCATAATGTAGGGCACACCCACCACGTCCAGCATGGTCTCGTCGTTGTAGTTATCGCCAAAAGCCATGACCTGTGCGAGGTCGATGCCAAGGATGCGGCACACGCACTGCACCCCGATGCCCTTGTTGGCAAAGGTGGTATCGATCCAGAACGGCCCCGCCACGGCGCAGTTGGCCTGTTTCCAGCGGGGCACAAAGCGCTCCACATAGTTCTCCACACCCTCGTGCAGGTACACCGACACCTTGGTGATGTCCTCCGGCACCTCGGCGGGGCTGTGAATGATCTGGTAGTGGTTGCCCACGAACTGCACCCGCTGCAGCATGCCAAGACCGCGCTCCATCAGGTAGGCGGTGTTCTGGCCGGAGAGCATCACCTCGCCCTGCCCCTCGCTGCGGGTCCACATATCGTTGGCAATCTCCTCTGCCAGCGCCCGCGGCATGGGATTTTTGGCGATGCACTGTTCTTCCTGAAAGATGGTGCCGCCGTTTTCACAGATAAACACACAGCAGTCCGCCACCGGTGCAAAAAGCTTGCGCAGGCTGGTATACTGCCGCCCGGAGGCCGGGCAGAACCAGATGCCCCGCTGATGCAGCGCCCGGATCTGTTCGAATATTTCGCCCTCCAGTTCCTTTTTGCCGTATTGCAACAGCGTACCGTCAATATCGCTGCAAACCAGTCTGATGTCCATGGCTGTTATTCCCTTTCCGTTTTTTCTTATTTTACCACGGTTTTCCGCTGCGGAAAAGCCCCGGGCACAGCTTTTGTGTCCTTCCCCTGTACCGCGCTCAGCGCTTGGGCTGGTAGTGCATACTGGACACATTATAAATCGTAACAAAGGCCTTTGGGTCCTCGCGGTTGATAAAGTTCATCAACTTCTGATACTCGTTTTTGTCCACGATGGTAATGATCTCGTTGTGCTTTTCAAAGTTATATGCACCGATGGCCTCGTACATGGTGGCACCGCTGTGCAGGTCGTTGATGATGAACTGCCGCAGCGCCTCCTCCTTCTCGGTAATGATGCACACCCGGCGCTTGATGCTGTTATCGAAGATGAAATGATCCAGCACAATGCCGTTGAAGTAGGTGCCAAGAATGCTCAGAACAACGGTCTTTTTATCGTAGACAAGAGCGGCAGAGAGTGCCACACACATGCCCGAAAGGGACATGGCCTTGCCCAGCTCCATGTGCAGGTACTTGTTCATGATCTTTGCCACGATATCCAGCCCGCCGGAGGATGCGTTGCGGTTGAACAGGATGCTCAGACCCACGCTGACCACCAGAATATAGCACAGCACATCCAGTTCCTGACTATCGGTCATGGAGCCAAAATCCGGGAACAAACGCTCAAAAAGCCCCAGAAACACCGGCAGCATCACGCTGGTATACACGGTTTTTGCGCCAAACTCCCTGCCGCAGGTGAAAAACCCGATGATGAGCAGCACGATATTCAGCACCATAGTAATAGCCGAAAGCGGCAGCGGTACAAAATTAGAAAGCACGATGCCAAGGCCGGAAATACTGCTGACGGATGTATGGCTGGGAACCAGAAAAAAATAGACCGCCGCTGCAATAATGGCGACCGCCACGGTCAGGATGGCCATCTCCTTGGCAATTGCAGGGTAGTTCAGCTTCTTGTTTGTCATTGTTGCTCCTCCAAGCTTTTGTTTTCAGCATTCAGTATACCATGCTTTGCGCTTGCAGGAAAGCACCGGGCGCAAAATAACAAGGCCGCCGCACAAAACGCTGTGCAGCGGCCTTGCCACCTTATCAAAATTCGTCTTCCGGGTCGCCGCGCTCCGGCATGGTGCGCATCTCCCGCACCAGCATGGCACGCAGATGATACTTGCGCTGCTCCTGCTCGGTCTCCGAACTGGTGCGCAGCTCCACCGTACCGTCAGGGCGGCTTTCGCCCGTGTACAGCGGAATGCGCACCACAGCCTGTGTGCCTTTTTCGGGCGCAGGCTCCAGCTGTAAGCTCCAGACCATCCGGCGGCAGCACTCCCGGCAGAGCAGCAGTCCCAGCTGCGCCCCGCCCAGAAAGCTGCGGCGGTTTTCCAGTGCTGCCTGTACATCCTCACCGGGCAGACCGCAGCCATCGTCGGTGACGGTCAGCTGCCAGCCGCTCTCGGTGCGGCGCAGCGCAATGCAGACGCTGCCGCCCTCCCGGCTGGCGTGCAATGCATTGGAGAGCAGATGCAGGCACAGCAGCTCCGCATCTCTGCGGTCTGCCATTACGCAGCAGGCAGTACACCCGCCGTAGTCCAGCCGGATATCCACCCCAAGCTGCGCCCGGATCATATCAGACTGCGCCGCCACCTGCTGCAAAAGCTCACACAGGTCAATGGGGTACAGCTGCGGCTTTGTGTCCTCGCGCAGAAACTCCAGCAGGGTGATCGCCTCGGTGAGGGTGCGGTCCAGCTGTATGGCAGCGGTGTCGATATCTGCCACCGCCTGCCGGGTAGACTCGTCTGCACCGGTGCGGTCAAAATGCTGCTCCAGATATTCACAGTTGCGTCCGATCAGCGCCAGCGAACGGAAGCAGACCTCCTCGACCCGCTTGCGCTGCTCTGCGGTGATAGACCGCGTTTCTGTCTTTTGCTGCTCCATTGCTCTGCCTCCCCGGGCGATGCCATTTTTCTAAAGGAACGCCGCCGTGTTCCAAAGCCGTGTGCAAGCCTTACAGGCGGGTGGATGGCACTTTTTGCCGCAACACAACGTCCCTGACCGCGTAGATCAGCTTGCCAGTGGTAGGTTTGCCGCTGCCCAGCCTTGTATCGGCCTTAAACGCCAGCCACGCAAGAGGCGGCTTTTCCTCCAGCTGATCCACCATCCGGCGGATGCCGCTTTCCACAGCAGCGACCGATGTATCAAACTGCTCGCTCACCGCCTGCAAGATTTCCTTGCGGATCGCCAGCTTCTGGCTGGTGCTGCATGCGATGCCAACCGCGCAGGATAGATATCCGGCGTTGACATCCCCCTGCGGGATGCCCCACGCCGCATACAGCTGGCTGCACCGCTGCTCCAGCTGCCGGTTCTGCCGCCCGGGCATCCGGTAAAGCTGCCACAGCAGCCTTTTCAGCTCAGTGCCCTCTACGCAGTAGCACCCCTCGCGGAGCTTTTGCAACGCCGTGCCGCTGCTGCGGCCATGGCTCTGTACCAGAAGCATCGGCCGCTCCTTCAGCTGATAAAACTGCCGGACAAATTGCTCCGCAGGCAGATCCGTCAGCTCGCTGCAAAGCACCACGGCATCATAACGGACACCCTGCCGCAGCTGTGCCAGCAGCTTTTCGCCGCTGCAAAAGCAGGTGCAGTCAATGGCGGTTCCCTGCTCCTGCAAATAACGCTTCTGGACACGCAGTTCTTTCAGATCATAGCTTGCAAGGGCGACTTGCAGTTGGGCTGTTCGCTCACTGTTCACGCCATGCGCCGCCTTTCTCGCCTACCAGCCCGGCAGCTGTCAGGTCTGTGACCGCATCCCGCCAGAGCTCCGGCTGAACTCCATTTTCACACAAGTAGCGCAGGAGCCGGTAACAGAACTCCGGCGCTGCCGCAACATGCTGACTGACGATCTGCTGTCGGCTGCCGATCTGGCACAGGGTCAGCCGACAGCCTTGTGTGCCCTCTACCTCCATGGCATACACCAGCGTATACGCCTGCTGCAAACCATCAATGGCAGAATACTGCCGGATCATAGGTGAAAATGTACGTTCCATTTCAGTTCCTCCTTACTACAAGGGCCAAATTTTTTCTGCCTTGTTTATCCTTTTATTATTGTATAATTGTATAAAGCAGGAGAAACTGTTACAATCCTAAAGAAGTGTTGTTCCGACAGCCTTTCAGGTAATATAACGCCGTTTTTTCCGGCGCAGCCTGTCTGTCAGCTTTAGAATATCACGTTCAGCTTGTAAATTCAACCGGTATCTTTTTCCGCTTTTCTTTTTTGCCCCGTCCTTCCGGCAAAACCGCTGCTCAGACGCAAAAGCTCCGCAGCTTCATCCGTTCCGCAGGTAATTTCACGGTTTCTTCATTTTTATTTGCTAAACTAAACTAGATATTGTCTGCAAATGTTTCCTACTTTTAAACCCCAGGCAACAGCGCCCGGCGGCGCAGTACCGGAAAGGCACATCTATGCTCAAACTTAAACAGATCAACAAAGAATACAAGACCGGCGAGCTGGTGCAGCACGCACTGAACAACGTCAGTCTAAACCTGCGGGACAACGAATTTGTGGCCATTCTTGGCCCCAGCGGCTCCGGCAAGACCACCCTGCTGAACATCATCGGCGGTCTGGATCGCTACGACAGCGGCGATTTGGTCATCAACGGCATCTCCACAAAAAAATACACCGACCGCGACTGGGACTCCTACCGGAACCACACCATCGGCTTTGTGTTCCAGAGCTATAACCTGATCCCCCACCAGACCGTGCTGGGCAACGTAGAGCTGGCACTGACCATCTCAGGCGTTTCCAAGGCCGAGCGCCGCCGCCGTGCCGCCGCTGCGCTGGAGCAGGTAGGGCTGGGCAACCAGCTGCACAAGCACCCCGGCGAGATGTCCGGCGGGCAGATGCAGCGCGTGGCCATTGCCCGTGCGCTGGTGAACAACCCCGACATCCTGCTGGCCGATGAGCCCACCGGCGCACTGGACAGCGAGACCAGCATTCAGGTCATGGAGCTGTTAAAAGAAGTGGCGCGGGACCGTCTGGTGGTCATGGTCACCCACAACCCGGAGCTGGCCGAGCGCTATGCCACCCGCATCGTAAAGCTGAAGGACGGCGTGATCCGCTCCGATACCATGCCCTACGAACCCGAGGACGAGGCTGCTGCCGTTGCCCCCGTGCACCGGAACATGGGGCACTCCTCCATGTCCCTGCTCACCTCCCTTTCCCTCAGTTTCAACAATCTGCTCACCAAAAAGGCACGCACCCTGCTCACCGCCTTTGCCGGTTCCATCGGTATCATCGGCATTGCGCTGATCCTTTCCCTTTCCAACGGTGTGAGCCGCTATATCAGCAACATGGAAAAATCCACGCTGGCCGCCTACCCGCTGCAGATCAGCAGCACCGGCGTAGATCTGGCCAGCATGATGGACCCGGACACCTACACCAGCGTCTCGTCCGGCTCCTCCTCCGCGCCGGAGGGCATGGTCACGGTGAGACAGCTGCTGTCTCAACTGAACATCGGCACTGCCAGCAACGATCTGCGCTCGCTGAAGGCATATCTGGACAGTGACGCCTGTACCATCCGGGACAACGCCACGGTGGAATACACCTACACCCCTGATCCGCTGATCTACCGCCAGAACCCGGACGGCACCGTGCAGAAGCTGAACCCGGACACCACATTTTCCGATATCGCCAGTGAGAACACCTCGGTGACCAGCCTTATGACCTCCATGGCCAGCCCCTATGTGTTCTGCGAAATGGCCGAGACCCCCGCCCTGTACGAGGATCAGTACGATGTCAAGGCCGGCCGCTGGCCGGAAAAGTACAACGAGCTGGTGCTGACCCTGAACGCGGACGGCAGCGTTTCGGACTATGCGCTGTACGCCATGGGTCTGCGGGATCAGGCCGAGCTGGACAAGATCTTACAGCAGTATGCGCAGAACCAGAAGATCGACCTGCCCACGGACTACGGCACCTATACCTATGACGATTTTCTGGGCATGACCTTCAAGCTTGTCAACAAGGCCGACTGCTATGTCTACGACACTGAGCACAATATCTGGCTGAGCAAGCTGAATGATGAAGCTTACATGCAGCAGCTGGTGGCCGACAGCGAGGAGCTGACCATTGTCGGCATCGTGCAGCCCAAGGCAGACGCCACCTCCACTATCCTGCACAGCGGTCTGGACTACCTGCACGACCTGACTTATTACGTCATTGATCAGGCGGCCAACAGCGAGATCGTGCGCCAGCAGCTGGCAGACCCGGACATCAATGTGCTGACCGGCGAGCCCTTCGATGCTGCCGGCAACAGCATGCTGGATATCGCCTCTCTGTTCTCGGTGGACACGGACGCCCTCAAGGACGCTTTCCAGTTCGACACCAGCGCCCTGCACTTTGATCTGGACGGCGCATTCGACCTGACCGACGATTCCTTCGATCTTGCCACCCTCATCGACCCTTCCAGCTTCAAGCTGGACCTCAGCGGGCTGCCGCTGCCGGACATGGAGATGGACATGGGCGAGCTGTTCGACGGCATAGAGCTGAATATCTCTCAGGACGGCTTACAGACGCTGATGAAAAAAATCATGAACGGCTACAAGCGCTATCTCATCAGCAACGGCCTGCTGAATCTGGATAAGATCGGTTTTTCCTCCTATATGCAGACCGAGGCCTTCCAGACGCTGCTTGCCGAATCCATGGGTGATCTGCTGGACACCTCCGGGCTGGAGGAGCAGTTTGCCGGTACCCTCCAGCAAAATCTGCAGACCGTGATGGAGACCTACTCCGTCCAGCTGGGCGAGGCGCTGCAGACCCAGCTCACCGCCGCTTTGCAGGAGCAGATGGGTCCCGCCATTCAGAAGCTGGCCGGGCAGCTGGAGCAGAAGATCGCGCAGGCCATCCAGAGCAATATTGCGCAGCTGAGCACGCAGGTGGAAAGTGCACTCAAGATCGACCCCGCTGTGTTCCAGCAGGCCATTCAGATCAACATGACCGGCTCCGACCTGACCGAAATGATCAAAAGCACCCTGCTTTCCTCCGCTTCCAGCTACGAAAAGATTTTGGACGACCTCGGCTATGTGGACTACGCAAAGCCCGATGCCATCTATATCTACCCCAACAGCTTTGATACCAAGGCGCAGGTGGTGAACGAGCTGGACGCCTACAACGCCTCCATGCGGCAGCAGGGCGAAGAGGGTAAGGTGATCCACTATACCGATATGGTGGGCACTCTGATGAACTCGGTCACCGAAATCGTGGGCATGGTCAGCAATGTGCTGGTGGCCTTTGTGGCGATCTCGCTGGTGGTGTCCTCCATCATGATCGGCGTCATCACCTATATCAGCGTGCTGGAGCGCCGCAAGGAGATCGGCATTCTGCGCGCCATCGGTGCCTCCAAGCACAACGTCTCGCAGGTGTTCAACGCCGAGACCTTTATCATCGGCCTGTGTTCCGGCGTGATGGGCGTGGTGCTCTGCCTGCTGCTGCTCATCCCCGGCAATATGCTCATCCACCACATCGCGGGCGATGTGAACGTGGTAGCCTCGCTGCCGCCGCAGGCTGCGCTGATCCTGATCGTTCTGGCCACCCTGCTTACCATGCTGGGCGGCGTGATCCCCGCCCGCAGCGCCGCAAAGAGCAACCCTGTCAAAGCGCTGCGCTCTGAGTAAACTATTCCGCATTCAAATCCCTGCTGTGCTCTGTGTGCAGCAGGGATTTTGCATTCCGGCCCGGCTTGTGCTACAATAGAAAAAACTTCATTTCAAAGGAGTCTTTCCATGCCTGTCATTCATGAGATCACCGACCTTACCGCCCCGGAGCTGGACATCTACGCCCGTCTCACGCAGGCGCAGCTGCGCAACCGACTGGAGCCGGAAAAGGGCATCTTTATCGCCGAAAGCCCCAAGGTGATCGCCCGGGCGCTGGACGCCGGTCACCAGCCTCTTTCCCTACTGATGGAGCGCAAGCAGATCACCGGCCCGGCACAGGAGATTTTGACCCGCTGCGGCGATGTGCCGGTATATACCGCTGACCGGGAGCTGCTGGCACAGCTCACCGGCTTTGCGCTGACCCGGGGCGTGCTGTGCGCCTTCCGCCGTCCTGCGCCCCGCACGGTGGAGCAGGTTTGCGCCCATGCCCGCCGGGTGGCTGTGCTGGAAGGCATCGTGGATTCCACCAACGTGGGTGCCATCTTCCGCAGCGCTGCCGCGCTGAACATGGACGCAGTGCTCGTCACCCCCTCCTGCTGCGACCCGCTGTGCCGCCGTGCGGTGCGGGTAAGCATGGGCACTGTGTTTCAGGTGCCGTGGGCGCAGATCGGCACCTGCCCTGCCGACTGGCCGGAAAACGGCAGTGCCCAGCTCCACGCGCTGGGCTTCAAAACCGCTGCCATGGCACTGAGCGACCGCTCGGTCAGCATCGACGATGCCGCCCTTGCCGCCGAGCCAAAGCTTGCCATCGTGCTGGGCACCGAGGGCGATGGGCTGGCCAATAGTACCATCGCCGCCTGCGATTACACCGTAAAGATTCCTATGTCCCACGGGGTAGATTCCCTCAACGTAGCCGCCGCCAGCGCCGTAGCCTTCTGGCAGCTTGGCCGCTTGTAAGTCCTCGCTTGTGCTCTCCGAAATTGCTTGACAAACGCCCCAAAACGCGGTACACTATCAGCGTCATCATCATGGGCCTATAGCTCAGCTGGGAGTGCAAGCGTTGCATTCCCGATCTGGTGTTATAGCTCATTTGCCCCCATTCAAAATTGGGTGCTTTTTTGTGGGCTCGTAGCTCAGTTGGGAGCCCATGCGGTCCTTAAACAATCTGGAGTTATATACCACGCGCCCCCAAGCGGTTTTTGGGGGCTTAAATATGGGCTCGTAGCTCAGTTGGGAGTGCAAGCGTTGCATTCCCCATCTGGTGTTATAGCTCATTTGCCCCCATTAGAAATTGGGTGCTTTTTTGTGGGCTCGTAGCTCAGTTGGGAGAGCGTTCGGTTCGCATCCGAAAGGTCGAGGGTTCGACTCCCTTCGAGTCCATAAAACGCCGTATCGTGTTAAACGATACGGCGTTTCTTTTTGTCTTTCTTTGCAAAATCGTGCATCATTCGTCTTAACAGCGCAAAATCGCGTGTGCAGCATTTTTAGGCACAATGCTTATGGTTTCACCTGCTGTTTTGTCTAAAACGACGATTCCGGCATTTGATGTACAACGCCCAACTTTTTGAGGATTTTGCGACTTATTTTTCTGATTTTTGCCCCGTCCAGCCGATGCTGCGTGACGCTTGAACTCCTCAAATTCGTCCAGCGGTACATTGAGAACGATCTCGATATTATAGTCGCGTCCGACACGCACTTCTTTGATAAACTGTTTTAAAATAGCCTGACGCCTTTCAAAACTGGCTCCCTTATAGGTGCTTGCCCATGTGAATAAATCACTGCAATTACGTTCAGCCTTCTGGTTCTGCTCCTCGATCTCCTTCAACTTCTTTTCCGAGTCTGCCAGATTAGTCTGTGCGGTAAGCAGTGCTTCCTTGTTTTCATTGACCATCTGCTGGATCATCTCGCGGTCGAGTCCGCTTGTTCCTTGGATGACACGAATCATTTCCTTTTTTAACGCATCCTGTTCGTCAACCTTGGTCTGGACTTCCTCTTTCCAACGAGTTGCTTCCTTTTTGGCAGCATCCAAATCTTTACGCCGCATTTCTTCCAGAAGATTGCTCTTGGAGCACTCCAGAATTTCTTCAAACTTCATGCACACGATGCTTTCTACAACTGCGTCCAGTGTCGTCACACCATAACCGGACTGTCCATCGCACTGCCCCGGATGCCGAACATTAAAGTTGCAGCTATAACGATAACGCTTTTCTTTTACGACAGTACCATCTGCCCGAAGCCGAGTGCGTCCGCTGCTGGTAATATTCAAACGATTGCCGCAGTGGGCACAGAACACTTTACCACAAAGCAAAGCATGAGGACTGTACGAATCTGCGTCCTCACCCTTTTCTCTGCGGCGGGCATCCCGCAGTTCCTGAGCTTTTTCAAATACTTCCGGCTCGATGATCCGCAACTCAGGGCATTCTTTTTCAACGTTGCCATTGATAAGATAACCCGTGTATCCTTTGTTACGAATCATCCTGCCAATCGTAATATTAGGGATGTTCTTTCCATTGCGCCCCATAATATTGTGTTCGACAAGATAGTTGCAGATCCGTTTTGCGCCGTATCCCTCATAAACATACTTCTGAAAGATCAGGCGCACCACGGCGGCTTCTTCCTCGTTGATTTCCAAATCGCAGACAGCTTGGTTCTTTTTGTTCAAGCGGCCTTTCTGGACACACTTGTAACCAAAAGCTACAATGCCGCCAGTGTAGTGACCTTCTTCCGTAAGCTGTTCTATACGGGTGCGAGTACGGATAGAGGTCTTGATGCTCTCGCCGGATGCTTGCCAGTAGCGGATATAGTTCATCAGCTTATCGACATGGGAATCAAAACGCTGCTGGCCTTCATTTACGCTCCAGACCTCGACCCCTTGCTTCGTGAACCATTCCACGATAAAGGGCGTTTCGTCGTCACGCCGACCCAGACGGTCAAACATGAACACCAGCAGAACATCAAACTCTCCGGCAGCAGCCGCCTGCTGAAGCAGTTGGAGCTGATCGCGGTCTTTTGCAGATTTCTTAAAACCGGAAACGCCTTTTTCGGAAAACTCCTTGACGATTTCCCAGCCCTGCCGTTCTGCAAATTCGTGGCAGGCTTCTTTTTGCATGGGTATGTCATCCTTTTCGACCTGTCCAATGGTCGAAACACGGTATAAGGTATATACACGTTTTTTCATCGTTGTTACTCCTTATGTAAAACTAAAACAACGATACTGTGCGCACACTCGTTTGTTTGAATTGGTTGCTGCATCAACTGTACCATTATTTTAGTGCTGGACTATCCTTGTTGCAAGGATGTCGGTTCAACTGCAATTCTTGGCTTCTTCGCAGAGGGTATCATGAATCAGTTTCTGAAGAACCTCCATGCTGTCACCATCTTCTGCATAAGTGATTTTCACTTTGCAGCCATTAACGATATACGAATCCTGCGACACAGGAATCACATTCATATTGGTCATATCTAGTCCTTCTTTCAAAAGTAGCGATAGCGCGATATAATTATGTAATAAGAGGCACCCGCAGCTTGCAGGTGCCTCTTGGCAGAGAAAATATGTTTTAGAACTTCATCGGCAGAGCGTCCTTGCGGCCTTTGCCGTTGTAAGCCATGTAGATGGGAAAAACGTATTTCTTCCATCCGGGCAGCTTTGCAGGGTTATCCCTGCCAACACGGTAAATCTCCATGGGATGGACGCTGCCAAGCGCACGAACCAGCCGTTCCTCGCTGAACTCGCCGTGATACAGTTCCACAAAGTGCATCATGCCTCGCAGGACAGATGCACGGAACGAATCGGGCTTACCATCCCACGCAACCACGATCAACCGCAGGGATTCGCAGTAGATCTTTTCGCCCATCTCGTTATACAGCTTGAGCGCGGTGCCCACGCAGCTGATGCGGTAGTCGCTCAACTGCAAGCTGTCATAGTTGAATGCCAGCCCCACCCGGTTGGTAGCAGCGAGAAATTCTTTGGAAGGAGCATCATCGCCCGCAACCTTTGCTCGCAGCTTGATGCCCGCAGACAAAGGGGCAGAATGGCCGTTCTGCTCGGCAAAGAGCAGGGCTTCCTGCTGCATGGTCATACCGGTGTAGACCTTGCAGAGAATCGGCAAGGCTCTGCCGCCGTTACGAAGGATGCGCGCTTCGATGGTGTGCTGGCCATCCACCACATAATACTTGCCGTTGCGGAAGCTGATCTTCGGTTCATTCGCAACATATTCGTTGAAGTCAGCAGCAATCAGTTCCACCCGCTTGCGCTGCACACCCCGCTGGTAGATTTCACGGGGGTAGATCAGCTTACTGCTGTGAATCACCCTCATTTGGTAAGGCGGGGTGATATTGAAGGAAGCTGCAAAATTTTCAGTGTCATTCTTCAGGCGCATCTGATTTCCTCCTTAATTCGCCAAATGTATTTTTCAGCTTCGGTCAAAATCTCAGTCACTTGCTTCTTACGCTTCGGGCTGGTGAGCAAGCTGGGATTAAAGGTGAAGCTGTATTCAAGCCGCTGGATCATTGCGTGAACAGCGGATTGCAGTTCGGTGTATAACATCATTTCTTCGACTGTTCCTGCATCCTCAAAATCGGATTTGATAGGAGTGTATGGATAGACAGGCGGCTTACCGTCAACTACTTCTGGCGGTGCGTAAGCCGCCGTAGAACGGACGATAGGTTTGAGTTTTTGGATGCTTCCCATTGGGTTCAGCGCAAGGCTGATTTTCACAGCATCATCGACCCGCCCCATCTCTTCTGAGGTGAGGTGTCCGACAAATCTTTTGACACGGCTTTTGTCGATGGTGAAGATTTGCTCAGCCTGAACGATGGACGGCTCCAGCCCCTCCGGTTCCACCAGACAATGCGTCGGCTGCGTAGCTTTCTTTTCCGTCTTACTTGTCAAAGTCGCAACGATCAATGTCGGTGAGCAGGAGTTTCCCACATCGTTTTGCAGGATGACCGCCGGACGGGTTCCGCTTTGTTCGGAACCCGTGCGGTTGTCAAGTCGAACGAAGTAGATGTCTCCGCGTTGGAATTTCAAAGTAGATTCCAAATTGCGAAACCTCCGTTTGGATATGTAAGAAACCCGCTGCACCTCCTAGGCAGCGGGCTTCTGTTGAAGTATGGGAGCAATTCTTTTTATACGATACACATCATCTCCTTCGATGACTGAGATAAAGCACCGGTATCAACGGTGCTTTACAACATAATCGTAACCGCGCCGGGTCTGACAGACAGTGCAAGTGTCCATGCTGTTGTCTGCACTCGGCACGATAGCAATTTTGAAAGCCTTGGCTTCTACGAAATGTCGCAGACAGGTTGCACAGAGGGTTCGGATGGACTTGATCATTTCCGGGGTCAGTTCCATCTCCTCGTAAATCTCCTGTTCGCGCACCGTAGGATTCAACTCGTCCATTTGAGTAGTCCTCCGTGTTAGTAAAGGTGATTAGCGAATAAATATGTAAAAGAACAGGAGTGACCGGAGACCGAAAGGAGCATCCGGTCACTCCTGATAAAATATGTTCAGGTCTCGCATATTCGCCCTCGGCTCCCTGCGAGTGGGGCATAAACATCTGGCAGCGGACTTGTACCGCTTCATTGGCATTTCAGCCACCCCGTCTGCTTTGTGACCGGGCCGCGAATTACGGAAGTATCATTATCGGAGTACCAGATGACGGAACTATTCAGTTTTCAAGGACCATGAAATCGGACGCTTTGCCCTGCGGCAGATGCCGCTTGGGAAATTGTCCCTTCACTTGGTAGCCGACGAAAATGGTCATTCTGCACCCTAAAATTAAAAGTTCTTCAAAAAATTAGTGATTTTAATAATTCGCTTACTAATGTTCTGGTGAGCGATGCCATAAGCTTTAGATAATTCAACCGTGCTATAACCCTCATAGATGTAGAGTGTTAAGAGTTCAAGATCCTCATCGGACAGCTTTTCAAGTGCCGACAGAAGATGCTCGTCCTCGATTTCACCGATCCATACAAATTTACTCTTAGTTTCGTGATAGGTATCCTTTGTGGTAATGGCCTCCCGATAGCGCAACATCAAGGGAGATGCTTCTTCCTCGGAACTTTCATACGCAGGAGCAGTGAATTCCTGCGTCCGCTCGACGAAGGTACGCTCTGAATTGAACTGCTGACGGTCATAGTCGTACATCTTCTGGATGGCATCTTCCGTCATTCCCGCAGCCGCGTACTCAATACGCAGCTTTTCCCAGTGTGCTTCAAACTTCTTCAACTCATAGCCCTTATTAAAAGACATCGTAAACCTCCAAATTTTCGATAAAGCGTAAAAAGTCGAAAATTTGGAAGGCTACGGATATTTCGCCGCTTGGGGCATCCACGAAAAACGGACAAACATAAAGCCTGCTCCTTTTTACGGGAGCAGGCTTCCTGAAGGCTAAAAAAATAGCCGGACAACAACCAACTGAGGGATCTTCAATGAAAATCTCTCAATCAGCTGTTGCCCGGCTATTTGGAGCACGTTTCATACATTGCCTTGCGGCAATGGCCCGTTGCTCGGAGCGAACAGTCCATATTCAGGGTGCAGTGCACCCGTATTTTTTAAAATGACTGGAAAATCACCGGCGTCTGAACGCCAGATCAAGCCTCAGGGTCTCCTTGCACTTACTGCATTTTACTTGCAGTGTGCCGGAACACCCATCAATTTTTTTGTATAGCTTATTACCGCAAACAGGGCAGAACCTCCAGCCGATGCTGAATTGTGCCTGCTGTATATTGCTCAGCGGTTTATTTTTAAAAGAACGATTATTTGACTGAATCATGTTCATTCTCCAAATCGGATGATGTCCAATGGATGGCAGTGGATGGGTTTGCCTTTTATGACCTGCATCTGCTGTAGTCTGATCCTGATAGCAGACCACGATACTCCCATCCGCGCAGCCATCTCCAGAATTTTTTCATAGTTCGGGTCAGATGCGGATTTGTACAGGATTCCATTCGGCAAACGCAGCGCTGCCCGTTCTATTTCGGCGTTAACTAGAAATGTTGGCATCAGCAGCTCTGCTGCAAGGGTATTCGCTTGCCATTCTTCCCACGAGGGCTGTCCGCTTCGTTCCCGATAGGCAATGTGCCCACGGCACATGACTGCTTTTCCGTAGTCGTTCGGGAACAGGTCAGCCAGAATATGGTGTGCCGCTTCATGCGCTATCGTGAAATTCCGGCATCCAGTGCAGCTGTCTGCCGCAAGGGCGGAATCGATTACAACGTCCCTTGGCATAAAAACCTCTACAAGCTTTGTCCCATCCCCCAAGATTACAGTAAACCTGCATTTCTGGAAAACGGTCAGTCCAAGGATGCTGCCATCGCTGCACAGCGGCAGCATTTTCACATTCAGCCCAAGAACAGAACTTGCAAACTGCTCTAGGTTAATAGGTGACGGGTCATCTTTGCTGATCCCGAAGCGGGTATAATACTGGTCGATATACTTACCCGCTATGCGCGAAAGGTCTGCGCGGGATAAGTACCTTGCCATTACGAAATACGGCTTTCCGGCACAGAGCAGTAGGCTTCCACGAACCACTTGCCCTGTTCAAGCCAAAGATTCCGCTTCTGCCCGCAGATCATGCAGGTGAAGCACTGCCCCTTCCCGCCAAGGCGCGATGTGCCACGCCTGACAGCCAAAACACGGTCGATTCCATAGATATGACTTTTGTCGTAATTGATGGCAAGAGGTCGGATCTTGCCATCAGAGGTAAAGCGAACGTCCACTTCAACATATCTCTTTTCGCGGTGGAACTTGTTGTCATCACGCATCGAGGGGCCTCCTTCTCATTTTTTAGGTTGTTTTGCAGTGGTTTAATTTGGATTTTTTACACCAAATTGGTGTTTACAGCTCGATTATACTGCGATTAGTTTTAGTTGTCAACTACAAATTTACGAAAATATTTTCGAAATCCAGTTGATTTTACTTAAATCACGCATTACAGCACAAGTCACAACCGTTAGTGTTCCTTCACTCCCATTTTTCCTTAACCTTGTCTGGCACGTCAATCAAGCCAAATCGGTAGAGCAGCCCATATCATCCTTCATCAGCGCGAGCAATGGTCGATTATTTTATCAGCTTAGTCCAGAGAGTGACCGCATTACAAGATCAATGTCCTGATTTTCCAGTTCCTGAATGATGTGCAGGTAGGTTTTCTGCGTGGTTGTCATGCTGGAATGCCCCAGCCGCCTTGCCACGCTTGCAATAGATACACCAGCAAACAGAAGCACCGAAGCGTGGGTATGCCGCAGACCATGTACCGAGATGACCGGGATCTTGGCCCGGTTGCAGTGCCGTTCCAGAACATCGTTGACGGTGGAATTGTAGGCGTGTTCCTTGAACACGAAAATCGGCTTATCTTCAGGAACGTCCTTTACCAGTGCTGCGAACTGGATCACCGTCTGCCAGTCGATCTGAATTTTGCGGACAGACGATTTATTTTTTGTCGGCAGAAATCCGCCGTTCCCCTTATAATCCCATGTTTTATTGATGGAAAGTATCTGGTGCGAAAAGTCAAAATCCGCAGGAGTGATCGCCAAAGCTTCGGAAAAGCGGATGCCGGTTTTGGCAATCAGCAAAATCATCCAGTCCCAGTTGAGTTTTCCCTGTAGATCCAAGTCGCTCAACAAAAGATGCAGTTCAAACTGGTTCAGGTATTTCACCTTTTTAGGCACCGGGGGCTTGCCTTTGATGATTGCTTTTCGGGTCGGATCTTTCACAATCAGTCCATCATCTACGGCATCCATGATGGCACCTTTCAGCTGATGGTGGAAGTCCATCGTGGTCTGACGCTCATGGCCTACGGCATAATCGTTCAAAAGCTGCTGATACGTCACTCTGGAAACCTCGCACAACTTCAAATCAGGTGCCAGCCTTTTCACCCAAGAAAGGGTCATTTTGTACTTATCCAATGTAACCGGGCGAACTGCGCCCTCTTTGTATACGGCAACCCACTGCTCATAATAATCGCAGAACAGGTTGTTTTCATTCATTTCGTTTAACACGTTTTACCTCCAAAATCGGTTTTATATGCTCACGCTGATGAAGGGTGATAAGGGTGTCGAGATTGAGGAAATACTTGCCCAACTGTTCTTGTTCTAAAGTTGATTCTGGTAATCGCAATGGTGTGGTTTTCAATATTTCAGTGTTTATGCTCGGCATTGTTTGTCCAACAGCTCGTGTACAAATGTCATTTTTAACATCTTCGGTTTCTAATAGCGTATGCAAAAACTGTGACGAGTTTTTATTCTGAGGACGCACTCTCAGAACACGTCCAGAAAACAGCCAAGTCCTTTGAAATGGCGTAATCAGGGCGTTTATGTCAACTGAACCAACACGAGAGAATACAATATCTCCCGCATTTAGAATATAAGCCGATAATCTACTGAAGTCATTTTCCGATACTTGGGGCAATCCACATTTATCGATTGGAAGTGAACCCATTTTGAAGTGTTCCGTTGTTATAATCGGGATGCCATCACTGACATAATCATCTGCGTGAAGCGTACTACCAAAAGGCCCGGTTTTAATTTCTGAAATATCTCCCAGCTTACGCTGTTCCCAAGTAGGAGTGTTTTGGGATCTTGGCGCGAAAAAAGAGCCGAGGACGCGCCTCGGCTCTTGGTCAGCAGGGTGATTTTGCACCCATTTTATGATTCTTTTGGCATTTTCAAATCAAATCCGCCACTTACGATGAACTCGCGCAAGAGTTTATCATACTTGACAGGCACCTTGGGCGGAATAAGCTTTGTACCCTCGATTGCTTCAAAATATGCCTTTGCTTTTGCCTTATCTACGGTGGCTTTCAGGTCATCAAAACGGCCAAACTCGTTAATGTTGGCTTCGGTGATGTTTGCACGCATGAATGCCCGCAGCTTCTTTTCGTCCAAGCCGAAAACTTCAGCTACTTTGTAGATCTGGTCGTTCTGCTTTTGGGCGATGTACTCGGCAATGTACTCCCGCAAGGTCTTTCCCGGCTGCGGAACCACTGCGCCGCTTTGAATGTCGTGCAGGAAAATATTAGCGTACTTCTGCTCTTCCTGCGAGAGGGTGGCAAAGGTCTTGTGCAGCTCCGTTTCGGCCTGATGGATGGCTTCTGCTTCTGCACCCTCCTGATAGAAAATTTTCAGGTACTTTTCAAAGCGGGAGTTCATATAGTCCGTGTCGATGTCAGCAGTATCAATGGTGGTCAGATAGCTGTTCAGCGCATAGGGAACGTCATCGTCCGGGTCATTTTCACTGCCATCCGGATTCGGCGTGAACAGCTCTTTATAGCGGAGTGCCAGCACTTTGAACGTTCTCTCGTCAAAGTCCGCATGAAGTTCCGTTTTCTCATCTGTATCCTCGTTGATGATCACAATGGGCTTATCCCACTCGAAGCCCTGCACTTTGGCTGCTTCCAGATTTTCGTTGAAGGACTGGAACAGGTCGGCAAACTTTTTGCGCTCTGCCATATCCGCAGGGATCTGCGAAAACTCTTCAATGCCCGCCGACACAAACAGATCTTTGATCTCCGCATAGAGGGCATTCAGTTTTTCCACGTTCTTGTCCAGTTTATCTACAAACAGGCCAAACGGTTTATCGCCGGAATACTCTTTTACCGCATCTGCGATGTTTTTCTCCATCGTGTGCGGACGGCGGTAATACTTGATGGTGCCAAACTGTTTGTCATCGCCAAACAGTCGGTTGGTGCGGGAGAACGCCTGAATCAGATTTTCGTATTGCAGCATTTTATCCAGATACAGGGTGTTGATCCACTTGGAGTCAAAGCCTGTCAGCATCTGATCCACCACGATCAGCAGATCAAGCTGTTTTTCCGGAGTGCGCTCGATGCGCTGGTAGGGCAATTTGTGCGCCAGCCGTGCCGCAATGTCCTTTTTCATCTTGGCAAAGGTCGGAATGCTGAAGTCCTGTCCATAGCGGGCGTTATAGTCTTCTACGATCTCTTTTAGCCCTTCTTCTTTGGTGATGCCTTTGCCGTTGTTGTCAATGTTGGGGTCAAATAGTGCGGTGACTTTCAGCCATGGTGCGGCTTCTCTGAACCGCTTGTAATATTGGATGGCTTCCGGGATGCTGGAGGTTGCAAAAATGGCATGAAATTTGCTGTTGCGGCTCTGGGTCTGCCAGTTCTCGCAAATGTCCTCCACCACGGCTTTCTGGTGTTCTTCGCCCTCATACTGGGTGTTGGGAATATAATCCTCGATGCCCTTTATCTCCTCACCGAGCGCATCTTTTCCGCCTGTCATCGGCAGATTCAGATACTTATAGAACACCTTGCTCTTCTGTGGGTCGGCCAGAGCTTCGTCCACAGAATATGCCTTAGCTTTTTCCAGCGCAACCGCTTTCCGCAAGTCGCTGTCCTTGAAGGTCAGCACCTTGTATGGGTCAAAGCCCAGCACGTTGTGATCCCGGATGCCGTCTGCAATGCTGTACCGATGCAGTTCGTTGCCGAAAACGGTGGCGGTGGTGCTCATTTTCTTCTGGTTTTCGCCTTGGATTGGCGTACCGGTAAAACCAAAGAACAGTGCTTTCGGGAATGTATGCTTGATGGTCTGCATCATGTCGCCAAAGGTGGAGCGGTGGCACTCGTCCACGATAAAAACCAACCGCTTTGCGTTGATCAGCGCAATGTCGTTGGGGTTCAGCTTGTTTTGTGCATCATCCTTGATGTTGCTCATCTTCTGGATGGAAGTCACGATAAGCGTATCGGACGGCGAAGTACTTTTCAGCTTGTCCACAAGAACATCCGTGTTCTCGGTAGCCTGCACCTCCTCGTTTTCCTCTGCAAAGTTGCGGTATTCTTTCAGGCTCTGAGTGCCCAACTCGATTCGATCCATCAGAAAAATCACTTTGTCCGCATCCTTGGAAGATGCAATCAGTTGAGCGGACTTGAAAGAAGTCATGGTCTTGCCGGAACCTGTGGTGTGCCAGATGTAGCCGCCGCGCTGCTGGTCATTCTCCCATTTCGCCTTGGAAACGGCATCCGAAATTTTGCTGGCAGCGTAGTACTGATAGCTGCGCATCACCTTCAAAATGCCATCGGAACCATCGGCAACGGTATAAAAGCCCACCAACATATGCGCCATCGGGATAGACAAAAGTGCCGTTGTAACGTCTTTCCAGTCGTTCATCGGCTCGTTGTAGAAGTCCGCCCAATGGAAATAGTAGCTGGGGTTGAATTGTCCTTCCGGGCCGGGATTTGCAAAGTAGACCGTTTCTTCCGGGTTCATGGCCACAAAAATCTGCACCAGCGAGAACAGTCCCGTAAAAATGCCCTCTGCCGCGTATTTTTCAATCTGGTTGCAAGCCTGTTTGATGGAAACACCGCTCTTTTTCAGTTCCATGTGAATGACCGGCATACCATTAATGAGCAGCATCAAATCGCCGCGGCGGTCATTCAAAATTTTGGACTTGGTGGGGAACTTTGGCTGCTCTGCGATCTGGTAGCGGCTGAGTCCGGCTGCAATTTCCAGACGGTCATAGATTTTCAGGGACACTTCTTTGCCGAAATTCAGCTTATCGTCAGGATTGTCACGCTTGATAAGCACACTTTTGCCGTTGATAAATTTATTCAGCTTCATCGGCGTTTTCGCGTTCGTGACCTGTTCCATGATCTGCTGCATCTCGCCATCCGTCAGCGGATAATCGTTCAGTCGGTCAATGCCGCGGTTGTTCTCAAAAAGGATGTTCGCCCAGTTCTGGATCAGCTGCTGTTCGGTGTAGTTTTTCAGCACACCATCTTTCCAGCCGCGTTCTATCAGGAGCTTTACCACCGCCTCTTCAAAATCGGCTTCTTTTGTAAACGCCATAACGAACTCCTTTCGACTTTGTAAAAAGCACCTCTCTGCGAAGGCTTTTCTAATTTGTACAAGCTTTTCCAGCTTACGCTGATGAAGGGTGATAAGGGTGTCAAGGCTATCAAAGAACTGTCCTATCTTGCGTTGCTCTTCAAGCGATGGAAGGGAAACCGTTCCCATGCAAAGTTTGTCATAATAGAAATAAAGGCGAACGCCACCTTCTTGCAACTGGAAAATCAGCTTTTGAAAATCTGGCGATTTGAACCAATGCCACAAAAGACGGTCATCAACATCATCCGATGTTTTGAAAACCTCATAAAGTGAACTTACTATCACATCTTTTCCGGTATTCTGATAGCCAATAGAGCCAACATTTATTCTTGCAGGATTGTACGCAAAAGAATTTGGAGAAACAATATAATACATCCTTTTGTCGGCTTCTCTCATCGTTCCGCCGTTTTCAAATTTTTCATCTTGCGGGATAAATCCATGCTCGTTTGTTATAGAATAGCTTTCTAGCGGAAGATTGTCTCGATTCTTTTCTCCTGCTGGAAAAGTAATATCAGAGAACTTACGCTGTTCCCAAGTAGGAGCAAATGCACACTTTCAGCAGCTATTTTCCACCGCCTGCCGAATGTTCGCTGAAAATTTCACTATCGGTTTTTCGTATTCGGCTCAAATTTTGATTTTTGACTCCCGATAGTCTTAAAACACAGCTGTTCCAAGCGTCTGACATTGCCTTAATTTTCATTCATCATCCAGTTTTGCATATTCTGAACGAACAGAACAAATTGCGTTGCTCCTTAGCCAAACAACAAACGACGGTACGTCCATCTTCTGGTTGCGGGCAAATTGCACCACTTGTTTTTATACAAACATCTTTTCAAGACAAGATTTCTTGATGTTTTGCAGCTTTTCCAACTTACGTTGATGAAGGGTGATAAGGGTATCGATTTTGCCAAAAATCAAATGAATCTTTTCTTGTTCTCTTTTTGTCGGGAATTTAGCTGACACACTTTGAATATCGGAGTTGTGAAGATGAACAACAGATTTTCCCTGTGCAAGAGACGATAAATACTTGTGTGTTGCTCCACTCGAAATAGTTAGTGCGAGAAAGGCAGAATCATATTCAGCTGTCGGCGATACTATATTTAGGTCGCCGCCCAGTAGAATGCCGGGCTTAACCACAACAGATGCGATCGAAATATCTTCCGCCGTTTCACCAGAAGCAGGCACAATGACTTCTCCGCCCTTGCTATATACGCTTCCAGCTTTTTCTTTAACAAAGGTATCTACATCAAAAACACAGGTTTCATATTTTGTGTAAAGGCGACCATACAGGATTATCGGAGTGCCTTCTTCGCATAAATCGTTTTTGGAGTAGCCTACACCTTTAGAAAAAACTGCAATTTCACCCAGCTTACGCTGTTCCCAAGGGTCAGTAAAACCCTTGAAGCGAATTTCCGGCACAGATGCCCCATTTTTGGGGAACATCTTGTCCAGCATGGACTTTTTGATATTCACCAGCTTCTCATACTTACGCTGATGAAGGGTGATAAGGGTGTCGAGATTATCCAACAATAATCCAAGTTTACATTGTTCTTCAACCATAGGAACAGCAACTTCGATTTTAATGAAATCGGATTCATGTATACGCCACTGACCATAAATTACACCTTGACGCCACTTGACCATTTCATTGATGAAATCTTTCCTGATAAGCCGTCGTCCTAGAAAATCCGAATCGGCAATTCCTGTTGGCTTAAAAATACTGTAGACAGGTGAAATACTTGCTTTTCCGTACTTGTTCAATCCAATTGATCCAGTTTCCAGATTATTAGAACTATAAATAAAATCACCAAATTTTGTTTTCTTATATAATTTGCTCGCTGTGTCGTTGACCAAAGCGCTTCTATCATATCGTTCGCCTTTTGGTGCAACTCCTTCATTTGCAATGAATGCCATAAGTGGGTATTCATCACTCATTGGAGCCTGTTCATTACGTTCGGTTAGTAGTTCTCCAACCTTACGCTGTTCCCAAGGGTCAGTAAAACCCTTAAACCGGAGGGCAGGTTTCTTCTCGTTATCCTGCATAATCATTCACCTCCCAGCAACTTTTTGAGTTCTGCAATGCCCTTCATGTCAAATTCATTTCCCTGCAAATCGTCCAGCAGCCCCAGCAATTCGTGCTCGGTGCTGGCGATCTGGCTCTCTACGTCCTCAAAGGTGGTTTCATATTTCTTGCAGACGGCATCCAGCTGCTTCACAAAATCGTCCAGAACGGCATCCGGCAGGCTGTTCAGATTTTCCATCAGGGGCAAGATCCACTTGCGGTGCAGCAGGTCACGCACTTCTTCATCGGTCAGGTGCTCGATCACGCCCTTGGTGCGCTGGTGGAGGGCGGCACTGTCGTCCTTGACCTGCTTTTTCAGGGTTCTTTCCTCGGCGAACAGCGCATCCACATCCTTCAGAATGCTCATGGTGGCAGGCTCTACTTCCCGCACCTTGATGGCCTTTTTGACCTCAGCGGCAACAAAGGCACCATCGTTGACAAAATCCTGTTCCTTGTCCTCCTCGCTCAGTTCGTCCAGATAGCTTTCATACTCGCCTGCAATTTCGGCAAGGCGAGCTTCCTTTGCCCGCAGCGCTGCTACTTCCTCATGCATTTTAACGCTCTGCACCAGCTCAAAGGGCAGCACATGACCCACCCAGCCGTCCTGTACCTCGGCATCCTTTTTCAGCACCATGTTGGGGTCTACCTGCTTGGTTGCAGCAAAACCCTCGGTCTGGATGATTTCAAGGTCAATGGTAATTTTCTTCCAGTCATCGTCCAAAAGCTGGTATGCTGCATAGCGGTCAACCAGTGGAATTCCTGCCAGCCGTGCAAAGATCTCCCGGCTCAGGCGTTCTTCCTCGCCGGCAGCATTCAGCTGCGTCATGCCGTCAATGAGTGCGGACTTCAAGTAGGCATCAAAGTCACCGAAAGCATTCTGGAAAGCGTTCTTGAACGCCACCACATCCGGGTGGGACAGAACAGCGTTCTTCAAATTGGCCACATTCAGACGGCAATAGGCTTCGTTGTCCGGGCTGAACAGAGCCGCTTTCAGGTGCGGGAATGCTGTCCAGTAGGCAGACAGGTCTTGCAGTTCGGCCTCGGGAATGCCGCCAAACATTGAAGCGTAAATGTCCCAGCTCTCAGCCTTTTCGGAAGAGTCCACATAGCGGGGGATGTTCAGGTTGTAATCGTTCTGAACGATCTCCGCACGGGATACTCTGCGTGCGAACTTTTCGATTTTCTCCGGGCGTTCCTTGTAAGCATCCACAATGCGTTTGATATCACAGGCACGCAGCTTGTTGTTTTTGCCGTCCTTCTCAAAGCCCTTAGACGCATCAATAATCAGAACGTCCGAATCCCGTTTATTCTTCCGCAGCACCATGATGATGGTGGGAATGCCTGTGCCGAAGAAAATATTGGCGGGCAGACCAATGATTGCATCAATGTTGTTGTGGTCAATCAGATTTTTGCGAATTGTACCTTCTTCACCGCCACGGAATAGAACACCGTGGGGCAGAACGATGGTCACAATGCCGTCATTGCGGATGTGATACAGGTCGTGCAGCAAAAAGGCGTAGTCTGCCTTGCCTTTGGGGGCAAGGCCGTAATCCGAAAAGCGCGGGTTGTTCTCTTTGTCGTTCGGATTCCACGCCTGCGAATATGGGGGATTTGATACCACCGCATCCACAAACAGCGGGTCGTAGGTGTTGACCGGGTCGTTTTCTTCAAAGTACGGCCAATCTTCCTCCAGCGTATCGCCGTTGCGCGTTACAATGTTGTCGGGCAGAATGCCGCGCATGACAAGGTTCATGCGGGTCAGGTTGTAGGTGTTTTCCTTCAACTCCTGTGCGTAGTATTTGATGTTGTTGCCATTGCCCATATACCGTGCGGCACACTGACCAATGTTGATCAGCAGCGAGCCGGAACCGCTGGTGGGGTCGTAAATTTTGATCTCTTCCCGGTCTTTCAGGTGGTACGCCACGATTTCAGACATAAGCAGCGAAACTTCGTGCGGCGTGTAGAACTCGCCAGCCTTTTTGCCCGCATTTGCTGCAAAGTTGCTGATCAGATATTCATAGATGAAGCCCAGCACATCGTAGTCCTGCTTGCCATCCATAGGAATATCTTTGATGAGGTAGATCAGGTCACGAATTGCCTTTGTCCGTGCGCCAGAGCTTTCACCCAGTTTGGACAGGCCGGTTTGCAGCGTAGCAAAGACACCGTCAAACACCTTTTTGTGGTGCGGGTCAATCAAACGGCTGAATGCCTGCAATGCTACCGTCACATCATCGGCCTTGAAGTCACTGCCTTTGCTGATCCATGTGGAGAACAGATTGTCATAAGCGATAAAATAGCCGACATTCTTCCGAACGGTATCCAGCGTTTCGGCATCGTCTTCGGTCAAATCCGGCAGATATTCGTCTGTCCAGTCGTTCTCTTTCAGCCATTTAACTTCCTTGTCCGACAGAAATTTATAAAACATGAAGCCCAGAATGTAATCCTTGTACTCGTTGGCTTCGATTTTAGAGCGCATCTTGTTGGCAGATTCCCAGATTTTCGATGCGAGTTGCTGCTTGTTCATGCTATTCCTCCCAGTGGCCTGCAATAGCGCATTTTTAGATTTTTTAATCGGACAGCCTCTCCGATTTTATGCGTGCGTTCATTGAACCAATTATACAAAAGTGCCACCTGGTTTGCAATGCGAATAAAAAGTTTTACGACAACTTCCGCAGGTCGCATTGTTGTGGCAAGCAGTGCAGACGTATATACATCTGCTTATTTTGCGTTGCAAAACGCTTGTTGGGGAATGCCCCAAGCCCCTTTGATCTGCATTTTCCAATGCAGGCTGCGCATCCCTTCGGGACGCTTTTTACCCGGTGATATGCTCTGGGTCGTTCAAAACTTGCATGAGGTGAGAAGCGGCTTCTGCAAGGAAATCGTACTTCATCTGTTCAGGAACTGGCGTTTCCAGAAGAGAAACGCCCCACGCCTGCA
>ENA-ORUF01000599-ORUF01000599.1-human-gut-metagenome-genome-assembly--contig:-NODE-599-length-48120-cov-3.727244_pt1 | contig 48120 bp, 53 predicted proteins | sample MGYA00242077_ERZ509203 | MGnify/ENA primary metagenome ERZ509203 (study PRJEB26280, sample SAMEA2338834) | human gut metagenome | biome: human gut; feature: human-associated habitat; material: faeces... | reverse complement strand
TTCCCTTCCCCCTCCCCAATATTCATTCCACTCCCTTATACTATCTTCACGCCGCCGATCCAGTGGGCGGCGACGCGGCCCTTAAGGGACTGCCCGAGCCACGGAGTATTGTGGCTCTTGGAGTAGAGGGTCTCGGGCGTAACCTGCCATTCGAGATCGGGATCGAAAAGGAAGAAGTCGGCGGGCGCGCCGGGCTCGAACGTGTTGACCGGCAGGTTGAACACGCGGGCGGGCTCCGTGGCCCAGAGACGGATGAGATCTGCCTCGGTAAGCACACCTTCGCGGACAAGCCCGTAGGTGATGGTCAGGGCGAGATCCATGCCCGTGAAACCGTTGGGCGCTTCGTCAAAGGGCGTTTCTTTTTCATGCGCGGCGTGCGGGGCGTGGTCGGTGGCAAGCATGTCGATGACGCCGGTCTTCACGGCTTCGCGCATGGCGGCAACGTCGGCGGGGGTGCGCAGCGGCGGGTTCACCTTGGCGAGCGTGTTGTAGCCGTTCACGGCGGTATCGTCGAGCGTCAGGTAGTGCGGGGTCGTCTCGGCGGTCACCTTGACGCCGCGCGATTTGCCCCAGGCGATGATGTCGACCGTGCGCTTGGCGGAAACGTGCGCGATGTGCACGGGCACGCCGAGATAGTCGGCCAGCAGGATGCTGCGCGAAGCCTGAATGGTTTCGGCCACGTCGGGCTGGCCTTTGACGCCGAGGACGCCGCTGGTCGCGCCTTCGTTCATGTGCGATTTGGCGGCAAGATAGGGATCTTCGCAGTGGTCGATGACGATGAGATCGAGATCGGCGGCGTATTCCAGCATCCGGCGGAAGATTTCGGTATTGCCTACTGGGCGTCCGTCGTTGGAGATGGCGACGCATCCGGCATCCTTGAGTTCGGACATGCGGGTGAGTTCCTCACCCTTGAGGCCGACGGTGGCCGCCCCGATGGGATGGACGCGGGGACCGTTGGGCCACGAGCGGCGGGCGGACTCAAGGATCTGTTCCGTTACCGCGGCGTCGTCGTTGACCGGGTCGGTGTTCGCCATGCAGAGTATGGCTCCGAACCCGCCGTGCGCGGCGGAGCTGAGGCCCGTGGCTACGGTTTCCTTCCATTCATAACCGGGCTCGCGCAGGTGGGTATGCACATCAATAAGGCTCGGGAACAGGATTTTTCCGGCGGCATCCACTATTTCGGCGTCGGCGGGGGCATTGATGGAAGCGCTGAGGGACTGCACCTTGCCGTCGACGACGAGCAGGTCCACGGAGTCGCCCAGATAGCGGGCGTTTTTGATAAGAAGAGAGGACATCGGCGATCTCCGTTGTTAGAGGTTGTCCTTGATGTCGGGACGGGTGGCGAGGAGGTAGAGAACGGCCATGCGAACCGAAACCCCGGCGGAGACCTGATCGAGGATCAGCGACTGGGAGCTGTCCGCCAGGGCGTCGGAAACGTCGAGTCCGCGCAGGATGGGGCCGGGGTGCATGATGTGTGCGCCAGGCCTGGCCAATTCCATGTGGGCCGTGGTGAGGCAGAAGCGTTTGGAATATTCGCGCAGGTCGGGGAGCAGGCCCGCCTGCTGGCGTTCGAGCTGGAGGCGCAGGCACATGACGGCGTCCATGTCGCGCACGGCTTTCTTGCTGTCCGTGTAGACCGTGACGGGCCAGTTGTCCACGCCCGCGGGCAGGAGGGTGCGCGGGGCGCACAGGCTGACGTTCACGCCGAGCTTGGTGAGCAGCAGTACGTTGGAGCGGCAGACGCGGCTGTGGGCGCAGTCACCGAGGATAAGCAGGTTTTTGCCCTTGAAGGCGTTCCGGTCGTGTCCCCAGACCTGACGCAGGGAAAAGGCGTCGAGCAGGGCCTGGGTGGGATGCGCGTGCCAGCCGTCCCCGGCGTTGACCACGCCGCAGTGCAGGCGTTCGGCGAGGAACTGGGCCGCGCCGCTGCTGGAATGGCGGATGACGATGACATCGGGGTTCATGGCCTGGAGGGTCAGGGCCGTATCCTTCATGCTTTCGCCTTTCTGGAGGCTGGAACCGGATTTCGCCAGCCCGAAGGTGTCGGCGGAAAGGCGCTTGCCCGCCATGTCAAAAGAGGTCTTGGTGCGGGTGCTCGGTTCGGCGAAGAAGAGGACGACGCTTTTTCCCTTGAGGATGGGGACTTTCTTGACCGGTCGGGAGTTGATTTCGTGCAGGTTTGCGGCAGTATCAAGCAGGTGGAAAAGTTCTTCCTGCGTCAACTGGTCCACATCCAGCAAGTCTTTGTGAGGCCAATGGAAGGTTTCCTGTTGCATGGCGGCTTCTCGGGGGTTGACGTTGGAGCCTGTCGTCTCGGCAGGCCGATAGCGTATCGGCGGAAAACGGAAAAGCTCAAAAAAAACCCCGCTGGAACAACGGGGAATAGAGAGAAACCGGGGCAATGCCGTTTCGGATGGCTTCGGGATATTCGTGGCGGCGGAGGATAAAGAGCATTCGGCTTCTCTGAGATGGTTGACGTTTTTTGGGCGTATGCCCACACGGTACAATATGCGGACTGCCCCTTGATGTAAAGTTTTTTTTGCATGGGTTTGTGCCGGAGCGTAAAACGGGATAAGAGAGGCCATCCCGTGAACCGTATCCCGGAGTATCTATGCTTTTGTATATACATGTACCGTTCTGCCGCCGCAAATGCCGGTATTGCGCTTTTTATTCCAATCCGTTGGCCCGTTCGGGCGATGAAATGGCCGTGTATCTTTCAGCGCTGTATGCCGAGCTGGGACAATGGGGGCGGCGTCTCGGCAGAGTGCCCGTGGAGAGCGTTTTCTTCGGCGGCGGCACGCCAAGCCTGCTTGATCCGGATCAACTGGAGGGCGTGCTGGATTGTGTGGGACGGACGTTTGAAGTGTTGCCCGGAGCGGAAATCAGCATGGAAGCCAACCCGGATTCCCTGCATACGGCGGAAAAGGCAAGCGGGTTTCTGGCGGCGGGCGTCAACCGGATTTCGCTGGGCGTGCAGTCGCTGCATGACGGGATGCTGGAGACGCTCGGACGGCTGCACAGGGCGAATGCGGCGCGGGAGGCGTTCCGGGCCATACGGGAAGCGGGCTGCGCCAATTTGAGCCTTGATCTGATGTGGGGGCTCCCGGGGCAGACGCTGGAGCAGTGGCTGGAGGATGCGCGCGCGGCAATCGCGCTTGGGCCGGAGCACATTTCCGCATATGGGCTGACTTTGGAACCGGGGACGCCTCTTGCGGAATCCTGCGGGGATGCGGAGCTGCCTTCGGAAGACGTGCAGTGCGCCATGTATCTTGAAGGCATCCGGCTGCTTGAGGAGGCTGGGCTGCATCATTATGAAATATCCAACTTTGCCAGGGATGGTTTCCGGTGCCGCCACAATCTGGGGTACTGGGAAGGCCGGGACTATCTGGGGGTCGGCCCTGCGGCGACATCCACGATAGGCGGGGAGCGCTGGACCAATCCGGAGGGGGAAGGCTGGTTGGAGCAGGTGCGGGAAGGGCGCCGCTGCCCTGAGCGGGAACCGTTGGATCGGGCAACGCGGGCGCTGGAGCTCATGATGCTGCGCCTGCGAACCGTGGATGGTTTGCCGCTGGATGCCTATGAGTCCTTGGCCGGACGCTCGTTTCTGGGGGATCACGGTCCGTTCGCCCACCGCCTCTGTGCTGAGGGGCTGGCCCGCATGGAGAACGGGGTGTTTCGGCTTACGGATGAAGGGATGCTTGTTTCCAACAGTATCCTCGGTGAACTTTTTGAAGAGGAACCCAAAAGCGCGGAATGAGCATTTCATCGAGGAAAAGAGGAATGTCCCTTATAATTATAGAAAGGGGGATTCCCATGCCCCTCCCCTCGCTGGACAAGGGTGACGTGCCCGTATATGGTATTTGCCTGTATATGTTTCAGCTTATTTATTGAAAATATTTATAAAAACAAACGGATGCGATTATGTCCGAACAGATGTGCGAACAGCGCCGCGAACGCCTGCGTGCGTTGATGCGGGAACAGGGAATCGAAGCGCTTTTGATCAGCCACGCGGCGAACCGGTACTATCTTTCGGGTTTCGAACTGCATGATGTGCAGTTGAACGAAAGCGCCGGCCGCCTGATTGTGATGGCGGACGGTAAAGACTGGATCTTGACGGATTCGCGCTATCTGGACGCGGCCCGGCGGCTGTGGGAGCCCGAGCGGGTTTTCATCTATGGCGCGGACGCGCCGGAAGATATCGCCAAGCTCTTGAAAGGGCTTGTGCCCGGCAAAACCATCGGCTTTGAGGCCCGCGCGGTCACGCTGGAATTCTATGAAAAATTCGCGGAAACGCTGGCGGGATCAGGCTGCCGCCTTTCAAAGGCTGACGGTCTGGTTGAACGGCTTCGCGTAATCAAAGATACGGAAGAGATCCGGCGTATGGAGATTTCCTGCCGCCTGAACCAGCAGATGATGGAGTGGCTGCCCGGCGTGCTCGTTCCCGGGCGAAGCGAAGCCGCCGTCTCGTGGGACATTGAAATGTTTTTCAGGCATCACGGGGCGACCGAGCTGGCCTTTGCGAGCATTGTGGGGCATGGCCCCAACGCGGCGCTCCCGCACTACCTGCCCTCCAAAGACGCCCTTCTGGAGGCGGAAAATCTTGTGCTGGTGGATGTGGGGTGCCGTCTGGAAGACTACTGTTCCGATCAGACCAGGACTTTCTGGGTCGGCGAAAAGCCGACGGAGCGCTTCAAAAAGACGCTGGAGGCCGTACAAGAAGCGCAGCACAAGGCTATCCGGGCTATCCATCCCGGTGTTCTGGCCTGTGATGTGTATAAGGCGGCCAGAGGGCACTTCGAGTCTCTCGGCGTTGCCGAAGCCTTTACGCATGGGCTCGGGCATGGCGTCGGACTGGAAACCCATGAGGGGCCGAGCCTTAATGGACGTAATAAAACCCCGCTGGAGCCCGGAATGATCGTGACCGTGGAGCCCGGCCTGTACTTCCCTGAATGGGGCGGGATCCGCTGGAGCACATGGTGCTGGTCACTGAAGACGGCTGCCGGGTTCTGTAAGGTGAGCTCGTGAACATCGCTTTTGTGAATTCCACCCGCAGATGGGGCGGAGTCAAGACATGGTGCCTCAACATTGGAAAGGCTCTGGAAGAGAGAGGGCATGGGGTATACGTGTACGGACGCCCCGGGCCTTTTCCCAAGAAAGCTCAAGAGCTGGGTCTCAATGCGCAGGAAGTCCGTTTTGGCGTTGATGGAAACCCATTGACCATTTGGTTTTTTCTCCAAGAATTTCGCAAGTATAATATTGACGTTTGTATATGCAATGTTTCTAAAGACCTGCGAACGGCTGGAATCGCTGCAAAATTCCTTGGTATTCCGATAATACATCGCCTTGGGGATCCGGGAGATCTTAAGAACAGGTTTAAAACTTGGGCAACGCAATATTTTTTGAAACCCCGGCTCTTGGCGTGCTCCGAGTTTTGTAAGGCGGGTTTGATCCGTTCGGTTCCGATGCTCGGCAAATATGACTTTCAGGCTATCCACCCTGGAGTTTTTCCTGCTCCGACACCCCCATCAACTATTCATAAGCCACGGGTAGTTATTACCTCTTGTCAGTTGGATAGAGACAAGGGACATAAAGACATGTTTTATGCTCTGAAAAAAGTGCGGGAACAGGGGGTAGATTTTCGTTGTATCGTTGTGGGGACTGGTCCTGATGAACAGCTTGTCAAAGAGCAGTGTTCGTCAATGGGGCTTGATGATATCACAACTTTCACAGGACATGTTTCGAATGTTCAGGAACAACTGGGAAAGGGAGATATTTATGTGCTCCCGAGTTACTGCGAGGCGCTCGGGATTGCCTTGGAAGAAGCTATGGCTCAAGGTCTAGCCTGTATTGCACGCAGAAGTGGAGGCGTGCCTGAAATTTGGCCAACCGATCAAGGTTCATTGTTGGTTCAAGCCCATGATGATGGTAGCAACATGGCCGAAGCCTTATATTCTCTGTTGACCTTGCCTGGTGAAGCTTTGCTTGGAATCAAAAAAGATTTTTATGCTCATGCAGTGCAAGGTTTTCATGTTGAAGAGCAAGCCAGAAAAGTTGAAGAATGGCTTTTTAACATTTATTGATTTTTTTAATGATTATGGGCTACTAATTAGGTAAATCCATTTAAAATATGAAAAGGTTCATACTGTGCAGATATGGGAAGCTAAATGGGTAAAAAGCCTTTTTAATGAATATGCACTTTTTTTTATATCATTGTGTGTTCTTTTTTGGTGGCTGGGGACAGGTTCGTTGACATGGAAGCGGATCAGTATTCCTCTGTTTATAGGTGGGTATTATCTTTGGAAGGCGGAAGTATACCGATTTATACGTCGTATCCCTTTAGCGGCATTACTACCAATTGCAGCAGCTTTATACACGATGTTCACCCCTGGATATCTGTTTGCAGATATAAGAAACGGTTATGAAATACTTTCTGTTTATTTGATTGGAATAATGGCTATTCTGTTATTGCAGGATAGGTATTTTATTTCAATGCTCTTTCTCCCTATAGCGCTATCAGTTACCTATATTGGGTTTATGGTAGGTATATTTTCAAAGCCATTAGTTTCTTGTGATGAGCGCCTTGTCCTTTTTTTGAAGCATCCTAATATTCTCGGAGCTGTTTCAGCTATCGCTCTCCTTTTTCTTATAACATATTGCAATAAATGGAAAGGAATATCTCGTTATATTTTGTCAGGAATGGGTTGTTTGATCACATTGATACTTATTTTAAGTGCGAATAGGGCTGCTTATTTGGCAACCTTTGTTTCATTATCTTTCCTGATATTCTATTTATCAAAGAAAAGAATTGTTCCAATAGTAATTACAGTAAGCATTTGTATTGTTACTATATTTGTTTTGCCACAAGAACAGCTTGATCGTGTAATGTCTTCAGTTGAATCTCCTTTAAATGACAGAACATTTGAAACACGTAAGCCTATTTGGGAAGCTGCCATCGCAGGTATTGAATCCGCTCCATGGTTTGGTAACTCAATAAGAGCGTTTAAAGCTTTTCATCATAATTATATCATGGAAAATGCGGAAGATTTGAACTCACGATATAGTGAAGTAGAGAAAACAGTATATCATCCGCATAACATCTTTATTGGCTTGCTTTTCATGTATGGGATAGTGGGAACGACTCTTTTTATATGGTCTGTTGGGCTGGCTTTAAAGAAGGCTCTAGCTCAAAAAGATTTGTTTTTTCAAGTAGTCATTATTTTCTATAGTGTATTTGGATTGTTCGAATTTTCTTTGGATAGAGAGGATGGGATTGTCCTGCTCTTCTTCCCGATGGGGCTCGTTTACGGCAGAGAGATCGCGGCTTCCTTACAGCGCCAACTTCCAGCACAGCACGACCAGCCCTGCGGCGCTCAGGCCGAGTAGCGTATTTATGACCAGAGAGGGGGCCGTACGCCGTGATATCCAGCCTGCGGCTCCACCTACGATGAAGCCGGAGAGCAGCCCGAACAGGTGTGCGGCGTAATCCGTTTTGTCGCCTTCCGTGCCGAGCATGGCGAGGATGCCCGTGCCTGCGGCCAACAGGAGGATGCCTCTGCGCCAGGAGAGCTTTCCGGTATCGCTCTGCGTTCTGCTGCCCCATCCTTGAAGGGCCATGAATCCGGAAAGCACGCCCACCGTGCCGAAAAGGGCCGTGGAGAAGCCGAGGCTGATATGCCCGGCGGGGCGGTACCATGCGTTGAGGGCGTTGCCGAAGCTTCCGGCCAGCAAGATAAGAAAGAGGCCAAGCCCGAGGCCCACCCTGCGGCAGAGCAGGATCAGAAAAGGCGCGCCGAACAGGACATTGCCGAAGAGGTGCTGGCTGTCGGCGTGCAGGGTCAATGCCGTAACGCAACGATACCACTCTCCGAATGTCTTCACGCGAAAAACATCCAGTGAGCCGAGCCGCGACCATTCTTCAGATGGCAGATCCGGCAGGCCGGGAAGGTGGGCCAAAAATCCCCAATGCATCCTGACGCCATGCCAGAGGATAAGCAGAAGCAGCACTGACAGCACCCAGTGCGCGTTGTTGTGCGTGGGGGGCTCGATGTAGACAGGGCGTGGCTTTCTGCTTTCGGCCAGTACGGCCTCCAGCTCGGAACGGGCTTGGCGTTCGAGCAGGGCGGGGACGTACAGGCGGAGCTTGTTGCCTCGTCCTGTAAGCAGGTACGGGATGTTCCGGGAGGCGAGTATTGTGATCCAAAGATCGAACAGGTGCGGAGGAGGGAGGGTAGGCCGCTTTTCCCCGTCGTCGATCATCCTCCAAAAACGGGGGACGCTGTAGGGGCGCATCCACAGGCGCAGTTTACGCCTGCGCAGAGGAGGGCGGCGCGAAGGGGGGGGGGCCTGCCGTGTGGGCGAGAGGTGGCGTGGTGGCGGTGTCATGTCCTTGAGGTAAGGCCTGTTCTCCAAAAAGCAAAAAAATCCCCGGCTGCGGACAACCGGGGATTTTTGGAAAACCATGCCGCAGACACGGGAACTAGTCGGCCTTGCGGACAACGGGTTTCGTAACCACGCCGGAGCGCAGGCAGCGGGTGCACACGGAAACCGTGCGGACTTCGCCGTTGGCGAACTGGTGACGCACGTTCTGAAGGTTGGGGTTGAACACACGCTTGGTCTTGATGTTGGAATGGCTCACATAGTTGCCGGTCTGGGGCTTTTTGCCACAAAATTCGCACTGCTTGGACATGACATCCTCCATATATTCGGACGGTCGCCCGAAAAAATCTTTCTAGGGGCACGGACTGTCCGCACCAAAGACTGGTTTCATATACGCTCTCCCAAAAAAACGCAAGAGGTAAGCCGCGTTTTTCGTACGGAACGGCTGGCTGTATTCCTTCCGTCGCGCGTCCGGAAGGGGAAAAGGAGCGGCGGGATTTCCGGAAAAGGTGCGCTTCTTCCTCTTGCCAGCGGGAACAATGGCGTGTAGGAACTGAGGGATTCATTATTCTTCATTTCCCTATATGATGGAGTGCCGCTGTTTCGGCGTGCGGCCATTGGTGTCAGCCGGTGGAGAGGCCGGTTGCGGACGAAACAAATCTACCCTTGCCCAGCGGGGAGCGATATGCCCAAGCGTACAGATCTCAAGAAGATCATGGTAATCGGTTCTGGCCCGATCGTCATCGGCCAAGCGTGCGAATTCGACTATTCCGGGACTCAGGGCATCAAGGCCCTGAAAGAAGAGGGATACGAGGTCGTACTGGTGAACTCCAACCCGGCGACCATCATGACCGACCCCGGGCTTGCGGATCGCACCTACATCGAACCTATCGAACCGGAAACGGTTGCCGCCATCGTGCGCAAGGAACGCCCGTGCGCCATCCTGCCCACTCTCGGCGGGCAGACGGGCCTGAACACGGCGCTCGCGCTGGCGAAATCCGGCGTGCTGGCCGAGTGCGGCACGGAACTCATCGGCGCGCGGGCCGAAGTCATCGAAAAGGCCGAAAGCCGCGAGCTGTTCCGTCAGGCGATGGAAAACATCGGCCTCAAGGTCCCTCAGAGCGCCATCGCCCACAATATGGACGACGTGCGCCGCATCGGTTCCTCCATGCCCTTCCCGATGATCATCCGCCCCGCCTTCACGCTCGGCGGCACGGGCGGCGGCATCGCCTACAATATGGAAGACCTTGAGGAAATCGCGGGTGACGGCCTGACCGCCAGCCCGGTGAGCGAAGTCATGATCGAGCAGTCGGTCATCGGCTGGAAAGAATTTGAGATGGAAGTCATGCGTGATACCGCGGACAACTGCGTGATCGTGTGCTCCATCGAAAACGTGGACGCCATGGGCGTGCACACCGGCGACTCCATCACCGTGGCCCCGGCGCAGACCCTCACGGACCGCGAATATCAGAAGATGCGCGACGCCTCCCTCGCCATCATGCGCGAAATCGGTGTGGAGACCGGCGGATCGAACGTGCAGTTCGGCGTCAATCCAGCTAACGGCGAACTCGTGATCATCGAGATGAACCCCCGCGTGTCCCGTTCCTCCGCGCTGGCTTCCAAGGCGACCGGCTTCCCCATCGCCAAGATCGCGGCCAAGCTGGCCGTCGGCTATACGCTGGACGAGCTCCGCAACGACATTACCCGCGAAACCTCCGCGTCCTTCGAACCCACCATCGACTACTGCGTGGTCAAGATTCCCCGCTTCACCTTTGAGAAGTTCCCCGGAGCCAAGGACGAACTGACCACCTCCATGAAGAGCGTGGGTGAGACCATGGCCATTGGCCGGACTTTCAAGGAATCGCTCCAGAAAGGGCTGCGTTCCCTGGAAATCGGGGCTATCGGCCTCGGTAGCAACTTCCGCGCCGCGTTGCCCTCGCGCGAAGATCTCATGGGTAAGCTCCGTACGCCCAACTCGCGCCGTATGTTCGCCATCCGTCAGGCTATGCTTGTCGGGTTCACGCTGGAAGAACTCCATGAAATCACGTTGATCGATCCGTGGTTCCTGCGCCAGATCAAGGAAATCGTGGATATGGAAGGGCAGATCCGCGACTTTGCGCTGGCCAACTCCATGACGCCCGACAATCCGGAAATGGTCGCCGTGCTCCGCAAGGCCAAGGAATTCGGTTTCTCCGACCGTCAGCTTGCGGAAATGTGGAAGAAGCCCGAAGGCGACATCCGTGCCCTGCGCCGCGAAACCGGCACCGTGCCCACCTACTATCTGGTGGATACCTGCGCCGCGGAATTCGAAGCCTACACTCCCTATTTCTATTCGACCTATGAAACGGGTCAGGAAGTGGTTCCCGCCGACCGCAAAAAGGTCATCATCCTCGGCGGCGGCCCCAACCGCATCGGGCAGGGCATCGAGTTCGACTACTGCTGCTGCCACGCTTCCTTCGCCCTCAAGGACGCCGGGGTTCAGGCCATCATGGTCAACTCCAACCCCGAGACCGTTTCCACCGACTACGACACGTCCGACCGCCTCTATTTCGAGCCGCTGACTTTTGAAGACGTGATGCACATTGTGGAAAAGGAACGGCCCGACGGCGTGATCGTCCAGTTCGGCGGCCAGACGCCGCTGAACCTCGCCGTGCCGCTGTTGCGCGCGGGCGTGCCCATCCTCGGCACCAGCCCGGACGCCATCGACCGCGCCGAAGACCGCGAACGTTTTCAGGCTCTGCTCCAGAAGCTGTCGCTTCTCCAGCCCGCCAACGGCACGGCGACCACGCTGGAAGAATCCCGCGAGATCGCCCACCGCATCGGCTATCCCATTGTGATCCGCCCGAGCTACGTGCTTGGCGGGCGGGCCATGATGATCGTCTATGACGACGAGGAGATGGCGGAATACTTCGCGCTGCATGTCGGCAAGCAGAAGCTTGAGCATCCCGTGCTCATCGACAAATTCCTTGAAAACGCCATTGAAGTGGACGTGGACGCGCTGTCCGACGGTGAGGACGTGTACGTCGCCGGGGTTATGGAGCACATCGAAGAAGCGGGCATCCACTCGGGCGACTCCTCTTGCGTCTTGCCTCCCTATTCGCTGCCCGCCGAGACCGTCGCCGAAATCGAACGCCAGACCGTGGCCCTTGCCAAGGAACTGCGCGTCGTCGGCCTGATGAACATCCAGTTCGCGGTCAAGGATGGGGTTGTGTTCATCCTCGAAGTGAACCCCCGCGCCTCCCGTACCGCGCCGTTCGTCTCCAAGGCCACGGGCGTGCCCCTGCCGCGTCTCGCCACGCAGGTCATGCTCGGCAAGACCCTCAAGGAACTGGACCCCTGGTCCATGCGCCGTTCCGGGTACGTGTCCGTCAAGGAATCCGTCTTCCCGTTCCGCCGCTTCCCCGGCGTGGACATCCTGCTCGGACCTGAAATGCGTTCCACCGGCGAAGTCATGGGCATCGCCCCGACCTTTGAGGAAGCTTTCCTCAAGGGGCAGTGGGGCGCGGGCCAGAAGCTGCCGGAAGGCGGCAAGGTGTTCCTGTCCGTGAACGACCGCGACAAGCGCTTTGTGGCTGAGGTCGCCCGCCAGTATGTGGATCTCGGTTTCGAACTGCTCGCCACCTCCGGTACCGCCGGGCTTTTGGCTGGGCAGGGCATCCCGTCCACCCGCGTGCTCAAGGTGTACGAAGGCCGTCCGAACATCGTCGACCTCATCAAGAACGGCGAAGTCTCGCTGGTCATCAACACCGCCTCGGGCAAGCGCACCGCGCACGACTCCAAGGCCATCCGGCAGGCTACGCTCCATTACGGCGTGCCGTACAGCACCACGTTGTCCGGCGCGAAGGCCATTGCCCGCGCCATCGGTGCGGCCCGGACCACCGAAGTGCGCGTAAAGAGCCTTCAGGAATATTATAAGGGCGAGTAACCCGCGGGGAGGGCGCTTCTGATGAGGCGGCCCTCCCTCGTTCCTCCCCTGCTGAAAGCCTCTTAAGGAGGGGGCGGTTCTCCGCGTGTTGCAAGAACCGGAAGTTTTTTTTATCATTTCTCCCTCCTTTTTTGAAAAGATACCCGGCCTTCCGGGACGGCGGCGGAAACGGTATGCAACCGTGATGCCGTTGTACCGGAAGGCTTGCCTGTTTAGGCCAGCCTGCGGCCTCTCGCGGAAACGCGATGCCGGAATCCCTGCCCTTTTTGGGACGGAAGGCTATCCGCCGACGGGGCGGGACCTTGCCGGGAATGGGGCAAAGCCCCGCTGGACTGCGACAAGCGTACAACGAGCGCCCTGCCTCCGCGGGCGTTATCCACTGACCACAACAAAGGTCGACGGAGCGGAAGGAAAGCCTGAAGAGGGCGGAAGAAGCCTTTCTTCAAGGGGCTTTTTCCGCCCTCTTCGTGACAAAAGGTATTGTATGTGCGGAATTTTTGGTATTTCTGGACATCCTGAAGCGGCTCGGATGGCCTATTTCGGTCTGTACGCCCTCCAGCATCGCGGGCAGGAAAGCACGGGCATCGCAAGTTATGACGGCAAGCACATCCGGCTGCACGCGGGCATGGGGCTCGTGCCGGACGTATACGACGAAGCGACGCTTGGTCAGGAATTGCAGGGCAACAGGGCCATCGGCCACGTACGTTACTCCACCTCGGGGGTTTCGGTTCGCAAGAACGCCCAGCCGCTGGTCGTCCGGGTTTGCGGCATCGAGATCGCGCTGGCCCACAACGGCAATCTGACCAATGCCTCGGAACTCCGCGGCGAACTGGAAAGCGAAGGCGCCATCTTCCAGACCAGCAGCGACAGTGAAATTTTCGTGCACCTCATTGCGCGCAGCCTTGCCAAAAAGAAGGATCTTGAGGAGGCCATCCTCTCCGCTTGCGATCGCGTGCGCGGGGCGTATTCCCTCATCATCCTGTCCGAAGGCCGCATCATCGCGCTGCGCGACGCCCACGGCTTCCATCCGTTGGCAATGGGCAAGGTGGACGACGCCTATGTGTTCGCTTCCGAAACCTGCGCTTTTGACCTGTTGGAGGCCGAATATCTCCGTGAAGTGTTGCCCGGCGAAATGGTTGTCGTCGACGGCGACAAGGTCGTCAGCCGCCCGCTCAACAATGCCGGCAAGGTGCCTGTCCGCCAGTGCATTTTTGAGCTGGTCTATTTTGCCCGCCCCGACTCCATCGTGTTCGGTGAAGACGTGTATCAGTGCCGCAAGCACATGGGCTACGAAATGGCCAAGGAAGCGCCCACCGACGCCGAACTGGTCATGCCGTTCCCGGACTCCGGCGTGTACGCGGCCATCGGTTTTGCTCATGCCGCCGGTGTGCCCTACGAACAGGCGTATATCCGTAACCACTACGTGGGCCGCACCTTCATTCAGCCCTCCCAGACCATGCGCAATTTCGGCGTCCGCGTGAAGCTGAACCCGGTGCGCTCCATGATCAAGAACCGTCGCATCTGCATCGTCGACGACTCCATCGTGCGCGGCACGACGGTTCGCACCCGTGTGGTCAAGCTGCGTGAGCTGGGCGCTCGTGAGGTGCATTTCCGCGTGAGCTGTCCGCCGTTGCGCCATCCCTGCTTCTACGGGATCAATTTCTCGTCCCGCGGGGAACTCGTGGCCGCCAACCACCCACTGGAAGCCTTGCCCGGCCTGCTGAATCTTGATTCGCTTCATTACCTCACCATTGAAGGGCTGCTGAACTCGGTTTCCGAACCGGACAAGTACTGTCTCGCCTGTTTCAATGGTGAATACCCGGTTGCTTGCGGCGGGCAGTGCTCCTGCTGCGGTTCCGCAGAGTAACCACTGGAAAGGAACGCCATGACGCAGAAGATTGTCCTGTACGATACGACCCTCCGCGACGGCACGCAGGCCGAAGACGTCAACCTGTCGACCCCGGATAAAATCAAGATTGCCTTGCGCCTTGATGAATTCGGCATCGACTATATCGAAGGCGGCTGGCCCGGTTCCAATCCGGTGGACGTGGCGTTTTTCAAGGAGATCGCCAACTATCACCTGAAATACGCCCGTATCGCCGCGTTTGGGAGCACGCACCATCCCGACAACAAGGTGGAAGAAGACCCGAATCTGAACGCGCTCATCGCTTCCGGCGCGACGGCGGGGACGATTTTCGGCAAATCGTGCGAACGCCATGCGAAGGAAGCCCTGCGTCTGGACCCCAAACGGAATCTGGACATCATCCGTAATTCGGTAGCCTACTTGAAGCGCTCCATGCCGGAAGTCTATTTTGACGCGGAGCACTTTTTCGACGGCTACAAGCGGAATGCGGAATACTCGCTGGCTGTCCTGCGGGCCGCGCACGAGGCGGGCGCGCTGATCATCAATCTGTGCGACACCAATGGCGGCACCCTGCCGAACGAGATGCAGCAGATCGTTTCGGATCTGCGCGTGGCCTTGCCGGAAGTGCGGCTCGGCATCCATACGCACAACGACTGCGAGATGGCGGTGGCGAATACCATCGTTGCCGTGCAGGCTGGCGCGGAAATGGTGCAGGGCACGATCAATGGGGTGGGCGAGCGCTGCGGCAATGCCAACCTGTGTTCGATCATCCCGGTATTGCAGGTGAAATGCGGTTTGACCTGCTTGCCTGAGCCCGCTGATGTGCGGCTCCGCCAGCTGACCAAACTGTCGTCCTACTTCGCTGAAGTGGCGAATATGAAGCCGTTCAACCGCCAGCCTTTCGTGGGCAATTCCGCGTTTGCGCACAAGGGTGGGGTGCACGTCAGCGCCGTCAACCGCTGTTCCTCCCTGTACGAGCATATGGAGCCGGAGTTGGTCGGCAACGGCCAGCGCATTCTGATCACGGAGCTCGGCGGACGGAGCAACATCGTTTCGCTGGCCCGCCGGTTCGGGTTCCATCTGGACAAGGACGAGCCCGTGGTCAAGGGGCTGTTCAACGAGCTGAAAAAGAAGGCCAGCCTCGGGTACGACTACGCGTCCGCCGAAGCCAGCGTCGAGCTGCTCATCCTGCGCAAACTGGCGCGGCGCGGCGTCCGGGACTTCTTCAAGCTGGTGCAGTACCATGTGAGCGCCGTGCGTGATGCCAGCCATGAGTTGCCGATGGAAGAAGCCACGGTCATGGTGGAAGTGGAGGGTGCCGTCGAGCATACCGCAGCCACCGGCAACGGCCCGGTCAACGCGCTTGATACCGCGCTCCGCAAGGCGCTTCTGCCGTTCTATCCGCGTTTGAAGGAAATGAAGCTGTTGGACTTCAAGGTCCGCGTCCTTTCCGCTTCCGACGGTACGGGCGGGACGGCCTCCGTTGTCCGTGTGCTTATCGAATCGGGCGACGCCGACAGCACATGGGTGACCGTGGGCGTGTCGCATGACATCATCGAAGCCAGCTGGCAGGGGCTTGTGGATTCTGTCGTGTATAAGTTGTATCGTGACGAGGAGGGGCAGCGGAAGCTCCGCGACTTGCGATAGAGGCAGAATGCGAGAGTGGAAGTGGTGAGGGAAAGGGGAACCTTTCTGGAGAAGGGGAGAGCACCCCCACGGCTCCTTTTCCCTCCTAAGACTTTCGACTGGTTGGGAGGCCGCCCGGCGGCAGTTCCGTTGGATGAGAAAGTGAAGACGCCCGGATACGTTCGTGTATTCGGGCGTTTTTTGATGACCACCGCTGGATCTGGAATGGTATCGTCATGGGGGAGTGGTTCTTGGGCATAGTGAATACTGCGGATGGGGGATTCGATAAAGGGAAAAGTCTTTGAAGGATGAGGGGAGGGGGTGTGGGGGAAGGGAGAAGGGGACTTTCTTCAGAAAGTCCCCTTCTCCCTTCCCCCACATTTCCTCTTACCCCAATACGGCGGAATGCGTGAGGGCGTGGCCTGCGGAGAAGGCGCGAGCCTCAAACTGGCTGATAGCCCAATATTCCTGGACGAGCGGCGCGAAAAGCAGCGGATCGATGAGTGCGGGATCGGGGAGGCCGTCTTCACGCATGCAGGCGGAGTCGACCTTCACGTCCATGATCTCGCCGATGAACTGGGTGTGTGAACCGAGCTCAAGCGTATGGGAGAGCGTCAGCTCAACAATAACGGGACATTCGGCGATGCCGGGTGCGTCCACATGTTCGGCGGGAACGGGGGTAAGATTCAGGGCCGTGAACTTGTCGGTATCGCGCCCGGAATGCATCCCGGCGAAATCGGATTGCGTGGCGAGTTTGCGGGAAGGAATGTTGATGGTGAAGGACTTGCGCTCAAGAATGGCGTTATAGGTCCAACGGCTCTTGCGGATGGAAACGGCGATGCTCGGCGGCTGAGAGGCGCAGATGCCTCCCCATGCGGCGGTCATGATGTTGGGACGGCCGGTATGGTCATACGTACCTACGAGGAATACTGGAGTCGGAAGAATGAATGTTTTTGCACCCAGAGACTGGAACATATGATGCCTCATAGTTATGGAAAAAGGTGAACGAAAACACAGTTGTTGTGTCAGAGAATCCGGCATGACGCAAGGGCTGAGCCGCGAATGCTTTGGAAAGAGAGGTTCCACGCGGGAAAAGAGGGCACGGAACCATTCTCCACTTGACCGTGAGGAGACATTGTGGCATAAGACGGCTTCGACACGCCGGGATGGTGGAATTGGTAGACGCAGCGGACTCAAAATCCGCCGATGGCAACATCTTGCGAGTTCAAGTCTCGCTCCCGGTACCAGAATGAAATAAGGCAGTTACGGAAATCGTAGCTGCCTTTTTTCGTATCGATTTTGTGCACCCATTGTGCACCCCGGTGCCCTACAAAGGTGCAAGGTGGAGGTGCAACAGGACTGATTTTTTCTGTTGAAAACAGTTTTTTCTAATATATTAAACTTATTTATTTTTATGGGATTCCAGCGCTGGCATGATTTCTGCTGCATGAAGTTGTGCCCTCGGAACGACATGGGCGTATGTACTGGCGGTAGTCTGGGTGCTGGCATGGCCAAGCTGTGCGGAGACGGCGGGGAGGTCAGCTCCGGCGGCTAGCATTTCTGAGGCCGCGACGTGGCGGATGTCGTACATGCGGATTCCTTTTCCCGCCATTCCTGCATCGGCAAGGGCCTTGCGCCAAGCCTGATTGTAATCAAGGACACGTTTCCCGGCGCGGTGGCAGACCCACGGGATACCGGCGCTCATGTCTTCTTCATAATGGGCACGGGCTTCCTGCCAATATAGTGGCGGCGGAATAACGCGTTTCATGCGGCCGGTCTTGCCTTGCAGAAGCTGAACGTATCCGAAGCGCCAGTTGAAGGCGCTCCACGGTAGTGAAAAGAGCTCCACCTGTCCGGGGCGCAGGGCCAATGCGTAGGCGGTTTTCAGCGCCCAAGTCAGCCAATCAGGGCAATGAGGCAGAATCATTTGGAAATCACATAAAGTTGTATTGATCATGCGGCGCGGTGCTTTCAGGCATTTGAAATCACGCCAAGGATTCGATGTGATGAGTTGTTGATCTGCACCCCATGCGAGAATCGCATGGATATACTTTTGGTATTTGTTTATCGTTGCATTACTCGTTCCGCGCACTCTGAAGGCTTCGCGCATGGCTTCCAAATCCGTGCGGTCAAGACGTTCAGCATATTTGTTTCGCAGAAACTCCCCTACACCATCAATATGCTTTCCTGATTTTTCATGCCCGGCAAAGAAGTAGACGATGTTCTTACGAGTCTTCGGGTGTTTGTCGGGGTTTGAGCGGAAGTAGAGCGCAACCAGTTCCCCCATGCTCAATGCTTGTTCTTCGGGGCAGGAATCCGCAACTCGTTCGCGTTCAAAGGCCTCCGCTTCAGTCTTTGTCTGGAAGTAGCGGCGCTTTTTCTTTCCATTTTCATTCCATTGTGCACACCATCTTCCGTCTTGCGAACGCTGAAACACGCTCATGAAGAAATCCCGCACAAGAGTCTAAACGTATCTCTTGATTGAGTTTTATCTTTACGTGTACATGCCTTGTTCATTCCGAGTAATTGTTTGATTTTGGAATCTATTTTTTCTCTTTCAAGGATCAGGCGTTGCAGTTCCACTACTGTATTCGTATCAATGGAGGTTGTATTTTGTTCCTTCATCTCTCTGCCCCTGTGCAAGCGCCCATTGCAGGCGGCATTCTGTGCAGTTCGGGACGTCCCCGGTTTCATATCGGCATAGGGTATGCTGTTTGTGGTATGGGCAGTCGGGGACGTTGGCCAGCTTCAACGCCATCCCTGCCAGCTTTGCGAGGGTTTCGGGGGTGGCCGTCCGGTTCCAGAGTTCCGAGGCGTCGACGGTGGGGTTGTGCTCAAGTCTGGCCACGCCCTTAATCCGTATCAGCCATGTCCGCACGCGGCGGGGAATTGGAAGCGTGAACATCAGAGCAGCCTCCCCTGTGGTGCCGGCTGGCGGTTTTTGATCCACCCGAAAGTCTTTTGCAGTTCGTCATCCACCCGTTTTTCGATCTCCCTTGCTTTCTTCAAATAGGCCTTGTCCCGCGTATCGAAGTAGAGCTTTTGGGCTTCGCGCATATCACGGACGAGGCAGGTAAATTCAGAGATCTTTTCAGCCATTGTTCACCTCGATTTTTCCGCCGTTGATGGTGGTCGGGATAGGCCACACTCTGAGGCGGCCGTCACAGGGAATACGTTCCGGGATGCGGCGGGCTTCGAGGATGGGCCAGTGCCAGAGATCCCCGACTGCCCACGATGAGGGATACCGTCTCACCGGGCGGTCGAACCGTATCCATCCGATGATGCCGCCGTGGGGCAAGTCGTTCGGCGTGATGTGGGGCAAGTGTTCCAACATGGGCTTGGCGAAGATGGCGAGTTCGGCCAACATTGGGTTCCGTTTGCCGACATGCAGGGCGATGGGCACGCCGATGAAGTCTTCCGGGAGCCGCCAAGAACGGTTTTCAACATCCTTCCCGTAGCTGAGGATAGCTTCGGCGTAGAGCGGGCAAAGGGTGAAGGCGTGGGTGATGATCATGCGCCGTCCTCTTCCTGTTCGATGAATGCGTTGAGCTTCTGGGCAAGGCGGGCATCCGTACAGACCAGCAGCAACCCCAAGATATTGCCCTTGGAGTCACGCGGAAGCATTTTGAATGTGCCGCTGCCGGTTATTTCGCGTGTGGTATCCATGAGGCCGGATACGGTTTGCTTGTTCAAGTCCAAGCCTACGGCTTCCAATATGTCGAACATGCTTTTCCCCTTTGTCTCAATTCCTTTGATTCCAGCATGACAGCAACCTTCTGGTTGCATCATCAGGCCCCGGCGACCCCGCCGGGGCGACCTGTCGGTTTCGCTTTGAGGGCTACATGCTGAAAAGGCTCAATTGTGAAGGCTTGGCGCGTGCCGGTGGCGGCGTGCCCGTTATCGGTACACCGTCCGACAGATTGGCATCCGGTGGCGGTGCTGGCGGCAACATTGCCCGTGGCTGCGCTGTGCTGGTTTCATGCGGGACGAGGCCGAGCAGCTTTTTGGCTTTCTCCACAGGGTAGGGCGACAATGCGCCGCCCCATGCGAGGCTCCGGTGCGTTTGCCATGCGCTGCGGACTTCAAGGGACAGGCTGTTCCCCCAGATGCTCACGCCGTTGAGGTTGAAGAACATCAGGTTCAAGGCGGTCATGCGGGCGCATGTCAGGTTAACGTCAATCCCGACATACAAAGTCCGGTTTGCCTCGGCGCAGGTCTGCTCTTTTGCGAATGCAATCATCATGGTTCCCGCGCCGCTGGCCGGATCACAGATCGAGATTTGGCCGTCAGGCTTCACGCCTTCGTCATGCGTCGTTTTTGCGATCATCCGGCAGACGCTCCACGGGGTGAAGAACTGGCCCTGATAGTGCGAGGCGGCGAACTCTTCAAACAAGGGACCTAGGCATTCCCGGTTCGTTTCCGCCATGTATCCGAGCGCGTTGGCGGTTGCGGCGGCGAAGTAGTCGGCTTCCCTTTGGCCATGCGGGGCGTCGTTGCGGTACTGCCGCATGGTTTCGAGGTAGTGCGCATCGTCGCGCTGGAAGGCGTGGAACATGAGCCCGATCCAGTCCTCATAGACCTTGTACGGTTGGTATCCCTTGCGGATAATGGCTTCCAAGTTTTTACGGATGGTGTTCATTGCTGTTCCTCCTGTCGGCGGTCTATCCGGCGGGTGAGTGCCTTTTCACGGAGCGCCCGCCGCAGCCGGACGGCTTCAATGGCAATCAGCCCGACGATGAAAAGGGTTGCGGCCCCGCCGAGCGTCAGCGCGAGGAAGCGGAGCCAGTGCCATGCCCATGTCCACGTCATCGGTTTGCCCCCCTGCGGAAGCGGCAGAAAGGGCACTCGCGCAGGCTGTGGACGGTGCCGCACCGGGGGCAGGGTTCTTTCTTGAAGTTCCCGGCCAGTGGTGCTGTTTTGCAGGAGCCGTTGATCTGGGCGAAGTTTTTTTCTTTGGTCTGCTGTTTCATTTCTGCACCTTATTTATCCTCTTCCGTTCCATGAGCTTCTTGACCGGGACGCTTCCCGACCAGCCGTAGCCGTAGACGTTCACATAGAGGGTTTCGCGGCCCTGCCCGTAATCTTTGGAGTATGGAAACGTTGCGACGGTCACGCTGATAAGCTGACGTTCGCCGCCGATTTTCGCCCGGTAGTAGAAACGCTGGCCGGGGAAAATTTCTTCCAAAACAGGACATTTTGGTCTGCCGTTCATGTTTCATCACGCCCATTTTTCGAGAAGTTCCGCCATCTTGCCGCCGGGACACTGGCTTTTGATCCAGTACATGACCTCGGCAAACTCTCTGCGGTTGAAGATGAGGGAAAAGCGCCGATCCCCGGTGTTGACACTCTGCCGACTCTGTGGGTAGGTTCTTTGTGCATCCATGGGTGTCCTCTCTTGGATGTTTTGCCCTCGGCACTGTTACCGCAGTACCGGGGGCGTTTTGTTTTTTGACGGGGCGGCGGGATTGACTCTCTGCGCCTTTGCTACGCCGCCCGCCGCCCGGGAGAGCCCGATTGCTTGGCAACGCCTGTCGTTGCCAACGCACCCTAACGTTAACGTTTATCGGTCGTCCCTCCCGGCGATCCTCGGAACCCCGACGACCGCCGCCGGGAGGACAGGCACATCAGTGTCCATTGTGGTCATCCAAGGATCGCCGGGAATGGCGTTTTTTGTGGTGTTACTTGTCGTGTGTGAATAATTACAAAAGTAAACATTTATGTCAATAAAAATGTTGCTAAAGGTAAACAGTCAGCATAAAATTTTTATCTGAAGGAGATATTCGTAATTTGAACACAAAAAAGCCCCTCACGAGGAGGGGCGGGAGGGCTCAGGATATGCCGGAACTTATTATGGTATCTGGAACTATTGTGACTGTAGTTTTTACAATCATAGCGGTTTATCTGAGGTGGGGGAAGTGATGCTTGAGGCTGTATGTCTTCTTATTTTGGCGATCTGCATGGTCATTATCGTAGCCGTAAATGTGAGTATGAAGCGGGAGCTAAGAGAATCTATTAGAAAAAGTATGGAATAGTTCAATGAATATTTCGGCAAGGATATATGACGAGCTTAAATTTATAGCTCGAAAACGGGAACACGCGTTTAACCTTTACTCGATATTCTTGAACGTTTTCGAGTCTAAGGTCATAAAATTTTGATGAATTCGGAGCAATAATATCTCCGAGCTCCTTTTTGGTGGTCCGAATATTTTGGAATTTTCCGACAGCTCCAAAGTCATCAATCCCGGATCTGTCTTGCAGCTGTCCTTTTGGGGATATAGCGTACGAAATAAAAATTGATTTTTCATTTATATTCTTCACTATTATGCGATCATTTGCGTCACAGATTACTTCTGGTTTTCTGCGAAATATTTGATTGAGCACTGCCATACAGCTAAATATGGCAGAAAGTATGGCTGCAACGCTACCTACCTCTGAAAGGGTGATTTCTGGCATAACCAAATCAAAACTCTTCCTTCTTCCCGCTCCGGCGGGGATTTTTATCTGTACTCAACATAGATGATCACGCACCCGGAGGGCCGCCGTTCGCGCCTTATCTCGCGGAGGTAGGGGGTTTCTATGCGCTCTTTTCCTTGGGTTCTTCATTCAGAGTAGGTTGAGCTGGGCGTATAATTTCTTTTAGAATTTCGACCTGAGCCTTTAAAGCATCCCGTTCTTTTTCGGTAGAATGTAGATCTTTCAACAATGCTTCAATTTTTTCTTCGAGTTGTCGTACTTCATCTCTTTTTTGATTTTCACCGGGAAAGACAATTTCTACTGAAAAGAATTCAAAAATTTTTGCGAGTGCATCAAAGCGAGGGGCGCGGCCTTCCTCGGCAAACCAACGAGTAATCGTAGACGGGTTGGTTTCCAATTTTTCTGCAACACTTCGGATACTTCCATTTTTTTGGATAATTTCCTTAGTGCGGCGCATGGTCGATTCAAACAATGATTCTTTCATGGTTATTCCATATCATATGGCTACAGTCGTATCTATTCCCTTGTGGAATCGTGTAAAAAATGAATTGACCATTTTGATTACTTTTGTAATTATCAAATTCATGAAAGCACAAATTGTTTCTGAACTCACGGAATTCATTCGGCTTACAGGATGCTCCGTCCGCAGGCTTTGTCTTGAGGCGGGGGTTTCTCCTGCTACGGTGTCTCATGTGCTTACTGGGCGGAGGCAAGATATGCACTCGAGTAATGCTGATGCCCTTCGCGCCGCGATGCTCCGGCTCTCCCAACAGCCGTCTGCGGAGGGCAAAGATGCCTCAACCGCATCAACCGAGGCGCGACCATGTCCGGCCTCGGCTTGATAGTTGACCTCTTCGCGGGCGGTGGCGGAACCAGCATCTGATATCTGATCGAGCGCTGTAGGAATTCTATGCGACGAATAGGCCATCTGTCGATGACAGTGGAGTGCTGAATTGCACCCAATGGTCAGGAGAACATTATGTATCGCGGCTTTATCAAGTGTTGGCGATGTGCCGAGGATAGCCGGGCGTGGAGCCGGGGGGCCTTGCATCGCGGGGTCATGTTGACCATTTTGCTCAAGGTGGCTTGGAAGGATTGCTACTATCGCGGCGACGAGCTGAAGGCCGGGCAGTTTGCCTTTTCCGGTGCGTATCTGGCCGAGGAATGCCAGCTCAGTCGAACGACGCTTTTGTCTATCCTTGATGATCTGGAGCAGGATGGATTCTTGATCCGGCGTAGTGTTGGGAACAGGTACACGCTGATCACGGTGACGAACTGGGCGCGGTATCAGTCATCGGATGCCTCCGGTTGTAAAGCTGGTTGTTCATCTGCTGAACAACCGTCTGAACAGCCAGCTTTACAACCGCCCGACACGATCAAAGAATATAAGAAGGCAAGAAAAGAACTCTCTTCCGCATCGGACGATGCGGCTGTGAGTGAGGGCGCTTTCCCCGATGCGATGGGAGAGGGGAAAGCCGTACATTTGCCCGGCACATCGGGAGGGGGAAGGGAGGCCGTGCCGGAACCGGAAGGCAAGGCTTCGGCGGTTCAGGGCGTTGCCTCTGTCCCGCGTCGCCCGTCGCGGAGCGGCGTTGACGACGGACAGCCTTTTTACGTCTCGGCAAAAGGGCGTCGGCTTTCCGGGCAGGCTCTTGCCGACTTCGAGGCGTTCTGGGATGCCTACGGCTACCGGCGCGGGAAGGCGGAAGCGGCGGATATGTGGCTTGCGGCTACGCGCAAGGCCCCTGAGTTGGTGCCCGTTATCATCCGCGCCGCCAGTGCTGCGGCTGCGGAGCATGAAGAATTGGCCGCAAGGGTGAAAGGCAGGATACGCATGTACGCCGAGAACTGGCTGCAGGGGCGACGGTGGGAGGATTTTGAGGCGGGTGGGGCTTCTTCCTTGCCGCCTGCGGACGGCGAGGACAGAGCCCGTACTGATGCCGGGAGGTGCGCTACCGTCCGACATGGGGGGCAGGGCGCAAGGGAAGGAGCGCCCGCCGCGCCGCCCATGCCGGAAGGGAGGCCTCTACCCCCGCCCGGAACGCCGGAACGGGCAAGGCTTGAAGCCATGCCGCCCACGCGCCGGACTTCCCGCATGACCGCCGAGGAGGATTCCCGGTGGCGGGATGGTTTGAAAGGGCTTTTCCAAATCCGGCGTTCGCGGGGCCTGCCCGTCCCGCAGTTCTTGCTGGATATGGCCGAGAGCATGGAAGGCGCGGTATGTGTTCCGGTCTAGTGACATATGTCAACCTTTCTTTAGAGCTTAAATTTGGTTTTATTTTTGCAGGCGATTTTGTGCTGGATTTGATACGTAATTCTCGCTAAGAGGTTGCAAATCACGTGAAGGTTTACTATCGGCGAGGAGACAGAGGTTATGGATATGAGTAAGGCACGGTTTACCATCGTTTACGACGGGGAAGCACTCCGTTCCAGTACCATGGACGTTCGGGAGCTTGCGCCTGCTCTTTTAGCGTTTGGGGATTTGCTTACTGAGGCAAATCGGGTGCTGAACGGTGAGACGACTTCCGTTTCTGTAAATGTGAAGGCATTCAAGAGCGGATGCTTTGGTATAGACTTTGAAGTTATTCAGAGTAAGCTCGATTATGTCTTGAGTCTGTTCGGTAGTGGTACAAAAGTTCGAGATGCACTTGAAGTTTTAGGTTTATTGGGTTTTTCCCCAAAGGATATCGTTTGTGGCGCGGGGGTAGGACTTTATTTCCTTCTCAAGAAAATGAAGGGAAAGAAGCCTAACTCTATGAAAGCATTAGAAAATGGCAATGTGCGCATTGTTTTTTCCGATGACGATGGAAGTGAGCAAGAGATAATTGTCATTCGTGAGGTTGCCGAGCTTTATGCAGATGGAGGAGTGCGAGATGCGGTAGACAAAACTGTCGCCCCACTTCGGAAGAGCGGCATAGAGCATATGTCCATTATGGATGGTGATAAGCCTATTGAGCTTGTTACAGCCTCTGAAACAGAGAGTTTCGTTCCCCCGTCATTCGAGCCTGTCAAACTGGATATAGACGAAGAACCTCAAGAGCGTTTCTTTTCTATCGTTTCCTTGAGCTTCAAAGAAGATAACAAATGGCGTTTGACGGACGGCACTTCTCCCATCAGTGTAAAAATGAGCGACAAGGGCTTTTTGGAAAAGGTAAACCGTGGACTCATTGATTTTGCCAAGGGCGATATGCTCAAAGTCAAATTGAAGACCACTCAAATGCAGACACGAGATGGCTTGAAGACTGAATATGAAGTTGTAGAAGTCCTTGAACATAAGAAGGCAACACGACAACTCAGCCTTCCCATCGAGAAGGAATAAAGAGGGCGGCAGAAAGCCGCCTTTTTTATGTTTGCAGAATGGCTGCTTTCTTTTAAGCTATACCAAAGGAGATAAAGATGATTTTCGGGATAGTCTTTTTGTGCGGGGCTGCCGTGGGCGTGGCGGCGTACAGGTGGGGGATGCAGGAAGGCCTCAAGGTTTATGAGCAGGGGATGAACCGCCAAAAGTACGGGAGCGGCCTGTGATTCCGGTGTCCGTCAATTATGTCCCCGTGGTGCTGCGGAGCATGTCGGAAATCTGCCGGGCGTTCGGCGTCGGTTGTGAGCAGGTGCGGAAATGGGTTGCGGCGGATGCCCCGATAGTCGTTGACCGTGATGAAAAAGGGGAGATCACCCGATACAGGGCGGAATTGAACCGGCTTTATCTGTGGCAGGAGGCCAGAAGCAAAGAATCCCCCGGCAGTGCGGGGGATTCCGGTTATTGATTGCAGGGCGGTTTATGCCTGCATACGGTTGCAATACTCGCGGGTAGCGACGGCGATCAACCCGGAACGGGTAAGCCCAAGCTCTGCGGCCACGCTGTCGATACGCTCGACGATGACGGGCTTGAGTGAAATGGATAGTCTGATCGGTGCCGCTTCCTTCTTTTTCACGTCAGCGACTACGAACTGATACAGGGTTCCGTCAGGGATTGCGTATCCTTCTTCCTTTGCTTCCTGTTCGTCCTTTCTCCGTGCCCCTTCAAGGCTTGAGGGTTCAGGAAGCGTATCGCCGTCTTCAACCATACTGCCGATGTGAAGCCCCAAGGCTTCCTGCGCCATGCGGATAGCGTCCTCAAGGGATGCCCCCTGCGATACGCAGCCGGGCAAATCGGCAAAGGTCACATCATAGCGTCCCGTTCCGTCAGTGTGCGGTGTAAATGTGGCCGGATAATACATATATTTTCTCCTGTGCGGGTTGAAATTGTGGCGGGAGGGAGGTTTTCCCCCTCCCTCAGCTACCTCAATTTCACCCCACTTTGTTTTTCAATGCTTCTTAACGTCCCGATACTGAAATCTTTTGCCGGATGGACGATTGTGACTTTTCCCGGCTTGGTAGGGTGTTTCATCTGGTAATGATCTCCTGTCGTTTTCACATGATACCAGCCATCTTCTTCAAGCCGTTTGATGATTTCCCTACTGGTCATTCCGTCCCCCTTTCGTTAAAGATAAATTATGTAATTTTTATTCTTTTGTCAATAAAAATTATATAAAAATTATTCATCATGCAAGGGGTGAAATTTCGTCAACCCCCTTTTTCCCTGTCTCTCCCTGCCTGTGCCTGCTTATGCCAGCGGCCTCACAAAAGCCCGTGCTACGCTCCTGCCATCTTTCAATGCGGGAGCGTTTTTTATGCCGAACCAACAGGAAGTCTTTGAAGCCGCCCATGCCCATGTCGCCAAGTGGGAGGGAGGATACTTTGACCATCCGAACGATCCGGGGGGCGTCACCATGTACGGCGTCAGCCTCATGTTCCTGAAGGGGCTTGATCTCTGGGAAGGGGACATTGACGGCGACGGGGATATTGATCGGGACGATGTGCTGGCCGTCACCAAGGATACGGCCCGCGACATCTTCAAGCGTTACTTCTGGGACAGGCCGCGTGCCGGGGAAATGCCCCCGCTGGTCGCGGTGTGCTTCTATGACTTCGCCGTCAATGCGGGTGTCCCGCGTGCGGCGAGGATGCTGCAAGGGCTCCTGCGCGTTGAGGCGGACGGCATCGTCGGGCGGAACACGCTGACGGCTGCGGAGTCCTGCAATCAGCGCGAGCTGGCATCCTTCATGCTCTTGGAGCGTGAGCGGTGGTACCGCGGACTCGTGGCGAAGAAGCCGAAGTCCGCGGCGTTCCTGCGCGGCTGGCTCAACCGTACCTCTGATTGCCGGGCGCTGGTCGAACGGCTGGCGGCGCGGTGGGGGATTACGGGATGAATCAGCGGGCGGTGCTGGCCGGGGCGTTGTGCCTCTTCGCTATTGGGCTTGGTGTGTACGTCCTCACCTTACAAATGGAACGCGACACGGCCCGGACGGAAGCGCAGGAAGCCCGGCAGGACGCCGCTACATGGAAGGCCGCCGCGCAGTCGGGAGAGGCCGCAGTCAGGGAACTGGCGGCGGCGAAGGTCACGGCGGAAGCTGCGGCGGCGGAACGGGACGCCACAATCAAGGCGCTCACGCGGGACAGGGACGAACAGCGGCGCAAGCTGCGGGAGGCAATGCGGAATGACGAAGAGGCTGGCGATTGGGGTGCTACTCCTTTGCCTCCCGCTGTTCTCGGGCTGTTCCGGTAGGCGGGAAGTGGCGGCGGTTCCGTTGGTCATACGGGAGGAAGTACCCGTGTATCTGACCGAGCCGACGCCCGCGCCCGTGCTGGCCGGGGATACGAACCTCGACCTTGTGGGGCATGTGTTTGACTGGCAAGCCGCGCTCGGCGCGTGCAATGCGGACAAGGCGGCGATACGGGCCGCAGCCGGGAAGGAATGATGATGCAGCCGCCCGCCCCGTTGGAGGGGCTTGATTACTACACGCAAAGCCTGCTGGCCCTGTGGCCGGACAAGGCTCTTGTCGGTTCGTGCGTCGCTGGCGTCGTCTCGCTGTTTGGCGGTGACGTCTATCTGCTGTGGATGCTGGCGGTCATGATGGTAGCCGACTTTGCCTTTGGGGTCGCGGATGCGGCGCGGCGTCGTCATTTCAGGTGTCGGATGCTGTGGCACGGGGCTCTCAAGTTCTTGTACTACATGGCCTACATCGGGATCGTTGATATGGTCAACGCCAGTCTGTCGCGCTCCTTTGGCGGCGTTTACATGCCCTTCCTGAACCTGTTTATCGTCTACCTAATCATTACGGACGCCGTATCCGTCATTGCCCATATGCAGCGGCTCGGCATCCCCGTGCCGGACCTGTTGCGGCGGGTGCTCCTTCGCAGCAAGCGGAAAGTGGAGCGGCGGGTGGATGAGGCCGTGGGCGGGGAAGACGATGCCCCCTAGACCGCTCAAGGTGTGCCGCCATGCCGGATGCCATGAGCTTACCCGTGATCCGTCCGGCTACTGCCCGAAGCACAAGGAAGCGGCGGAAGCGCGGGCGAGGAAGTGGAAGGCCGAGCAGGACAGCCAGCGGGAGAACGCATACCGGCGCGGGTACGGTGCGAGGTGGCGGAAGCTGCGGGCGCAGATCCTTATGGATGAACCGTTGTGCCGGGAGTGCCGCAAGGCCGGGCGCATCGTGCCGGCGACGGATGTTGACCACATCGTGGCCAGAGCCGACGGCGGGACGGATGACCGGAGCAACCTGCAACCCCTCTGTCATGCCTGCCACAGCAGGAAGACCGTCCGGGAGAACGGCGGGCGTGCGGTGACACGATGAGGGGGGGATCAAATGTTTGGTGCTACCATCCGAAGACCGCATAGGGCAGGTGGATTTTTGTTTGTGCAAAATGGGGGGAGGGGGGCAACCGGGATATGGCGGGACGTAAGCCGTTGCCGACGCATTTGAAAATGGTTCGCGGGACACTGCAGAAATGCCGGATGAACCCGGATGAGCCAACCCCGGACCCGGAAATCCCCGACGCGCCGCCGCACCTGTCGCCGGAAGCGCGGGAGGAATGGGAACGGCTGGCGCTCGAACTGTATGAACTCGGCATCCTGTCCACCATCGACCGGGCGGCACTGGCGGCCTACTGCCAGGCCTATGGACGGTGGGTCGAGGCGGAAGAGCAACTCCGCAACATCGACGGCACCATGAAGCTCACGGAAACGACCTCAAACGGCAATATCATCCAGAACCCTCTGGTGGGTATCGCCAACAAGTCGCTGGAACTGATGCACAAGTATTTGACTGAGTTCGGCATGTCCCCGAGCAGCCGTACCCGTGTCAGCGCAAAGAAAAAGACGGGCGAGAAAAAGGGCTTCGCGGCCTTGTAGGAAACATCATGGCAAAGGAACCGACATATCCCCACGTTGAAGCCGCGCTTCGGTACGCCCGCGATGTTGTTGCCGGGCGGATTTTGGCGTGCCAGTGGGTGATCCTCGCCTGCAAGCGCCAGCTCGACGATCTGGGAAGGTGGGACGGCGTTGACGGCGCTCCGTATTTCTTTGACCGCGCCGCCGCCGAGCGGGTGATCAAGTTTGAGGAGATGATGCCCCACGTCAAAGGGGAATGGGCGCGCAAGCGCATGACCCTGAAACTTGAGCCGTGGCAGAAGTTCATCCTCTCCACGCTGTTCGGCTGGAAACGCGCCAAGGACGGGCTGCGGAGATTCCGGGAAGCCTATATGGAAATCCCGCGCAAGAACGGGAAGTCCTGCTTTGTGGCCCCGGTCGGCCTCTATATGTTCGTGGAGGATGGGGAAGCGGGGGCGGAAGTCTACTCCGGCGCCACTACGGAAAAACAGGCGTGGGAAGTGTTCGGCCCCGCGCGGATCATGGCTGAGCGTGCCGAGAACTTCACGGAGCATTACGGCGTGGAGGTGCTCGCAAAGAACATAAACATCATTGGATCTGCCTCTAAGTTTGCTCCGTTGATTGGGAATCCCGGCGACGGCGCGTCGCCGCACTGCGCCATCGTTGACGAATACCACGAGCACGACAGCCCGCGCTTGTACGACACCATGATCACCGGCATGGGCGCACGCCGCCAGCCTTTGATCATCGTCATCACCACGGCGGGCTTCAACCTTGGCGGCCCCTGCTATGACATGCGGCTCCGCGCCGGGAAGATTCTTGATCGCACGCTTCAGGATGAGGAACTGTTTGCCGTCGTCTACACCATCGACGCCGAGGACGACTGGAAGAGCCCCGAGGCACTGCGGAAGGCGAACCCGAATTTCGGTGTTTCCGTCATGGAAGACTACCTGCTGGCGCAGCAGTTGAAGGCCATCCAGAACCCCTCGAAGCAGAATACGTTCAAGACCAAGCACCTGAATATCTGGTGCAACGCCCGCGCCGCCGCGTTCAACATGACGAACTGGGAGAAGTGCGCCGAGCCCGGCCTGTCGCGGGGACGCTTCGCCGGGAAACCCTGTTTCATGGGCCTTGACCTCGCCAGCAAGGGCGATTTGAACGCCGTTGTGTACCTCTTCCCGGAAGACGGCGGGACGTATGCGCTGTTTGCCGACTTTTTCCTTCCCGAAGACGCGCTTGAATCCACCCAGAATGCGGACATCTACCGGGGGTGGGCTTCCGAAGGCTGGATCACGCTCACGCCCGGCGGGATGGTCGATTACGACACCATTGAGGAACATATCCTTGAGCAGGCCAAGCGTTTTGAGGTGCGGGAGTGCCCCTATGACCCGTATCAGGCGGCGCAGCTTGTGACGCATCTGGCGGATTCCGGCCTGACGATGGTGGAGTTCGGCGCTACGGTGAAAAACTTCTCCGATCCTTTCAAAACGCTGATCGCGTTGGTGGATGCCGGGAAGATTCGCCATGACGGAAATCCCGTCCTGACGTGGTGCATGTCCAATACGGTCTGTTTCACGGACGCCAAGGACAACATCTATCCCCGGAAAGACCGTTACGAATACAAGATCGACGGCGCGGTGGCCGCGATCATGGCGCTTGGGCGGGCGCAGGCCGTGCCGGAAGAAGGATCCGGAGCCGTCATCACGCAAGGCTTCGTTGACCTGTGGGGGAACCTGTAATGGCGGGCATGAGAAGGAATCCCCTTACCGCACGCCGCACCGGGCGGCCTCAGAATGCCAGCGTATCCGGCGGGGCCTCTTTTTCCGACTTCTCCGAACTGTTCGGCATGGGCGCGCCGGTGGCTTCCGGGCAGGTTGTGACGCCCGAGTCCGCCATGCGCTTCTCGGCGGTGTTCGCCTGCGTCCGACTGCTCGGCGGCGCGGTGGCTTCGGCTCCGGTGAAGGTCTACCTGCGGGAAGGCACGGAACAGCGCCAGCTTGCCCACGGGCACCCGCTGGCGGACGTGCTGCGCCTGCGGCCCAACCGATTCATGACGTCCACCACGTTCTGGAAAACCTTTGTCGCCCACAAGGTGCTTCAGGGGAACGGCTACGCCCACATCATCCGGGAGCGTTCCGGCGAACCCGTGGGGCTGTATCCCCTGAACCCGCGCAACGTGGTTGTCTATTGGGCATGGGAACTCGGGCTTGATCAGCGGCTCGGCGTGGAGCGGAACAGGCTGTTCTACCGGGTGACGTTCGAGGACGGGAAGGCGCGGCTCTACGATCAGGACGACATGCTGCACGTCCCCAATGTCGGTTGGGACGGCAAGCGGGGCCTGTCCACCATTTCGGCGGCGGGGCAGGGGATCGGCCTCGGGCTGGCGGCGGAAGAGTCCAGCGCCCGGTTTTTCAGCAACGGGATGCTGTCGAAAATCGCCCTGACCTATCCGGGCAAGCTCGATCTCAAAGTAGCCGACGATCTGCGGGAGTTTTTCGACGCCCGGTATACGGGCACGGCCAACCACCACCGCCCATTGCTTCTCACTGAAGGCGGCGAGGCCAAGACGTTGAGCATGTCCGCGGAAGACGCGCAGCTTATCGAATCCCGGCAGTTCTCTGTCATCGACATTTGCCGTTTCTTCGGCGTTCCCCCGGTCATGATCGGGGAGACGGAAAAGACCTCATCGTGGGGGAGCGGCGTCGAGCAGATGGCCCGCTGGTTTACGACCTTCACCCTGAACGATCACCTGACCGCCATTGAACAGGAACTTGAGGCCAAGCTGTTCCGGGACGGTTTCTTTGCCGAGTTCGACGAATCCGAGCTGACCCGTGGCGATACCAAGACGCGGGGCGAGTTCTACCGTATCGCCCGAGGCTCCATGCAGGAGCCGGGCTTCATGACCACAAACGAGATCCGGGCCGCCGAGGGCCTGCCGCCCATCGATGGCGGCGACGAACTGCAACACCCTGTGAAAAAGGATGAAAATGGACAGACTGTTGAAACTCCTACGCGACAACGCCCGGAACAGGACGGCCAGCACCCCAAAAGCTAAGGCTGAAGAGTCCGGGGAAGCCACGCTGTACCTTTATGACGTGATCGTTTCCGACGATTACTGGGGTGGCGTGGCGGCGGAAGCCTTTGTGAAGGAGCTGAACGCAACCGCCGCGCCGACCATCCACCTGCGGATCAATTCCCCGGGCGGCGAGGTGTTCGCGGCGCGGGCCATTGAAGCGGCCATACGGAACCATCCGGCGCGGATTGTCGCCCATGTGGACGGGTACGCGGCAAGCGCGGCTTCCTTCGTGGCCGTGGCCTGTGACGAGGTGGAGATCGCGCCCGGCGGGTTCTTCATGATCCACAAGGCATGGACGTTCACGGCGGGCAATGCCGATGACCTCCTGCACACGGCGGAGATGCTGGAAAAGCTCGACGCCTCGCTGGTGGACACCTACGCCAAGAAAACGGGCTGTACGCCGGAGGAGATCGCCGGGTGGATGAAGGCCGAAACGTGGTTTTCCGCCGGAGAGTCCGTTGAGCGCGGGTTTGCCGACCGCGTGGCCGAAGCCGCTCCGAAGGCACAGGCCGACTGGAACCTTTCCGTCTACGCCAACGCTCCGGTTGTTCCGGCTGCGGCGGCTTCCGTCAACCCTCAGAACCGCGAACGGTACGAGCGTACCGCCCGCCTGTTTGCCGTGACCCGGCACTAGGAGATTTTTGCATGAGCAGCATTCAGGAACTGCGCGAGAAGCGCACGGCCAAGGCCCGCGAGTACCGGAACCTTCTGGACAGGCATCCCGAAAGTATCCCGGAGGAAGCGGCCAACCAGTTTGACGCGCTGGAAACCGAGATTTCCGCCCTTGATGATGCCATTGCCCGCCATGAAAAGGCGCTGGCGATGGAAGCCGACCGTCTGACGGGGGAACCCCGCGACGAACGGGAAAACACGACGAACGCCCTTTATGACAAGTGGATGCGGAACGGCCCGCAGGCGTTGACGCCCGATGATTGGGCCGCCGTCCGCAATACAATGAGCACCGGGACGGATGCGCAGGGCGGGTATACCGTACCCACGGAAGTCTCCGGCACCATCATTGAGGCGTTGAAGGCGTTCGGCGGGATGCGTTCCGTGGCCACCGTGATCAGCACGGCCACCGGCGTGCCCATGACCATGCCCACCAGTGACGGCACCACCGAAGAAGGGGAAATCCTCGGCGAAAACACGGCGGCGGCCGCTGCCGATCCCTCGTTCGGCGTCGTGAATCTCGGGGTGCACAAGTACAGTTCCAAGACGGTCGCGGTGCCCATCGAACTGCTTCAGGACTCCAACGCGGACATTGCGGCCTTCGTGAACAACCGTCTGATCACCCGTTTGGGGCGCATCACGAACAAGCACTTTACTGTTGGAACGGGCAGTTCTCAGCCTTCCGGCGTATTGACCGGCGCCACGCTCGGCGTCACCGGCGCGAAGGCGCAGGTCGATTCCGTGACCTACGACGATCTGGTGGAACTGGAGCACAGCCTTGATCCCGCCTACCGCGAAGGGGGGCGGTGTTCCTTCATGTTTGCCGACACCACCCTGAAGGCGATCAAGAAGCTGAAGGACGGGCAAGGCCGCCCCCTGTGGCTTCCCGGCATCGATGTGAAGGAACCCGCGAGCATTCTTGGCTATCGGTATGTCATCAACCAGTCCGTCCCGGCAATGGCGGCGACGGCCAAGTCCGTGCTGTTCGGCGATTTCTCCAAGTACGTCATCCGCGACGCCATGGGCATCACCATGTACCGTTTTGCGGATTCCGCGTTTGCCCAGAAGGGGCAGGTGGGGTTCCTCGCCTTCATGCGCTCGGGCGGCGTCCTGACGGATGCGCAGGCCGTGAAGTTCTTCCAGCACGGCGCGGCGGCCTAGCCATGACTGTACGCCTGATCACGCCGCCCGCAGCGGAACCCGTCACGCTTGAAATGGCCAGGCTGCACACCCGCGCCGAAGCCGTGGAGGATGATGCCCTGTTGACGGTGTTGATCACGGCGGCGCGCCAGCAGGGGGAGGGCGTCACCCGCCGCGTATTCGGAGAATCCGTCTGGGAGGTCGAAACAGGCCCCCTGACGTCCCCCTTCCGGCTTCCCCTCGTGCCCTGCATGGCGGTGGCGTCCGTGACCGTGGACGGTGAGGCGGTGGATGCCGGACTGTACGGCTTCACGCCGTCCGGCCTGTCGCCGCAGGAATCGCCGCTGCGGGCGGCCTTCATCCCCGGCCCGGATTTTCCGCAGGGGGAAACCGTGCTGACGGTGAGGGCGGGCTATCCCGCCGAGAGGTTCCCGGAACCGATCCGCCAGTGGATGCTGGTGCGGATCGGGACGCTGTACGAACAGCGGGAGAGCTTCGCCGTGGGGTCGAACTTCAATGAGTTCGGGCGGTCATTTGTGGACTGCCTGCTTGATCCGTATGTCGTCACAAGGGGGTTCTGATGAACGCTGATGAAGTGAAGAGGTTCAAAGAGTTCAAGTGGACAAAGAGAAAGGTGTTGCGGCTGTTCGCCAACTGTCTGTTGTGGGTTTGTGGCCCTGCCTACCTTTTTTGTTCCCTTGCCGCGTGGAACCTCAATTTCGCCGTTTGGCACTGGTTTCTGCGGGGGGTGTTCGGGGTTTCGCTGTTTTTGTTTGTCCCTTTGGCGGCGCTGTGCGTCGCCGTATGGATTGAGCTTCGACGGAAAGACGCCTTGTTGAGATCCGGAGGCGCGTGATGCGTGCCGGTTCCCTTCGCCATCGGGTGACCATCCAGCGGTATGAGCTTGCCGTGGACGAGTACGGCGCACCGTTAAGGCGGGAGTCGTGGAAGGACGTGTCCACGGTGTGGGCGTCGGTCGAGGCCGTGAGCGGGCGGGAGTTTTTCGCCTCGCAGCAGGTGCAGTCCGAAGTCACGCACAAGGTCACGATCCGCTTCCGGCCCGGCGTGGCGGCGGACATGCGGATTGTGTACGGCGGCAGGGTGTTCGGCATTGTCGCGCCTCTGCCTGACAACAGGGGCACGCGGCTGGTGCTGATGTGCCGGGAGGTGAGCTATGAGCAATAGTCACGGGGTTGATGTTCAAATAGATACGGCAAGCATCCGGGATGAATTGATGCAAGAGTTCGACGGTATTTTTTCTGAGATTGCATCTGATATAACTGCCAAAATTAAAGTTCCAGGAGCCTACTTTAACGACACGAAGGGATCTAAGGAGACGGGTCGTGGTGGACATCTGCGCGATCAAGTTGAGCACTTCAAGTCAAAGTTTGGAATAGAAGGAGGGCATATTGTTTATGCGGATGCCTATCATGCTCATCTTGTCGAGTTTGGCCATGATTTAACTGTGGAGAAAGACGGAACTGTTGTGAAGCATATTCCCAACTATGTCCGCGCCAAATCCTATCTGCGTAAGGCTAAGGCATCTGTAACGAGGCGTATTGACCAGATGCTGAAAGAAAATATTGGCGGCGTAACGCGGAGTCGTGGAAATGGATAATACCGTTGACTTTGAAATCGTCCTGCTGCGGACGTTGAAAGCCGATCCCGGACTTTCCGAACTCGTCGATAACAAGGTGTTCGCGCTGGTCATTCCGTCCGGGACCTGCCTGCCCTGCGTCACCTTCCAGCGGCTCGGCGGGATGCCCGCCAACACGCTGGCCGGGGCGTCCGGTCTGGAGGAAATCGACCTTCAGATCGACGTGTGGGCGAAGAACTACGGCGAGGCAAAAACCATTGCCAAGGCCGTGCGCGCCGCCATGCCGACGAGCGGCGATGTCTTCGGGGCGCATCTGATTGAGGATCAAGACCTGTATGAGGACGGAACCAACTACTTCCGCGTGAACATGGAGTTCAAGGTCTGGTTCCTCGAAACCGAATAGGAGATTGAAACATGCCCAACAAACAGATTGCGGTCGGCGCCAGAACCAAAGTCCTGATGGACGTGGAAACGTCCTACGGCGTGGCTCCGAGTGTGCCCGCTGGCGTGCTGCTGCCCGTCAATTCGTTTTCCCTGAAGCCGTCCCGTGCCAAGAACACCCCGGCGACGCTGACGGGACGTTACGACCCTGCGGAACCCTTTGACGGGAACCTTGAAGTGTCCGGCGGCGTGGTCGTCCCGGTGGATGCCCGCGCCTTTGGCCACTGGATCAAGGCCATGTTCGGAGCGGCTACCACAACCGGAACCGGTGAGCCCGCCGCCGCGCCGTTCACGCATGTCTGGAAATCCAATGCCGACATGCCGTCTCTGCTCATGCAGGCCACCTACGGCAACGTGTTCGGGAAGTTCTCCGGTTGCCGTGTTTCCTCGCTGTCTCTGTCTGCTGGCGGCGACGGCGAACTGACCGCCACCGTGAACATGAACGGGCGCGATACTGACTATGCGGATGCGAACTACAACGCCAACGCCGAAGCCGTGGCCCTGAAGCGGTTCAGCAACTTTCAAGGGGCGCTCACAAGCGGCGGGCAGCCGCTCGGCGTGGTCACGGATTGCAGTCTGGAAATCAATTTCGGGCTTGATTCCAGCGTCCGGGCAATGGGCGATCAGGGGCGCGTCTACGATTTGCTTCAGGGCACCATGTCCGTCACCGGAAACCTGACGGTTTTCTTTACCGACAAGACGCTGATCACCAAGGCCAAGGCAGGCGAAGAACTTTCGTTGGAGCTTGCCTTCACCATCGACGCCGCAAACAGCCTGACCTTCAAGCTGACGGAAGTCCAGTTGGGCTACGATGGGCCGACCGTTGATGGGCCGACGGGCATCAAGATGCAGCACAGTTTCACGGCCTACTACAACGACAGCGCGGATGACGCCTCTGTCGTCGTTACCCTCGTCAATGACGTGGAATCCTATTAACCATCAACTATCAAAAGGAAAAATACCATGCGTAACGTGACCCTCTCCACTGGCGAAACCTTCCCCGTCCATCCCCTCAAGGCCAAGCATGTCCGGGATCTCCGCAAGAACCCCTCTGAAGATGCCTTTGACGGCGTGTTCCAGACGCTGGAACTGGCCGGGTTCGATGCCGTGATGATCGAAGAGCTGCCTTTCCCCGACGTGCTGGAACTCAGCAAGGCCGTCACCAACGAAACCTTCGGCGTGGCGGAAGAAGAAAAAAACTAGCGGCGGTCTGGGAGTGGCTTTCCGGTGAGGGCGCGGAGTTCTGCGCCACCTGCCGGAAGGCCGCCCGGAACCGCGACGATCTGGATTGTGAAGAGTGCGAGGGGCGTTGCCCGGATCTCATGCCCGACAACGCCGCCGCATGGGAACTGCTCCAGGCGGGCGCTACCCAACTCCGCATGTCAGGCATGGGCGGCCCTGTGGGGTTCGACTACAACGCGCTGGCGCTGGTGGCGGAAGCTTTCGGCATCGATCTGACGCCCGGCATGTGGCGGAAGGTGCAGGCCGTGGAAACGGTCATCCGCCGCAACGCAGCGAAACAAGCTGAAAAAACGCAACAGGCTTCCGCATCCACGCGGTGAGCGGTTCATTGACAACGGCATAGCGATTTTTGCGGATGGAAAGGGCCGGGATGTGGGGTCCCGGCCCGGTGTTCTTATGGGGAAAAGTTCTAAGTAGTTTTGCTCATGAACGTGACAACGCTTGGTAGGGCCGGAGAATTCCCCTATCAAAAAATGGATAAATCATCATCGGATTTTTGCTTATAAAGTTCTAATGGGGTATATTTTACTGTTAATTTGCCGTTTTCATTTAATATATCTATTCTTGTTGTACTCGTTTTGTATGCAGCTTTAAATCCATGCTGAGATTTGTTGTTTTCTTTATTGATAGGTTCATATTTTTTATCAAAATGATCTGTTAATTTTTTGAATAACATAAACCTTGTTGATTCTCCGTATATATTAAAAATATAGTCGCCTGATATAAGCTTATTGTCTATAAATGTATATATTATATGGCATTCATTTCCTAGCAACATATCTTTGTAAATCAATTGGGATGTATTTGATTTAAATTTATTGTCAATAAAAGTAGATTTTTCATTATTTATTACTTCACTATTCGGAATGCCCCATCTAAAGTTTCTAAAATCATTAGAAGCTGAAGCGTTACTAGTTGATATAAGAATCAAAAAGCATACCAAAATTAATTTTTTCATAGTGAATCCTCCTGACGTTTCCTCATCATAGTGTACTCAGAAAGTCAATATTCATCCGTGAAAATTACCGTGTCGTTCCAAATAGGAAGTGAAGCATGGCAAGAAAGACACCCGGCATTTATATAGCGATCCGTGGTGATTACTCCGCGTTTGAAACCGACTTGAACCGCGCCAAACTGGTTGCCAAAGAGCAAGGCGAAGCCATTGCCAAGAGCATAGGGAACGCGGTTTCCAAGGCGGATCTCACTGGGGGCATCAACAAGCTGACGCGGGAATTGAAGACGGCGCAGACAGCGTTGTCTTCCGGCGCATTCAAAGCGCAAGTGTCTGGTCTGGATGAGATTGCCAAAGCCGCAGGTGTCAGTTCAAAGCAGCTTGAAGGCCTTACCAATTCCATGCTCAAGTCTCAGGCCGCCGCGACCGCGAACCGGGCTTTTGAGTATCTGCAGAAGAACGCCGGGCTATCCACGCTTCAGCTTGCCAAGCTGCGGGTAGAGTTGGGCGACATGTCCGGGGCACTTTCCACACTGGCGACAGGGGTAAAGGCCCACGCCGTCGGTATGTTGGCGTTCGGCGCTGCGGCGGCGATGGCCGGAAAACAGGTCTTGGACGCTTCTCTTCAAATGGACAGGCTGAACAAGGCCTACGCCACAATCACAGGTTCATCTTCCGCCGCGCAGAACCAGCTTGATTATATGTATGATGTGACGCAGCGGCTTGGCTTGCAGTTTCAGGGGACTGCGGAAGCCGCCAAGGGCTTCTTCGCTGCGGGCAAGGATTCCGCACTCAAGGATCATCTGAATGGCATTTTCGAATCCGTCTCAATGGCGGGTTCCGCGCTGGCTCTGAGCAAAGACCAGATGGACGGCGTGTTTCTCGCGCTCGGTCAGATGATTTCAAAAGGGAAGGTGCAAGCCGAAGAGTTGCGCGGGCAGCTTGGCGAACGCCTCCCCGGTGCGTTTGACATGGCGGCGAAGGCCATGGGCGTCACCACGGCGAAACTCGACGACATGCTGAAGAAAGGGCAGGTGACGGCGGAAGAAATGCTTCCGAAGCTGGCCAAGGTCCTGCATGACGACTTTGCCGTTGCCGCCGCCGAAGCATCACAGGGTTTGCAGGGACAGTTGAACCGCCTGAGTACGGAATGGACGCGGTTTCAAGCCTCACTCCTGAACGGTGATGCTGCCGCCAAAGTCATGAAACAGCTTGCATCCGGCATGAAGGTTCTTGCCGATCATGGTGCCGAGATTGCCTCAATCGTGGGCAAAGGCATTCAGTGGGCGGTGTGGACGGCTGGAGTCTATGCGGCGATCAAGGCCCTTTCTGGTCTCAGGGCAGCAGTGACAGCGGCAAAGGCCGCTCTCGTCGCCTTCAATGTTTCATCCGTTGCGGCGGCTGTCGGTTCGCTGTCCGGCTTGCTTGGGCCTGCCGGCCTTGCCGCCGCAGTGGGTGCAGCGGCTGTCGCCTTTACCTCTCTTTCTGGCTCCACACAGTCGACGGATGAGATTTTCCAGAAGCATCAGGCGACCATTGATGCCTATAAGAAAAGGATGGGAGAAGCCCAAAAGTCTGTCGAATCTTTTTCTGAGGCTCAGAGGAAGGCTTATAAGGAGTCTCTTGAACTTCAGAGCGAAGCGCTGAAAAATGATATAGCCGAAGCCCTCAAAGGGATGAATAAGGGTTTGTCCGGGATAGGCTCCATCAACTTTGGCAATAATTTTTTTCAGACGGATTCTCGGCAACTCGGCGTTTATCGTGCCCAGTTAGAAGGGATCAACAACCAGCTTCTTGAACTGGGCAAGAACGTTACCCGTCAAGATCTTGATATTTGGAAAAGCAAGGTAATGGCTTGTGCCGAACAGGTCCGGGGGAATGGTTTAGCTACTAAAGAATGGACTGATTTTATTATTCAATTGGTGGGTGCAGGGGATTCCTTTTATATCAAGCTGGCGGCCATGATCGACAAGGGGGTGAGTCTTGAAGAAGCCCTGCGCCAGCTTGAGAGACAAACAGATGCCACCAAGACAACTCTTGCTACAGGTTGGGCTCTCAACGTCGATGATGTGACCAAAGGCATAGCCACGATGGAGAAATCCATTCGTGGTATGCAGGCTGAGATGCTTGGGTTTAAGTCTTCCAAGGCTCTTGTGGATCTTCTCCCGGGGTTGTCTCCTGAAGAGATCAAGGAGGCAAAGGACGCTTTCGGAAAGAACGGCCTTGAAGGGGCGCTTCGAGCTGTTGGTGATGCTGCAAATGATTGGGGCGTTGCCCAACGTTTGGCTTTTAATGATCTTCTCGAAACAGGTAATGCTCTTGACGATCAAGAGAAGAAACTTGACGCATGGCGAAAAAAACACAGCGGAAAGGCCAGCGCCATAGAGCAGACTTCCACCAAACTGGAAACGCTCAGGAAGGAAGTAGCGGCGCTAGAAGAGGCCAATATTCCGGCAGCCAAGAGTTTTGATCAGATCGTGGCCAAGCTGGAGCTCGAACGCAAGAATGCCGTCGCTGCGGCGGAAGAAACCGCGAAGCTGTCAGTCCAGCGCAAACAGGCGACAGCGACACAGGCAACCGAGCAGAAAGCCCTTGAAATCCGTAAAGCGGAATTGGTCTACACGCAAAAGCTCCGGGAGGCCGAGGCCAAGCGTGACGACGATCTGAAGAAGAATGCCGATCTCCGTCTCGACTTCGAGAAGCGATATGCCGACATGGTGGGCCTGTCGTCTGAAGCCGTGTCAAAATCCATCTCGAAGCAGGCGGAAGAGTACCGGAAGGCCATAGAAGCCGGAGAGAACGCCGCCGAGGAGCTGGTACGCCTTGAAGAATGGAAGCGTGACCAGATCCAGCGGGCCAGCCGCGAGGCGATGGACGGCGCACAGGTGGCCTTGCGCGACTATCAGGTTGAGGCCTCGAATCAGGCCAAGTCAATGAACGACGCTTTCCGTGGCCTGTTCTCCGGCATGGATTCCGGCTGGAAATCGGCATGGGAGCAGATGATCGAGACTGGCAAGGTGTCCCTGTCTTCGTTCCGTTCCGTGTTCGCGTCGTTCCTTGCCGATTTGATGCACATGGCATTCACCCGGCCCATCACGGTTCAGATTGCGGGCGTGGTGTCCGGTATGCTCGGCGGCTCGGGCATGTCCGGCGTCGCCGGGGCTGCCTCCGGCGGTTCAGGCGGGGTGTCGAACACGCTTCCGACCTCGTGGGTTTCGGGAATCTCCGACACGATCAACAGCACAATGGCGGGCTGGTTCCCGGATACCTTTGCGCCCACGGCCCAATTCGCGGCGAACAACGCGGCTGCTGCAAAGAATCTTGGCTATGTGCTCGGTCCCGACAAGACATTCATGGGAACCGTCGGGCCCTATTTTACCGCCGCCGGGCTCGGTTCGCTCGGCTATTCCATGCTCGGCGGGAAGCTCGGCCTGCCGCAATCCAAGTACAGCGGGCTCACAGCCGGATTGGGCGGTGCCGCCGGGTGGGGGCTCGGGGGAATGGCCGCCGGGTCCGCGGCGTTGGCTGGTACGGGCATGGCGGCTGGGGCGACGTTCGGCTCTGTCATTCCCGTAGCTGGAACCATTCTCGGCGCAATCGCTGGCGGTGCGCTTGGTTCCCTGTTCGGCGGCGGGCGCAAGACCCACGCCAGCGTGTACGGCAAAATGGAGGACGTGGGCTTCTCGCGGGACCAGCAGACCTACATTGACGCTTTCATGGGCGGCGCGACGTATGACCGCGCGGGGAGCACGGAAGCCCAGAAGTTTGCGGAAACCATCGGCACGGCGGCATCCACCACAGCCGGGACTATTCTTGATCTCGCGGCGGCTCTTCCTGAAGAGTACCGCAAAAACGTCGAGGATCAGCTTGCATCCGCGACGTGGAGCGCCGGGCGAGGAATCAGCGGCGCGTCGTGGAATCTGCAATGGTGGAAAAAGGGCATGGCGGAGGAACGCACCACCGAAGCCGTCAAGGATATGGTGGCACAGATGGGCTATGCCGCCAACGCCGCCTTTGCCGAAGCCGGAATCGGCGACCTGTTCACGTCTCTGGACCTGTCGAGCGAAGAGGGGCTGACGAAGGCCACCAACGCCGTCAATTCCATCAATGCGATTTCCACGGCGATTGACCAGATCAAGAACCCGACCACGGAAGCCGAGCAACAGGCCGCCGCGTTTGTCGAGCAGATGAACGCCGTTGCCGAAGCCGTGAAATTCTACGGGCTCAATGCGACGTATGCCGATAACCTTGTTGAAGAATACCGCACGGCCTATGTCGACAGCTACGTCAAGTCGCTTGACGAGATGTTCAATCCTTTGAGCGAGATTGAGCAGCAAGCAAAGAGCTACAAGGAGTCGATTGATAGTCGTGTCGCTGCCCTCACGACGATGAGCGCATCGGAAGCGCAGCTTGCCAAAGTCCGCGGTTACACACAGAAGGCGATCGACAGCATCGTCGGTTCTCTGGATGCCGCGTTCTTCCCGCTCTCCGACGTTGAGCAGCAAACCAAGGCCACAATGGAATCTTTGCTGGCGTACAAGGCCGCGCTGGAGACGCTGGGCGCCAGTGCGGAAGAGCTGACGCGCATCGACGCCGCATGGGGCAAGATGCAGTCCGATCTGCTCGACAAGGCCCGGGCCTACGTTTCCACCACGCCGGAAGTCGTGAGCCAGGCCGCAGCCATGAACGCCGAGTTCGACGCCCTGCGTGAAGCCATGCTTCTTGCCGGAAACGCCACGGCTGACCTGACCGAGCTTGAGCAGATACGTGCGCAGGCCGTGGCCGCATTGCAGGCGCAGTATGCGGAGAGTTTCCGGCAAACCTACGCCCAGCGGTATGCGACGCTCACGGGCGACACAAACGGCCTTGCGAACCTTCAGCAGCAGGCGTCGTTCTCGTCCGAGCTTGCGGAAATCGAAAAGGCGTGGGGGAAGGATTCGGAGCAGTACAGGCAGATGCAGGCGTTGCAGGATGCCGAGGCCGCGAAACAGCGGCTTGAGCAGGCACAGGCGGCCTATGACGCCCTGCAAGCGCAGCTTGAGAAGCAGCAGGCCGAGCTGAAGCAGCTTGAGCAGCAGGCCGTCCAGCTCCAGATCGAGGAAATCCAGAAGCTGCAAACCGCCTCGAAAGAGCGGATTACCGCGCTGGAAAAGGAACTGTCCTCCGCGCAGAAGCTCCATGACACGTGGGAGGATGTGTTCGCCACGGCCTACAAGACCCGGCTCGACCTGTACAAGGGCAACACAAACCTTGACGTCTTCGGGCGGCTGGACACGGCACAGGGCGAGTTTGATCGCCTGTACGGGCTTGCCATCGGCGGCGATGCCGAGGCCGCCAAGGAAATGGCGGGCGTCGCGTCCGAGCTTCTGGGGCTACGCGGCGAGACGACCGCGAACCGGGACGACTACCTTAATGCCTTCTATGACGTGGACAAGAAGCTCAAGGAAGTCAGCGCCTACGCAGACGCGCAGGTATCGGACGCACAGAAGCAGATCGACACGTTGCAGGCGCAGCTTGAAGCTGAGAACGCGCAGTATTCCATACTCGTTTCCCAGCTCTCGGCGCAACAGGCCGCGCTTTCCGCGCTGAACGGGCAGACGCAGACGCTTGCGAGCATCCAAGCGCAGATCGCCAAGCTCAAGACCGAAATCAACATCACGATTGACGGCAAGAATGTAGCGTCCTCCACCGTCGATAACGCCCAGGGCGACTATGACGACGCCAAGGATCACGTTGATCAGACCAAGCCAGTGGTCGGCATCTACGGCAGCAAGTACCTGACGGAGTATGATTTGCTTGTAGCCAAGGTCGCGAGCCTGAACCGCGGCGAATTTGTCAACGCCGATGCCGATACCCGCGACTGGACCGTGGCCAAGGCGCGGCAGGCCATGATCGGTGAGTACGGGTCAGTGAAGAACTGGTATCTGCAAATCGGTGGCCCCGTTGAAGGCTTCGAGCGCGGTGGGTTTGCAACGCCCGGCGGCTCCAAGATGTTCGGGGAACGGGGGATCGAGTACGGCGACGTCGAGCAGCCCACGCGCATCTATGACGCCACGAAGACGCGGCTCATGCTTGAGGGCGGGCACGAGTACGCCCGGGAAGCCTACAAGGGCATGGCCGAGTTCTCCCGGATGCTGGCACGGACTTCCGGGGTGCGTGGTGACGGAAACAAGGAAGAAACCGCCGCGCTGCGGAGGGAAGTCCGGGAGCTGCGGGGGATGCTCAAGTCTATGCTCACGTCTGTCGTCAAAAACACGAAGGATGCCAGAGATTTTCTTGAAGAATTTGAAGAATCGGGCCTGCCGCCGCAGAGGGTGAACGCATGAAGATAGTGATACCGAACGCCATTGATCTGGTCAGCTCAACCGTGCCGGAGAACGACGAAGCCGCATGGGTGCAGGGGCAGTCTTACGGTGAGGGGGCAAAGGTGCTGCGCCAGCATTACATCTATGAGTCGTTGCAGGCGTCCAACACTTCGGACCCGCTGTCCTCCTCTTCGGGCATTTCCGCTGCATGGCGGAAGCTCCGGGCCTCGAACCAGTGGGCCATGTTCGATGACGCGATTTCCACGCAGACGGTCGCGGGGACGGGAACGGACGATCTGACGGTGACCGTGCGCTTCGATTACTGCACCTGTTTTGCATTGCTGAATATCGTTGGCGAATCGATCACGGCATCCATCAAAGACGACGGGGCAGCCGAACCCTACTGGACGCGGACGCTGAACCTCGTGTCGGACGTGGACAACGAGTTCGACTACGAGTTTTTGCCCATTTCCTATGTCGATACGGTGGTCAACGATTTCTCGGACGCGGTGTTCGACGACGTGCCCGTGTGCATCAACGGCACGCTGACCGTCACCGTCCACAAGACCGGAGGCGGGGCGGCTGTTGGCCACATGATCGTCGGGCTGTCGCGCCAGCCGGGGGCTACGTTGTACGGGGTGAAGTCCAGCAGCCGGACATTTTCCAAGATCATCGAGGACGATTACGGCAATACGACGATGATCAAGGGGCGGGTGGCCAAGACATTCGAGGGCAACATTATCGTCAAGCCCGGCGAGGCGGACAAGGTGCAGCGCCTGCTCGACAGCATCGACGCGACGCCCACGTTGTTCATCGGTGACAACAGGGACAGCTTGAACGGCGGGCACCAGTCGCTGACGCTGTATGGACTCATGAAGACGTATGACATGGGCTATGACGAGCCGAACAGGAACAATCTCGCCGTGACGATTTACGGGATGGTGTAAGCATGGCAACAGAAACGCAACAGGAGATTGTACTCCTGCCGGAACTCCCCCCGGTTCCCAGCCGGACGGAAGACGAGCAGGCAACTTACAATACCAAGGCCTTCAACTTCCGCGCTGCGGAACGTGAGCTGCAACAGAAGTTCAACATCAACGTGCCGTTGCTGAATACGGTTCTGAAATCCTCAACGAATATCCTTCCGAACATGGACGCCATCAATACTGTGGCGGGCGCCGTGGGGCCGATAACCACGGTTTCGGAGCACGTCGCGGAGGTGTCCGCCGTATCCGGGGGCATGGCGGCAGTGAATGCAGTGTCGGGCAACATGGCCAGCATCATTGTCGTTGCGGGGCAGAGTACTGAGATAGCGGCCGTTGCCGCCAACATGCCCGCCGTGCTTGCGGCCCCGGACGCGGCGACGGCGGCGGACGCCTCGGCACAGGCGGCTGCGGCAAGTTCCGTACACGCTGGGGACTCGGCGACGGCGGCGGGACAGAGCGCACAGGATGCGGCAGCAAGCGCGGGGCAGGCCGCAACGTCGGCAACGGATGCGGGAACCAGCGCATCTTCCGCCGCGCAGTCGTCTGCAAAGGCACGGGCATGGGCCGAGAACGCCGAGGATACTCCCGTCGAGGCGGGGGGCTATTCCGCGTTGCATTGGGCCGCCAAGTCCCGCAATGCCGCCCTTACCGCCCTTGGCGGCATCCCGCTGATTGAGGCCGGGGACGGCGATAAGGCGTTGGTGGCGGACGGGGAAACGCTGACGTGGGTGAAAGGCCCTGTGTTTACCGATATCCCATCGGCTGGGGCCGTGCCGAAAGCCGACGCTTCGGGAAAGCTCACCGCATGGGTGGACGTGCCGACGCCGTGGAGCCCCGGCGACATCAAAATGTGGTTCGGTGAGCTGGACACAAGCGGGAAATATCCGCTCATCAACGGGGAGGCCAACACAAGCTGGCATGTCTGCGACGGCACGGGCGGCACACCGGACATGCGCGACCGCGTACCTGTTGGGGCGAGTGAAGCGAAGGCAAAAGGGACAAGCGGCGGGAGCGAGACGCACGGTCATGCCGTCTCCGTAACTGTCGACCCTCATGAAGCGGCAAGCATTACAGGAAGCGTCGCCAGCGCGTACAGCGGGGTTTCGTCGTCAACAGCCAGTGCGAGTATCAGCGGCACAGTCAGTTCGACGACGCTTTCGACAACGCAGATGCCCAGCCACAATCATAAGCTGGAAGAGAGCAGCGGTACGATACCTTCCGGCAATCTTGGCGCGTATGGTGTGCTGATACCGAATACTTCAGCAAGGGGCACCCATGCTACGGGTGGTTCCGGATCGCATACGCACGGTTTCAGCGGCGGTTCGCACAGCCACAGCATCCCCGAGAGTGCACATTCGCACAGCGCCGGGACGCTCAAGACCCCCGACCTGTCGCACAGCGCGTCCGGCTCTTCCACCGACGCTTCGACGCTCCAGCCGTATGTTGCCCTGCATTTTCTGATGTATGTCGGATAAGGAGACGAGATGAAACAGCATGTAACCGTGATCCCCAGCGATAACCTCGTTATCGTCGATGGTGTTCCGCTTGTGTTTGGTTTCGCGGCCCCGGCCAACCTGCACGCCCTCCAGTGGCATGACGGCGCGGGTGAAATGGAGTGGACGGACGACATCAATCACCCGCTGACGGAACAGGACTATGCGGATGACATCGCCCCGTTCGTCGCGTTGTGGGAAGCGGAAAAGGCCCGGCTCGACGCCGAGGCGAACCGGCCCCCGACGCTGGATGAGGCGAAGGCCGCGAAGCTCTCCGAGATCAAGACCGCCTTTGCCGCCGCCGAAGCCGACGGCTTTGTCGAATCCTCCCTTGGCTTCCGGGCCGACGCCACCCGCCGAAGCATCGGCGACATCGAGGGGCTGATTGACCTTGTGTCTTCCGGCGCGCTTCCGACCCCGGTGACCTTCCGTGACTACGACAACGCCTACCACAGCCTGACCCTTGACCAGCTCAACACACTGCGATTGGAAGCGAAAGGACGTGGGCCTTTGCTCTACGCCCGGAAATGGGAACTGGAGGCCGCCGTGGACGCCGCCGAAACCGTTGAGGCTGTACAAGGTGTGGATACTTCCATCGGCTGGCCGGGAGTTGAAGCGTGACCTACGGCAAAAAGGTGCTTATCGCCTTCGACCAGCTCGTCAACGCGTTGGCGGGCGGCTGGCCGGACGAAACCCTGTCCTCGCGCTGTTACCGTTGGGCGCGGGACGGGGTGAGGGCATGGC
>ENA-ORUF01000575-ORUF01000575.1-human-gut-metagenome-genome-assembly--contig:-NODE-575-length-49637-cov-5.863156_pt1 | contig 49637 bp, 55 predicted proteins | sample MGYA00242077_ERZ509203 | MGnify/ENA primary metagenome ERZ509203 (study PRJEB26280, sample SAMEA2338834) | human gut metagenome | biome: human gut; feature: human-associated habitat; material: faeces... | reverse complement strand
TCACAGAGACACGCATCTCTTACGCAAGCAGTTAACTACCGGCTATTTTTTATTACGAAGCGCAGCGAGTAACAAAGCAAGGCCTGCCATAATCACGCGGGTCTAAGAGATACGCACAGCTTGCGATTGCAGAAAACCGCCGGCTATTTTTTATTACGAAGCAAAGCGAGTAACAAAGCAGAGTTCGCCATCACCGCATAGATCACAGAGACACGCATCTCTTACGCAAGCAGTTAACTACCGGCTATTTTTTATTATTTTTGGTTGACAATCTGCTAATTTCCCTCTATAATAACAATCACAACAATTGAACATTCTGCTTTGGTTTACCCAAAAGGCTGTGAAGGAAACAAGACATATCCCCGCGCGTCTCAGAGAGCCGGCGTTCGCTGCAAGCCCGGCACCGCGGTTTATGTGTATAACTCATTCCGGAGCCGCCCGCCTGAAATCATAGGGTGGGACGATGGACCCCGTTAAAGGTCAAGGCCTTGATTGAGGCTGATGAGGGCTGCCGTCAGGCGGCTGAAATAGGGTGGTACCGCGTGGAGATTCCTCCTCGCCCCTATGCTGTAGGGGGCGGGGTTTTTGTCGTTTTAAAAGAAAAAATTCCTCCCTCCATCAATTCAATCGCTTCCCGGTAGACCGGCGGAAAACCGAGAAAGGATGGCTATAATTATGTATGAAGGCTGCAAAAAGTATATCCCGTTTACCCCGATCAAGCTAGAGCACCGCGAATGGCCCGATCGGGTGATTGACCATGCGCCCATCTGGTGCAGCGTTGATCTGCGCGACGGCAACCAGGCGCTGGTAAACCCCATGAACCTGGAGGAAAAGCTGGAGATGTTCCAGCTCTTGGTCGACATCGGCGTGAAGGAGATTGAGGTCGGCTTCCCGTCCGCGAGCGAAACGGAATATGAGATCCTTCGCACCTTGATTGAGAAAAACTGCATTCCGGACGACGTGACCATCCAGGTGCTCGTGCAGGCGCGTGAGCACCTGATCCGCAAGACCTTTGAGGCAATTGAGGGCGCGAAAAATGTGATTGTCCATTTCTATAACTCCACCTCCACCTTACAACGCAAGGTCGTGTTCAAGAAGGATATGGACGGCATCATCGAGATCGCGGCCAATGGTGCAAAGCTCATCAAGGAGCTCACGGACGAGATGCTCAAAAAGCATCCCGAGGTTAACATCCGCTATGAGTATTCTCCGGAGAGCTTCACCGGCACGGAGATGGACAATGCCGTTGCCATTTGCGAACGGGTTATGGAGCTGCTCGACGCAACGCCGGAGAACAAGGTCATTTTGAACCTGCCCTCCACAGTGGAAGGCAGCACGCCCAACGGTTATGCCGACCAGATCGAATACTTCTGCAAGCACTTGAAAAATCGGGAGAGCGCGATCATCTCCCTGCACCCGCATAATGACCGCGGCACCGGCGTGGCGGGCGCGGAGCTGAGTCTGATGGCAGGTGCGGACCGCATTGAAGGCACGCTCTTTGGTAACGGCGAGCGCACCGGCAATGTGGATATCGTCACGCTTGCGCTGAATATGTATACACAGGGAGTCGATCCACAGCTCGATTTCAGCAATATCAACCATGTCCGCGAGGTATATGAGCGCACCACGAAGATGCATGTGAGTGAGCGCCATCCTTATGCCGGCGCACTGGTGTTTACTGCCTTCTCCGGCTCGCATCAGGATGCAATCAACAAGGGCGAGCAGTATATGAAAACGAGCGGCACGCAGTATTGGGAGGTGCCGTATCTGCCGATTGACCCGGCGGATGTCGGGCGCGAATACGAGCCGATCATCCGCATCAACAGCCAGTCCGGCAAGGGTGGCGCGGCGTTTATTATGAGCAATAATTTTGGCTATGAGCTGCCCAAGGCCATGCACCCTGAATTCGGCAAGGCGGTTAAGGCAGCCTGCGACGCGGCCGGCACGGAGATCACGCCGCAGCAGGTGTTCGACCTGTTTAAAAAGGAATATATCGATGTGGACGGCCCCTACCAAATTCTGAAAATGAAGTATTACGACGAGGGTGCGGAGGACGGCTCCGCCTCCCACGGACGCTTTGTAGGGCTCATCAAAAACAACGGCTTCGAACCCACAGAAATTTCCGGCGAGGGCAACGGCCCGATTGACGCATTCTTCAACGCGTTGCGGCAGGTCGGCATCAGCGGCTACCACTTTGAGGATTATTCCGAGCACGCCATCTCCATCGGCTCCGACGCAAAGGCTGTTTCCTACATCCACTTGACCGACGCGGAGGGGAAAAATATCTTCGGCGTGGGCATTTCCCACAATATCTATTACGCCTCCGTGCGCGGCGTGATGTGCGCGATCAACCGCTCTATGCGGCAGGCGAAGGAGGGGTAACGTGTCCTCCAATGAAAGGCTGCTGGCGGCGGCCTATGGGGAGGGAGACAGGGAGGAGCAGCGGCTTCTTCACTCGCGCGCGGGGGAGATGGAGTTTCAGTATACCGTCCGCCTCGCGCAGAGATACATGGACCCTACCAAATCCGTTGTTGAGATCGGCTGTGCAACAGGCCGTTACGGCATGTATTTTGCGGACCAATGCCAGGCCTATCTCGGCGTTGACCTGCTCCCCGCCCATGTGGAGCGCTTTGCGCGCAAAATCCGGGAAAAAGGGCTGAAAAACGTGCGAGCCATGGTGGGCGATGCCACGCGCCTCGACGGAGTGGCGGATGAGAGCTGCGACGTTGTGCTGGCATTGGGCCCCATGTACCACCTCCCGCGGGCGGAGCGAAAGCTGGTTTTTCAGGAGTGCAGGAGGATTTGCAGGCAGGGCGGCGTACTGCTGTTTTCTTTTGCCAATCAGGCGGGAGCGTATTTCAACGGCTGCCTTCGGCTGAGCAACGCAGGCTACTACCCCAACAAGGCGGTGAATGAAATCGTTTTAAAGCGGGGGGAAAGTGATCAGAATCCCGGCCTGTTTTACCTGACAATGCCGGAGGAAATGGAGCAGGCTGCCGCGGAATGCGGCTTACGGGTTCTGTACAGCGCCGGCGTTGATTTTGCTTTTGGTGATGATCGTCTGGAGGAAATGCCGCAGGAGCAGTATGGAGCGTGGCGGGAGCTGTGCGACTTCTGCTTTGCACATCCCTCCTGCGCGGGCGTGTGCGATCATGCGGTGCTGGTTTGTCAAAAAACGTGATTTCAGGGCGGATAACCGCCCTGTTCAAACTGATGAGGTGATTTGTGTTGAAACAGTATAACATAGTCGTCCTGCGCGGCGACGGGATCGGCCCGGAAATTGTGGCGGAGGCCGTCAAGGTGCTCGACGCGGCGGGAGAGAAATTCGGCTTCCGCTTTGCCTATGACGAGCAGCTCATGGGAGGCTGCGCAATCGATGCAACAGGCGAGCCGCTGCCGCAGCAAACGGTGGAGGCCTGCAAAAAGGCGGATTCCGTGCTGCTCGGCGCGGTCGGCGGCTGGAAGTGGGATACCCTGCCCGGCAGCCAGCGCCCGGAGGCGGGACTGCTCGGCATCCGCAGCGCGCTGGGGCTGTATGCGAACCTGCGGCCTGCTAAAATTTTTGAGCCGCTGAAGAGCGCTTCTCCTATTAAAGACAGCATCATCGGCGACCAGCTCGACATCCTCGTTGTGCGCGAGCTGACGGGCGGCATCTATTTCGGCGAGCGTGGTCGGTACGAGAAAAACGGCGCGCCGGCGGCTTATGACACCGAGAGCTATTCCGTGCCGGAAATCGAGCGCATTGCGCGCGTGGCCTTTGATATGGCTATGAAGCGCGGCAAAAAGCTGACGAGCGTGGATAAGGCGAACGTGCTCGAATCCTCCCGCCTGTGGCGGGAGACGGTGGTCCGCGTCTCCGCGGAATACCCGGAGGTGGAGCTGAATCACATGTATGTGGATAACTGCGCCATGCAGCTCGTGCGCAATCCCGGCCAATTTGATGTGATCGTCACCTCTAATATGTTCGGCGATATCCTCTCCGACGAAGCCTCCATGATCAGCGGCTCCATCGGCATGCTGGCCTCTGCGAGCCTTGCGGGGAGCAGTTTAGGGCTTTATGAGCCGATCCACGGCTCCGCGCCGGATATCGCGGGGCAGGGCGTTGCAAACCCGCTTGCGACAATCCTGTCCGCCGCGATGATGCTGCGCTATTCCTTTGACGAGGCGGAGGCTGCCGACGCGATTGAGGCTGCGGTGGATGAGGCGCTGCGCAGGGCGCGCACGCCGGATATCAAGGCGGAGGGCCTGCCGGTCGTATCCACCGCTGAGATGGGCGATCTGGTGGCAGGTTTGATCACAGAACGCTGATGCTTTTATACAAATAGATCAAAGCCCGGAGTCAATCGGCTCCGGGCTTTGTTTTGATACCATTCGGCAGGAGGATCGTTGGCATACGGTCCTCCTGCCGCCTTCCCATCATGAAATGCTTGATAAACTAGAGAGGAAACGGCGTGCTGCGATTAAGCGGCCATGCCAAAGAGCCCAAGGACGGGCTTCAACAGCCAGCTATAGAACAGGCCCATTGAAACACAATCCACATCGGTCATCGTATAAGCTGCCAGAGAGGGCAAGCCTTCAACGACGATCTGCCCCAGATACGGCGCAACGAGGGCCGGCAGCAGGGAAATAAACAGGCCGTGCACAATGCTTGCGATAATGGTACCGCGCCGGCCTCCGGTGGCGTTTGCAAAGATAGCGGCCGTGCCTCCTGCAAAGAAATTGCTCATAATACCAGGGATAACCATCGGCAGGCCGAACAGCGGCCACAGGAACATACCGATAATCGTACCTACAGTGGTGAAAATAAAGCCGTATACAATTGCATTTGGCGCATAGGTAAACAGAACCGGGCAATCCAATGCGGGCCGGGCGCCGGGTACAATTTTTTTCGCAATGCCTGCAAAAGCGGGAACCAGCTCGGCGATCAGCAGGCGTACGCCGGTCAGGAGGATAAACAGGCCAACGCAGAAGGTGATGCCCTGCATGATTGCAAATACGATGTAGTTTTTACCGCCTGATGCTTCGGCAACCACTTCAGGCCCGGCTAAAATCGCCATTAGGATATACAGGGGAATCATGACAGAGCCCACTGCAAGATATGTATCCTGCAAGAAAGAAAGCTTTGTACTGATCTTCGTATCCTCTGTGGACTTGGAGGGATCTCCTGTCACCTTGGAGACGAACGCGGAAAGGATGTAGCCCAGTGTGCAGAAATGACCGAGCGCAATGTCATCGCTGCCTGTGATCTTGCGGACAAACGGCTGCGCCATGGCCGGGAAAATAACGCAGCAAATACCGCCAAGGATTGACCCGAGAATCACTGCCGGGATATGGCCCAGTTTGCAAAGCCCAACGCCGAACAGGATGCTGATCATTGCCATATAGATGGGAGCCTCGCCGTTGAGGAACACATACTTTAGCTTAGTAAATCGGGCAATCAAAATATTGACGACAAAAATGCCTGCATATACCAGGGCGATATCACGCCCGATCGTTGACTCCTGCATGGCCACAGCCAAAACTGCTTCAATGGAGGCGACGGCCCCGTCAATGCCGAGCCCCGCGGAAAACCATGTGCTGAAATTTTCCAGGGAACCGACAATGACGGAGGAGCCGGCGGATAGGATCATAAATCCCATCATGGTTTTAAACGTACCGCTGATGCACTGGCTGACCGATTTGCGTTGCAGAACCAGACCGATCAAAGCGACAAGGCCAAGCACCATCGATGCATTGATTAGAATATTATCGATGATAAAGTCTAAGATACTCATGAAAATACCCATAATTCGCTCCTTTTCCTATCATAGTAGAGTCAGCTGGAATCACAGCCAGCCGTTTGCTTCCAATACAGGCTTCAGCTTTTCACGGATTTCATTCTGATTCACGAGAGATTGCAGGTAGATCTTGTTGGGGAAATCTTGGAAATGATCAAAGTGTGGCTTAAAATTAATCCCCGCAATCAAAATTTCCGCATGCTTGGATGCTGCGGAGAGCATATCGCTGTGATCGATATTTGCCTTTACGCCAAGCTCATTGAGTACAGCCTCAACGGCCATTTGGCATACGAGACTACTTCCGCAACCATTTCCGCAAACCATCAAAATGCTGATCATTTTGGAACACCTTCCTTTCTATGATATTGTGTAGACTGCTTTTTAACTAACTCTGAAGCGAAGCGCAAGGTTGCAATTTTGTGATTTGATGTGCTTTGAAACATTCATAAATAGTAACAAAATGAAAATTTTTAGAAGAAATCCTTGTTTCTTAGTGCAATCATACTATATTCATTTCATTATGTCAAATATTTTGTTGAAAAAAATGAAGGATTGTACATAATATATAACAAATCATTTCAATATATAGGGTTAATTTATGCACAATTGAAGAACAGTAAGCGCCGATTCCTTCAAAATGTATCAAAATAATGACATTTAGTTGCAACATATTGCAATTTAAAACAAGATGAGTTATAATGAGGCTGAAAATTTTAGAAGAACCTTTGGATCTGAACTTTACAAAGAAAGGAGTGATGTCATGCTGCTGAAAGAGATTGTCCGGCAAAACAGGGCCGCATTTTTTCCCGGCTCTTCTGACTGGAAGGATGCGATTCGGAAAAGCTGCCAACCGCTGGTGGATACCGGCTGCGCAACGCCGGCTTATGCACAGCGCATTATCGAGTGCGTTGAAGAATTCGGGCCATATATCGTTATTGTGCCCGGGTTGGCAATTCCTCATTCTACGAAAGGGTCGCCCGGTGTGTCTCAGACTGCAATTTCTTTTGTGCGATTTGAGCAGCCTGTTATATTTGATCCGGAGGACCGCGAAAAGGACGCCCGCGTATTTTTTGCACTGGCAGCGGTTGATGAGGACGCGCACATAAAAAATATGCGCCAGCTCTTCAAGATCCTCTCCAATGAGGAATTGCTCGAAAAACTGGCGCATGTCAGCTCCCCACAGGAGTTGGCGATGCTCGATGATCAATATCTTGGCGGTTGATCGTCACTCCAAGGAGGGCAAAAGAGTAAGCAGGTCGGGGAACCGGTTAATCCGCAAAGCCGCTTCGGGGACATGCCCGAAGCCATAGGAAGCCCAGATGAATGCGGCGCCAGCCTGCGTGGCTGCCTGAAAATCCATCTGCGTATCTCCGATATAAACAGGATGCGTCAAAGCGTTTCTCCTGATTAAGCGCCGGATATTTTCCGACTTGCTTAGCCCTGTGTTCCCTTCGCAATCAAAATCGGTAAAAAGGGGCTCCAAGTGATAAAAATGCAGGAAACTTTCGATATATCCCTGCTGACAGTTGCTTACAATGCTCAAGTGGTAGTGCTGAGCCAGGTCCCGCAGCGTGGGTTCCACGCCTGCGTACAGCCGCCCCCCGTGCACAGCGAGGTAATCGCATTCTTGGCGCATACAGTATTGCGCGATTTCATCCGGATCTTCCCCGTAACGGGAAAAAAGCCGGTCGGCAATCTCACGGGCGCTGAGGCCCATAATAGACTGAATTTCTGCGATTGACGGTGGATTTTTTACTTGGTAGGTATTGCGCAGCGTGTGTGCCCACGATTGGGAGACGGCTTCGCTGGCATCCCACAAGGTGCCGTCCAGGTCAAAAATCAGGCTATCACAATTCATTTGCATCGATCTCCCTTTCGTAGGGGCGATTCACGAAGCCCCGTATTTATTGTCCAGTATACCAGCATACCATCCGCTGTCAAGCTGCGATATTCTCTTGCAGTCGAATGGGATGAAATCTGAGAATGGAGGAATGATTTTATGATCGATACCAAAGAATCTGTTTTTTGGAAGGAAATTTTTGAGCAGCCGGAAGCCGTCCGGAATTGCTTAAAGGAAAATGAACCGGTTTTACGGGAGATCGCAAAAGAAGTGAAGGAGCGCAAGATCAAAACGGTTGTTTTTGTGGGACGCGGCTCCAGCGATCACGCGAATCTGGTAGGGCGATATCTATTCGAAACAAAGTGCAGTATGGTGGCGAGCATCTGCGCTCCCAGCGTGGTGACCGCTTATCACAGTAATGTGGATTATTCTAATGTGTTGATGATCGCAGTATCCCAGTCCGGTGGAGCGCGTGATATTTACGAGGTGATGAAACACTGCGATGAACAGGGCGGCGTGTGTGTCTGTGTGACCAATGTGGAAGGCTCCCTGATGACGCAGGCGGGCAAATACCAGGTGCGCAATCATTGCGGGCCGGAGCGCAGCGTCACGGCGGGTAAATCCTACCTCACACAGGTTACCATCGTGACCGCGTTGGCCGCGTATATCTCGGGGGATCCGGAACTCCTGTCTGTACTGGACGAGCTGGACACCATCGTGGAGCGGTCGCTCGCCGTTTTGGAGCCCCAGGTGCGCGATGTGGTCCGTTACTACCGGAATACGGAGCACATGCTTTTGATGGGCCGCGGCCTGATGGATGCTCTGGCCAATGAGGTGGAGCTGAAAATTCAGGAGACCAGCTATCTGGATGCCCGCAGCTATGGCTCTGCCGATTATCGGCATGGCCCGATTGCCACGGCACTGCGCTTTGTGCCCTGCGTCTTTTTGATTGCCGACCGGCACACCAATTATTGCGCGGTAGATTTGCTGAAGCGTTTGAAAGAAGAGTCCTCTATCTGGTGCACAGTGGTGACCAATGATCCGGAAATCGCGAAATTAGGCGATACCAGTGTCCTTCTCCCGGAAGCGTTTGATGGAATACGCGCCGTGTTTGCGGGAGCGGTATTTGGACAGATGTTTTCCTGCCTGTGCTCCCTAAGCCGCGGTTACAATCCGGATTGTCCCAAGGGTGTAAGCAAGCAAACCGTGACCGTCTGAAGAAAAGGCGGTTGATAACTGAAAAAAGGAAGTGATTCAAATGGATAGCGGCGAGCTCTCGATGAAACGCTATATTTTAGAGACACCGGATACAGTACGCCATAATATTGCGTGCAGTGAAGAACTGACACACAAAATGACGGAACTCTATCTGAAGCGGATGTATCGGTCAATTTGGCTGGTAGCCTGCGGATCCAGCTGCAACGCGGCGCTGTGTGCACGCTATTTGATGCAGAAGCTGCTGGGCGTACCGGTCAGAGTGGTGACCCCCTTCACCTTCAACCATTATGAGCATGATATAACGGAAAGAGATTTTGTGGTCTGCATTTCACAAAGTGGGTGCAGCACCAATACCATTGAGTCTCTTCAAGTATGTCGCCGCATGGGAATCCCTGCGGTGGGGTTAACCGGAAATATTCACAGCGATTTTGAAAAAGAGGCGGATCAGGTCATCAGCTTTGGCCTTGGGGGCGAAAAACTGGACTTTGTGACCAAGGGCGTTGTGACGCTCAGTACCTTCCTGATGCTCTTTGCCCTGCATACAGCTGTGCGCCTGGGGCGCCTGGATGAGGCCTGCGCGGAGGAGCAAAAGGCGCAAATGCGGTTGGCTATGGAGAATTATGAATCGATCGTTGCAGGCTTTGACGTGTTCTTCCAGCGCAACAGGAAAAATCTGCTTTCGATGGAGAAGGCATACCTGATCGGTGCGGGCGCTAACTATGGAACTGCTCTGGAAGGAGCTGTAAAGATCGGAGAAACGGTCCATATCCTTGCAGTGGGATACGAGGTGGATGAGGCCATCCACGGCCCACAGATTCAGCTCACACCCAATTACAATTTTATTTTTATCGATCCGGGCGACGAAACCGCCGCGCGCATTGAGCAATCTTATCGCGCCGCAAAGGTGATCAGCGACCGTGTATATATCCTGAGCAATAACCCGCTGATTCAGGGAGACGGCGTGATGCGCGTGCCGCATCAGGTGGATGAGATGATTTCCCCGCTCTATACGCTGGCCTTTGTGCAGATGATGGCGTATACCGTCTCTGAAACCAATTCCACCTGGAAACAGCACCCGCTGATGAAAGAATATAAGGCGATTCTATTTGGGAAGTCGGATACATATCAGGCGTATGACTGCACCTGATTGCGTATTCGCTCAGATATCATTTCACAGGAGGTAAAGTATGACGAGCAAGGAATTAAAGGAACTGAAAAAGTTCTCTGCACAGATCAGAGTGGATGAACTGGAAATGTTCCGGCAGCGCGGGATGGGCCATATCGGCGGATGTCTGTCTGTGGTGGAGCTCATTTCCGTGTTGTATGGAAAGCAGATGAAATACGACCCGCAAAACCCGGCATGGGAGGGCCGCGATTATCTGGTTATGAGCAAGGGGCACGCGGCGCCTACCGTATGCGCCGCTCTGGCGGAAAAAGGCTTTTTTGAGAAGGAGCTGCTGCTGACAATGGATGATATCGGCACGCACATCCCCTCCCATGTGGATCGGCTCCTGACCCCCGGGATCGATGTCACCTGCGGCTCTCTCGGCCAGGGCGCTTCAGTGGCGGCCGGCATTGCCTACGGCCTGCGCGCCGCGGGGCGTAACGATCAGTACGTATATGTGTGCATCGGCGACGGGGAGATGAACGAGGGACAGAACTGGGAAGCGTTTCAGTTTATGGCCCACAACAAGCTCAATCACTGCATCGTATTTGTTGACAACAACAAACGCCAGCATGACGGATACTGCACAGAGGTTCTCAATCCGTTCAGCTACGAGGAGAAAATGCGCGCATTCGGCTTTTGGGCGATCACAGTGGATGGAGCCAGCGAGGAGGCGATCGACGATGCGATCAATCTGGCCAAGACCGTTCCGGATAAGGCGATCTGCATCATTCTGGATACCGTCAAAGGCCAGGGCGTAAAATACTATGAGGATATGGTGGACAACCATGCGCCCAAGGTGTTCGAAGAAGGGCGGGCGATTATTGACGCTGCGATCGCCCAATTGAAAATAGTTACGGAGGAGGAATAAGCGATGTTGCTCAAAGAAAGAAGCAAAGAGCTCGGCGGAGAAATGCGGGATGCTTACGGCGCCGCATTGGCAGATCTGCTGCAAACGAACGACAAAATCATGATTCTGGATTCCGATCTGGGAGGAGCCTCCTTCTTTATCCGGTTTAAGAAGACGCATCCGGAGCATTTCATCGACGTTGGTATCTGCGAAGCAAATATGTTTGGCGTAGCTGCGGGATTATCCATGATGGGGTATACGCCTTTTGTTCACACCATGTCTGCCTTCGTCACCCGGAGAGCGCTGGATCAGGTCTATATCTCCTGTGCATACTCCAAGAATACGGTCAACATCTATGCTTCCGACCCGGGGTTTTGCTCCGGTTTTGATGGAGGCACACATACCTGCTTTGAGGATATGGCGGTATTTCGTGCAATGCCGAATGCCATTGTGTGCGACCCCTGTGATCAAGTGCAGCTGGATTGGATGGTTCGGGCCTGTGCGGCCCGCAACGACGGTGCGGTTCACTATATCCGCGCATATCGAAAGGGCGTGCGCCCCGTCTATGAACCGGGCACTCCGTTTGAGCTTGGCAAGGGGCAGGTGCTGATCCCTGGAGACGACGTGCTGCTGGTTTCCAGTGGATATGTCATGTCCGCCGCTCTTGATGCGGCAGAGGCGCTCCGTGCTGAAGGAGTTTCCGTGGAGGTTGTTGATCCTGTTACCATTAAGCCCTTTGACGAAGCGTTGATCCGTGAGCAGGCGCAGGGGAAAAAGCTGGTGTGCACCTTTGAAAATCACAGCGTAATCAACGGCCTCGGCTCCGCTGTGGCTGACGTGCTGGCTAAAAATGCGATAGCGGTACCGCTTCTGAAGGTTGGGGCGCAGGATGTGTTCGGACAGGTCGGTATGATCGATCTTTTACAGAAGGAATTTAAGCTGACGGCCGAAGATTTGGTTCAGGATATTAAACAGGCGCTTGCCCAGTAGGGAAAATGAAAAACAGGGGGCTTTGGAAAATGATCCAAAGCCTCCTGCCACTCAGAAGAATTTTTCGCATAAGGGAATTTCGGCGTTGCTCTGTAAATATTGGACACAAGGTATTGTTCTGGTTTCTGCCAAGGTCTGTTACTTGGATCAGGGAACGTCGGCAAATACAAAATTGGACGGCAGCCCATCGGGCATATTATCATTATGGTCGCTGATAATCAGGTCAAACGCTGACAGGGGATTGAAACGGCAGTAGGAGGTAACGCCCAATTTGCTGGCGTCTGCAAGCAGATAGTTGTGCGTCGCATATTTCATTGCCACTTCTTTGACGGGGATGGTATCGATATCATCATTATAAGCCATCTGATGCACCAGCTCGATTCCCGAACAGCCGAAAAAAGCATGGTCAAAGTGAAACTGAGAGACCATTTTTTCCGCAAAGACGCCGACTGTGCTGGCATGGAAATGGCTGTAGTGGCCGCCGATTAAAAAGATGTCCACGTCCATATTCTGAACGCGCTGCGGAATCAGAAGATTGTGTGTGACGATACGGATTTTTTTATCCTGAATAAAATCGATCATTGGAGCGATTGTAGTCCCGCCGTCTAAAAAGATACAGTCTCCGTCCTTGACCAGAGAGGCGGCCTTGCTGGCGATAGAAATTTTTGCCTCGATATGTTCCTTTGATTTTTCACTGGTTACCATGGGGGCTGCCGAAGGCCCCGGCAGCGAAGCCCGCGTTGCGCCGCTGCGCACCTTAACAGCAAGACCTTTTTCATCCAGTTTTTCGAAATCCCTGCGAACCGTAGCGATAGAGACGCCCAATTCGTCTGCAATTTCTTTCAGCGTAACAACTTCTTTTTCCTTTAGCCGATTGAGAATGTAACGGGCTCTTTCTGATGCTATCATAACTTCTCCTTGCAAATATGCAACCGTTCTTTGCAAAATAATCAAGAAGATTGCATCTGATTTTCTACTCCTTGATTCATATAGTATAATATATATCTGCTAAAAAGCAATACTTTCTCCAAATATTTTCTATCTCAATCATCGTATCTGCATGATTTTTTGATTTGAAAGCAGAACAGCATCAGAGAACTCTCTTTTTTATGTAATTTTTCTGAAACTATTTGATATATAACCAGAGTTATGCTATAATTAATGCATCAAATAATTGCATTTTATAACAATTAGGAATAAAATAGAACAAATTGTTTAAATGCGATAAAGAGGTGAAATAACATATGAAAAAGTTTATTTCCCCGTCCATCTGCTGCTGCGATCTGTCCTGCCTGGAAGAAAGCGTACATGAGCTGGAGCGGCTTCATGTAGAATACATCCATGTTGACATTATGGACGGCGAGTTTGTGAATAACTACTGCCTAGGGACGGAATTCATTCCTCTGCTGCACAGCATGACCAACATTCCATTGGACATCCATCTGATGATCATGAATCCGGATCGGAAGCTGGATTATTTTTCGTTTGCACCCGAGGACGTCGTGACCGTGCATGCGGAAAGTACCAATCATATTCAAAAGGCTCTGGCTGCAATTCATGAACGCGGCGCCAGAGCGGGTCTGGCCATCAATCCGGCTACCCCGGTGGAGCACTGCAAATGGGTGACGGACGATTTGGATGTCCTTCTTATAATGACCATCAATCCGGGTTTTGCAGGGCAGAAGCTGGTTCCCCAAACGCTTCAAAAGATTGCACAGGCACGCCGGCTGATCGATTGTTGCAGTCGTGAGATTCTGCTGGAGGTAGATGGAAATGTCTCCTTTGAAAATGCGGCTCGCATGAGCGCCCTAGGCGCAAATATTTTTGTTGCCGGAACCTCCAGCCTCTATGACAGGGGCGGCAGTGTTGCAGAGAATTGCCGCCGTCTACGCCAGGCAATTGCAGTAGATCAATAAAAGGGAGCGTTATTTATGGTTCTTCGTGGGAACGGAGTCTCCAAAGGTGTTGCGATTGGTGAAATTTTTCTCTATCAGCCGTTTATTCCGCAAACCACCGAGGCGCATTATTCTGGAGATCCGAAGCAATACCTTGAACAATATGAGGCTTTATGTTTACAAGCGCGTGTGGAACTGCAGGCAATCCGGGAACGCATGATGCAGACAGACGCAGAAAAGGCCGCAATCTTTTCTGCTCAGATGGAGATACTGTGCGATGAGGTCATGGATGAGGAAATTCGGGACGGCATTCAATATGACACCTGGATGCCGGACTGGGCAGTAGAAACAGTCTATTCCCGTTATGAGCGACGCTTGCAGAAGGCGGGAGATCCGCTGATTCGGGAGCGAGCGGCTGACCTGAAGGACGTCAAAAATCGGCTGCTGCGCATCTGGTGCGGCGTGCCGCAGCAGAGTCTGGCGCAGCTGGAGAAGCCGGTCATTATCGCCGCACATGACTTGCTGCCCTCCGATACCGCTGTTATGGAACGCGATCATGTATTAGGAATTGTCACGGAATCGGGAGGAACCACATCCCACTCCGCGATTATTGCACGCAGCTATGGGATTCCCGCTGTATTGGGGATTCCAAATTTGCTGCCGCGATTGACAAATGGAGAAAAAGTCATTTTGGATGCCGTTGATGGGGTGCTGATTACGCGGCCGGATGGCAAGCAGGAAAAGGAGATGCGGATAAAACAGAAAGAATATGAAATACATGCTGCCCGCATTCAAAAGTATTTGCACAGGGATCCGCTGACTGCTGACGGCGAGCGCATTGAGATTGGCCTGAATATCGGGTCCGCCCGCCCGGAGGATTTGGAGGGCTCCTCGGTTACCGATTTTGTGGGCCTGTTTCGCACAGAGTTTCTATATATGGATAACGACCACTTGCCGACAGAGGAGGAGCAGATCATACAATATCAAAAGGCGCTGCTGGAATATGCGCCTCGTCCGGTTGTGCTGCGTACACTGGATATCGGTGGAGACAAAACGCTTCCCTATTTTCCGCTGCCGCAGGAGCAGAACCCGTTTCTGGGAAAACGCGCGCTCAGGCTGTGCTTTGATTCGCCAGAGCTATTTCGAACCCAGCTGCGTGCAGCGTTGCGCGCCTCAGTTGCCGGGCAGCTATGGATTATGCTGCCGATGGTGAGCAGCATAGAGGAGATTAAGAGAGCCAAGGCGCTGTTGGAGCAGGCGAAACAAGAGCTGCGGCAGGAGAAACTTCCCTTCGACGAGGGCGTTAAGCTGGGCATCATGATCGAAATCCCTGCCGTGGCGGTGATTGCAGATCTGATAGCGCCGGAGGTCGATTTTGCGTCGATTGGCACAAATGACTTGTGCCAGTATCTCATGGCTGTCGATCGAATGAATCCGGAGGTGACAAGCTATTATCAAAGCTATCATCCGGCGCTGTTTCGCCTGATCGGCTATGTGGTGGAGAGATTCAAGCAGGCCGGGAAGCCGATTTGTATCTGCGGAGAGCTGGGAGGAGACCCGCTTGCCGCCCCGGTGCTGGTTGGGCTCGGAATGCGCAAGCTCTCAATGAGTCTATCCAGTGTTGCTGCCGTCAAACGCGCCCTGGCAGGCTTTACGGTAAAGCAAATGGAGGAAATGGCGCGCGCCGTTGAAAACATGACGGACGGCCAAGCAAGGGAATATCTACAGATCTGCTCAGAATCCCTGGAAAAATAAAAGGAGTGTATACAAATGTATTCTAAAAAAACGACAGTTATCAATCGAACCGGTCTTCATGCGAGGCCTGCGTCACAATTCATTGAGATGGCCAAAAGATTCAGCAGCCGTATCCAAATATCGAATTTGAGCTTGGATGATGAAGATAATATCGGAAATGCCAAATCGATTATTTCCGTTCTTGCGCTCGGAATGGGGCAGGGCAGCCAGATCGAAATTTTTGCCGTTGGCGAGGACGAACAGGAGGCGGTTGATTCTCTGATCGCACTGGTTGACAGCGGCTTTGGTGAATAACAGGAGCGGCGTCGCAATGCCTGGTTCCGGCCGGACGAGGCTTCCGGGTTGCACGGCAGTAACCAGTGGCCTGACTGCATGAGAAAGGCAGGGCCTCGTTACCAATCTGCTTAGGACGGGGCGGGCTAGAAAGAATGAATGCTCATACGATAAAGTGCCTTCTGTTACAGAGCAGCATCTGCAATGGAAGGCGTTTTGCTATCCTCATATCCTGCCGCCGATTGGTGTGTCGGCAAATTGATGAAACAGCCGATGCGCTGTACACTCTGTATGGCCTTGATCTGCTCCGTTCCTCTTGCCGTAAATTCGCATCGATATTTGCACTTTGCGGCATGGAATCGTTTCGGATGGATTGCCTGTTGGGCTCCAATTAATACGCTTCCGACAGCGTTAATGCTGCTGCGGGGGCAAGAACCTTTGGTCGTGAGAAGAAGCAGAGGCCGTGTCTCACACCGTTCTGTTTGAATCGGAGAGAGCATAATGCAGAGGTTTTAAAATGGCCACACACGTTTTTCAGGATACTTGTAAAGACTGCTGCAAATTTATTTTGCGGCAGCTTTTTATTGCGAAATAAAAAATAAAAAATGAAATTTTTATGGTCTTTTCCTGCAAACCGAAAATATTTGGCGATATTTTTATCGTTTATTCTCAGATGGAATATATAAAGCATATACCAGGCATCTGTAAGGGTAAAACGGCTTATACGCAATAATTTTTTTGGATATTTTATATAATTAAAAGAGTTTCTTTTCTGTGATAGATTTATCGGCAAAATATTTTCGGAATCGTTTCAAATAAAAATTTAAAAAACTGATTATTTATTGTAATACAGCACACTTATAAAAAATTTTAGGTAAAAAATCTATATATATTTACTATTTTGCGCAATCGGGTTATGATGAACAAAAATAAGACCGGAGGGAAAAGGATTGGATAGTATTGATGTGAAGATTTTGGGCTGCTTAAAAGAAAATGCCCGGCAAAACGCTTCGGCCATTGGGGAATATGTGAACATGTCTGTTTCCGCTGTCATCGAGCGGATCAAAAAGCTGGAGAACAGCGGCGTTATCCAGCAATATACTCTGCTGCTGGATACCAAAAAGATCGGCAAGGATATTTCAGCCTTTATCTCTGTCAGCCTGGAGCATCCGAAATTCAATGAGGGGTTTATTGAAAACGTCAAGCAAAATCCACAGGTTACAGAATGCCATTATATTACAGGCGATTTTGATTTTCTGCTGAAGGTCATCACCGGCTCTACTCAGGAGCTGGAGGCGGTGCTCAATGAGATTAAATGCATCCATGGCGTGTCCCTAACCAAGACACTGGTGGTGCTCTCTACCATGAAGAATGAGCATTCCGTTCTGCCCGATTTGAGCAAATAAGTGCGAAAAGCCCACAGGGAACGAATAAGGTGGGCTTTGCAAATAAAAAACCATAGAGAGAGGAAGGCTTTTTATGATTATCGGTATTCCAAAGGAGATTATGCACGGGGAGCGCCGCGTTTCGGCAATCCCAGAAACAGTTCAAAAGCTGATCCATGACGGGCACACCGTTTTGGTGGAGAAGGGCGCGGGAGAAGGCTCCTTTTTCCACGACGATCAATATGTTGCGGCGGGCGCCCGGATCGTGGAGGATGTAGCTGAGCTGTATGAGAAGGCGGAACTGATCCTGAAGGTAAAGGAACCGCTCTTTAACGAGGCGAAAAATTGTTCGGAAATTGACTTGATGCACAAGGGCCAGTATTTGATCACGTTTATTCATCCGGCTTCCCCTGTCAACCATGAAATGGTGAAGGCCATGGCCGCAAAAGGCGTGATCAGCCTGACGCTCGACGGCGTTCCGCGGATTTCCCGCGCACAGAATATGGATGCGCTCACCTCCATGAGCACATGCGCGGGTTACAAGGGAATGCTGATCGCGGCGAATGATCTCGCCAAATTTGTTCCGCAGATTTTTTGTGCAGTAGGCATGATCAAGCCGGTGAATGTGCTGGTTATCGGCACGGGCGTCGGCGGCTTGCAGGCGATCGCCACGGCGAAACGGCTTGGCGCGGTCGTCCATGCGGCGGATATCCGGCCGGATGCGGTGGAGCAGGCAAAGAGCCTCGGCGCAAAGATTGTTGATACGGGCGTGCCGGCCGAAATCGCGGTGGGGCAAGGCGGTTATGCAAACGAACTGCCGGAGGAGTGGCTGCTCCATGAGCGCGAGGCACTGGCAAAGGTCATTCCGGAGATGGATATCGTCTTTTGCAGCGCGCTGGTGCCAAGCAGGATCGCACCAGTGCTGCTGACGGAGGAGATGGTGGCCGCGATGCGGCCCGGCTCCGTAATCGTGGATATTTCGATTGATCAGGGCGGCAACTGCGCGATCACTACGCCGGGAGAGACGGCGGTTAAGCACCACGTTACGATTGAGGGCATCAAGAATATCCCCGGCATGCTGCCGACCAGCTCCACCTGGATGTTTGCAAACAATATCTATAACCTGGTGAAATACCTGGTGAAGGATGGAACAATCGTGTTGCAGCGCGGGGATGAGATTATTGCAAAAACGCTGACGACGATTGACGGTGAGATCGTCCATACCGGCGCAAGAGAGGCCATGGGAATTTGACCGTTGTGTTGAAGAGAGACAGAGGCGATAGCGCGTAAAAACGTTATCGCCTTTTGAGAGGAGGATTCAGATGCACCCGATCATTTTGGTGCTGATTTTTATTGTGGCCACGGTTGTGGGATATCTGTTGATTAAAAACGTTCCCAGCCTTCTGCACACGCCGCTGATGTCCGGCATGAACGCTCTGTCCGGCATTACGGTGCTTGGCGCGCTGGCGGCTACGGGGGCCGCAGTATCCCTGGGGAGCAAGGCGCTCGGCTTTCTTGCAATCGTTCTGGCGATGCTCAACGTTGCGGGCGGCTTTGGCGTGACGCACCGAATGCTGCGCATGTTCCGCCATAAGAGAGAAAAGGAGGACATACGCAATGAGTAACCTCGCCTACTACATCGTTTGCGCTGTGCTTGTGGCCGGCGTACTAGGCGGCATTGCAATGATGAGCCGGGTAAAAACCGCAGTGGCCGGCAACGCGCTGAGCGCCGCCTGCACGGCTGCCGCCATTTTTGTCACGCTTTATAAATACCACCTGCTCACACAGGCCGGGCTTTGGGTGTGCCTTGCGCTGGGTTTGGCGGTAGGGATAGTTGGCGCCTACCGCGTCAAGATGATCCAGATGCCGCAGGCTGTCGCCCTGCTAAACGGCTTTGGCGGCGCGGCTTCGGCGCTGGTTGCCGCGGTTTCGCTGATGGAGGGGCTCACTGGGATATTCTCTCTGGTCACAGCGGGCCTTGCGCTCGCAGTTGGTATGATCACGCTGACCGGCAGCCTCATTGCCGCTGGAAAGCTGCAAAAGCTGATCTCACAGCGCCCGGTCGTCTGGAAGGGGCATTCTGCAATTGTCGGGCTCTCAATTGTGCTTACGGCTGTAACGGTGGCGCTAGCAGCTGTGCCCACAGTGCCGGTGTGGTTGAGCCTCGTGCTCTGCCTATGCTTTAGCGGCTTTTTTGGCGTGGCGTTCGCCATCCGTGTCGGCGGTGCGGATATGCCGATTACGATCTCTCTGCTCAATTCGCTTTCGGGCGTGGCGGGGGCAATTGCCGGCATGGCGATTGGAGATCCGCTGCTCGTGGCTATCGGCGGCGTGGTGGGGGCCTCCGGGCTGTTGCTTACGCAAATTATGTGCCGCGCGATGAACCGCCATCTGGGCGATATTTTGCTTGGTAAAACCTCCGCTCCGACAAAGCGGGAGAAGGCGGAGCCGGCAGCTGTGGTAAAAGAGGCGCAGGCTGCTCCGTCAGGGCAAGCGGCTTGTGAAAAAGAATCTCCTGCGGAAATCCTCCGGCAGGCCAAAAATGTGATTATTGTACCCGGCTATGGAATGGCCCTCGCGCAGGCGCAGCAAACCGTAAAGCAGCTGGCCGACCGACTGGAAGCGCGTGGTGCGCAGGTGCGCTTCGCCATCCATCCGGTGGCGGGGCGGATGCCGGGGCATATGAACGTGTTACTGTGCGAGGCGGATGTGCCTTATGAGCAGCTTTATGAGATGGATGCAATCAACGATGGCTTTAAGGCGTGCGACGCAGTGCTCGTCATTGGCGCAAACGACGTGGTGAATCCTGCGGCGAATACGGCGGAGGGCACGCCGATCTACGGCATGCCGGTGCTCAATGTGGCGGATGCTAAGCATGTTATCATCTGCAATTACGATTTAAAGCCTGGCTATGCGGGCGTGGAAAACCCACTCTACCATAAGAAAGAAGGCGTGAGCCTCCTGCTGGGCGATGCAAAGGATACACTCCAAGCGCTTTGCAATGAGCTCAATGCAAATGAGGCGCAGACAGCGCCTACCGGCGCGGAAAAAATAGCGGAAACGCCGGTTGAGGAGGCGGGCGAGTGGCTGCATGATGCAAAAGAGGTGATCATCGTGCCCGGCTATGGAATGGCCCTCGCGCAGGCGCAGAAGCTGGTCAAACAGCTTGCCGATCAGCTTGAGCAACAGGGGAAGGAAGTAAAATTCGCCATTCATCCTGTGGCGGGCCGGATGCCGGGGCATATGAACGTGCTGCTGTGCGAGGCGGATGTGCCCTATGAGCAGCTTTATGAGATGGATGCCATTGATGATGAATTCAAAGAGTGCGATGTGGCCGTGGTCGTCGGCGCGAACGATGTGGTGAATCCCGCGGCCAATACGGCGGAGGGCACGCCGATCTATGGCATGCCGGTTTTAAGCGTTGATCAGGCGAAGCACGTGATTATCTGCAATTATGATTTAAAACCCGGATATGCGGGCGTGGAAAACCCGCTTTACCACAAGCCGGGCGTATCGCTCCTGCTCGGCGACGCACAGGTGACGCTGCAATCATTGCTCACAAGGGTATAGGCAATGGCAACGGGCTACAAACGGTCCGTTTTGTTGCCGCAAAAAGGGGAGAGAAATATAGATCGGGGAAAGGCCGTCCACCGCGTAGCAGATTTGCTGCGCAGGGGGACGGCCTTTTTCCCGGCTGGATGCGGGAGGTTATGTGGGTTTATTCTGCGTAATTCAGGCGGGTATTGCATCGGAAGCAGGTTCGCAGTTGATGCTGAAGCCCCTACGCCGTAAGAAAAAAATAGGTTGCCTAGTGCGATCACAGCTTTTGTGAAATGAGCTGCCGTCAGGCCTCAGGCTTGCACAGGCTGCTCCTTTTCCATACCAGACGAATTAAGTATAATACCAGCAACACGCCCCAGGAGAACGCCTCAGCATAGGCGATCACCAAATTTCCATAGCGCGCGGCCATTGCATACGAAGCGAGAATGCGTGAAACCAGCGACACAATGCCCGCAATGCTAGAATAAAGCACATCCCCCACTCCCTCCAAATAACCTCTGGCTGCGGTGGCTAGGCCATACACCACATAAAAACAGGCGATGTGGTAGAAAAAGTTCTGCCCGATGGCGGTGGCCTCTGGCCCAACGCCAAACAGCTTAATGATCGGGCCGCCGGTTGGGATGACTAATCCCGTCAATAGGAGGGAAACCGCCGCCATCATAAGCGTGCCGACTGCGAATGTTTTTTGTACGCGCCTTTTTTTACCCGCGCCATAGCTCTGAGCGACGATGGTGGAAATGCCGGACCCGAGGTTGATAATCGGCAGCAGGATAATGGAATCCACACGGTATGCCGTAGTGATCGCAGCTACAGTCTGAGTGCCGAAACCATTCATAAAATTTTGCAGCAGGAGGCTTCCAAATGCGCTGATGCTGGATTGGATCATGGGCGGTAGCCCCAATCGCACCCCCTGCATCAGCAAGGCTCGTTCCCTCCTATCTATACCGGTGCGCAAGCGCAGCAGGGCGTGTTTTCGGGCGGCGTAGGCGATCAAAAACATCGTCATTGCCGCCTGGGAAAGGACCGTTGCGGCGGCAGCCCCCTCCACGCCCCAATGCAGCCAGGCAACAAAGAGCAGATCCAGCGCGACGTTTAAAATAGAAGAGAAAAGAATTGCTAAAAACGGCGCGCGGCTGTCGCCAATTCCACGCAGCGCAGAAGAATAAACATTATATACGGCGAGGAAGGGAACGCCGGTAAAAATAATCTTTAAGTAGCTTTCTGCCGGTTTTATCGTATCCTGCGGGGTATGCATTAGGCGCAGCAGAGGGGAGGTAAGCCCAATTCCCACCGCGGCCAGCAGGACAAAGCTGAGCCCGAGCAGAATTGAGAAGGCCGCGAGTATTTTCGGGATAGCTGCGTTTTCACCGCTGCCAAATTTTTGGGCGAACAGAATGGCGAGCCCAATTGTAAAGCCAGTGATCGCCATTAGATAAAAGTTGACGACCGTCCCGGTTGCCCCGATTGCCGCCAAGGCTAGCTCTCCCTCCACATTACCAACGATGAAGGCGTCCGCCCAGTTATAAAGCTGTTGTAATATACCGCTGAAGATCAGCGGCAGGCTGAATCGGATCAGCGTGCATGCAATGCCGCTCCGAGCCTTTTTGGGCTTGTTTCCTGTTAAAATCATTGCGTCCCCTCCCAGAGCCATGGATTGGATAGCCACAAAAAAACCGTATGCAATTGCTTTTCAGCCTTGCATACGGTAGGTGCTCACCCGATCAAAATAATACGAAAAATCGTACGGTTACTTTGCAGCCGGTGCTATTTGGCGATTCCGCATACGGCCGCTCCTGCTGCCTGAAGGCCGGGCAGCAGCTTTAGCGCAATTTTTTAAGCTTCATCCGGGTAACCGTTCGGATTCTGCTTCTGCCAGCGCCAGCTATCCTCGCACATCTCCTCAATGCCGCGTTCGGCCTTCCATCCGAGTTCTTTCGCCGCTTTGGAGGGGTCGGAGTAGCAGGTGGCGATATCGCCTGGGCGGCGGTCGGTTACCTGATAGGGGATTTTTTCGCCGGAAGCTTTCTCAAAGGCATGCACCACGTCAAGCACGCTGTAGCCAACGCCGGTGCCAAGGTTGTAGATATCAACGCCATTCTTTTTCGCGCATTTTTCAACAGCCTTCACATGGCCGAGGGCCAGGTCGACTACATGGATATAGTCGCGCACGCCCGTTCCATCCGGCGTGTCGTAATCGTCGCCATAGACCTGAAGCTGTGGTCGTTTACCGATGGCCACCTGTGTAATATAAGGCATGAGATTGTTCGGGACGCCATTTGGATCCTCCCCGATGCGGCCGCTTTTGTGCGCGCCGATGGGGTTGAAGTAACGCAGCAGAGTGATGCTCCATTCGTGATCGGACTGGTAAAGATCCTGAAGGATCTGCTCGATCATGAGCTTTGTGGTGCCGTAGGGGTTCGTCGTGCCGCCCGCGGGCATATCCTCGCGCAGTGGGGAAGGGTTGTTCATGCCATATACAGTAGCGGAGGAACTGAACACCATTTTTTTCACACCTGCGTCGCGCATTGCTTCGCAGAGTGTGACCGTGCCGCCGACGTTGTTTTCATAGTATTCCAGCGGCTTAACGCAGGATTCGCCGACCGCCTTCAGCCCGGCGAAATGAATGACCGCGTCGATCTTCTCTTTCTGGAAGATGCGGTCGAGCCCGGCGCGGTCACGAATATCGCACTCATAAAAGCCGAATTCTTTACCGCTTAGCTCGCCGATGCGGCGAAGGACTTCCCTCTTGCTGTTGTAGAAATTATCGAGTATAATAACCTCATAGCCTGCCTTGAGCAATTCAATGCAGGTGTGGCTGCCGATATAGCCGGCGCCGCCAGTGACCAGAATCGTCATCATAAACTCCTCCCTGGTGTTTGAAAATAGGGCTGGGTTTCCGTTTGCCCTGTATTCATTATAGCGCAGGGAAGCGGGAAAACCAATAGGGAGTTTATCACATCATGAGAGGAAAAAGCATGTTGACTTTTGAAGAAATTAGGAAAAATCCTGAAATTAAAACGTATATTGAGCGCAGCAATGAGGTGCTAGGCGCGGTGGGTTTCACGGAGCACGGCTTTCCCCACGCGTTGCGCACGTCGGACATTGCTTCACGCATCTTGCGGGAGTTGGGTTACGATGCGCGCACCTGCGAGCTCGCACAGATTGCAGGCTATATGCACGATATTGGAAATCTCGTCAACCGCCATTACCATGCGCAGAACGGCGCATGCCTCGCCTTCCAGATTCTTTCCCGCCTTGGCTTTTCGCCGGATGAAACGGCGCAGATTGTCTCCGCGATCGGCCACCATGATGAGAAAACGGCCGCCGCAGTCAGCCCGATTGCCGCGGCGTTGATCCTCGCAGATAAGAGCGACGTGCGCCGCTCCCGTGTGCGCAACCAGGAGACGGTGAGCTCCGATATTCACGACCGCGTGAATTTTGCCGTGCAAAAGGCGGAGCTGAAAATTGATACGGAGGAAAAAACAATCATCTTAAGGATGAAGATTGATACGGAAATCTGCGCTGTGATGGATTATTTTGAAATTTTCCTCGACCGCATGATGCTGTGTAAAAAATCGGCGGATTATCTCGGCCTGAAATTTGAGCTGCTGATCAATCATTCAAGGTTGCTGTAAAGCGGGTGGAAAGGGAATTGGCATGCAGAGTTTAACAGATATCGGCGTTGTGCGGGAGGTGCTTTCCCGGCACGGGTTTACGTTTTCAAAGGCGCTGGGGCAAAATTTTTTAGTGAATCCCACCGTTTGCCCGCAGATGGCGGAAAGCTGCGGCGCGGATGGTCAGGGCGTGCTGGAGATCGGGCCCGGCATCGGCGTGCTGACGGCCGAGCTGGCCCGGCGGGCGCGTAAGGTCGTTTCACTGGAGCTTGACCGGCGGCTGCTCCCCGTGCTTGCAGAAACGCTTTCGGATTTTGGCAATGTGGAAATTGTCAATGAAGACATTTTGAAAGCGGATCTGCGCACAATTTTGAAGGAGCAGTTCGCGGGGATGGAGGTGTCCGTTTGTGCAAACCTTCCCTATTATATTACTTCGCCTGTGATCATGCGGCTGTTGGAGGAGCGGCTGCCGTTTCGCTCCATCATTGTTATGGTGCAGAAGGAAGCAGCCGAACGGCTTTGCGCCCCGGTTGGCAGCAGGGAGGCAGGCGCAGTGACGGTTGCGGTGCAGTATTATGCGCGAGCAGAAAAGCTGTTTTCCGTGTCGCGCGGTTCCTTTCTCCCTGCGCCGAATGTGGATAGCGCGGTGATCCGCCTGCAAATCCGGCAAGCTCCAGCGGTTGCGGTAACAGATGAAAAAAAGTTTTTCCGCATGGTCAAGGCAGCCTTTGGGCAGCGGCGTAAAACAGCGCTGAATGCAATCAGCGCGGGAATGGCACTTCAGAAAGGCGATGTGGCCGCTGCGCTTGAAATCGCGGGGCTGGAAGGGAATGTTCGGGCAGAAAAGCTTTCCATGGAGGAGCTTGCCGCCTTATGTGAAGCATTGCCTGGCTAAAAAAGAGCAGATATGGGCTAGTAGACGCTATGTAAAGGGCGCGTTGCAAAACACTCATTTCGGAAATTTGCCATGAGAAAAACCGTGGTTTTGGGCGTTCAAAGCCTGAAATTTGCCTGTATGAGGCAAAAACGTTTTTTTAAAAGGGGCTGCTGCAAAATGCAAGGCATTTCGCAGCAGCCCCTTTTTGATGGTAAAAATTTCACAAACTTTTCCATGCGGTTTTGAAACAAAAAATTAACAATTGTCGATTGTTACAGAAATTTAACGATTGAATTGTACAAATCTCATAAATGAAATGAGTAGACGAGAATACAACTGGAAGAAATGAAAAAGAGAGTGAATCGATGCGCGTTAGTCAATATGCACAAATGATAGGCTCTATAGTTGTGCAACATTACTTGACAAGATGGATATACTGTAGTAAACTAAAACCAGAACAAAGGAAAGGAGTGATTGGTAATGATGGAGAGAACTTCTGATCTGCACATCAGTGAGCAGAGAACGCTTAATGAGCTGATTCACAGCAAGCGCATGGGCGGCTGGAAGAGGCTGCGCAAAACGCTGGAGCTGGCTGCACTGATGCAGGCGGAGAGCGGCAAGGGTTTCATCGGTTGAATCCTGGATTTGCGATAACATCCTGATACGACGGTATGTCGAATGGATGGCGGAGGCGATTAAGCCTCCCATCCAGGATTGGCCGGTGGGAATGATGCGCGCAAAAGCGCGTTTTATATAAAATAAAGAGCAGATTGCCGCTGAGAGCCCCTGATTAAATCGGGGGCTTCTTTTTGTTTTAATGATAAAATCAAGCTATATTCGATTCTATTGAGCACCGGTAGCTTTTATGACAAAGCGAAGCGAGTAACAAAACAAAGCCCGCCATCACCACATAGATTGTAGCGTTGCATTTAAAATCCAAAAAAATTGCATTTAAAATCCGAAAAAATGTTAGCGTTTAAACGGTCAAAAAACGTAAATTAATTACCATTTTGCGTTTCGAAAATCGGCCAAAATTCGAGCCCCCGATCAACACATGATCGGGGGCTCGTTATGTCAAAACATGATGTCGTTGTGTCAGGATCATAATGTCAGTTGCGTCTGTTGCCATGCTGCTCGCGGATGAGCTGCTCGCCTGTACGCTGCTGAGCGTTAGGTATGTACTCGAGCAGCTCATCCAGAGTGCAGTCCAATGCCTCGCATATCCTATCCAATTGGTCGAAACCGATCCGCTCCGCGACCTCGTTATACAGGTTAGAGATAGTCGTAGGTCGGATACCGGTCTCCTGTGACAGGCGTAGCTGAGTCCATCTGCGCTCCCCGAGGATGCGTGACAAGTGATTGATGATCATCCTTATCACCCCTTACGGGGATATGATATAGCAAATACATATAATTGAGTTAAAAATGTGAAATAATAACACATAACGTTATCGAATGGAATATATATAAGAACACATGGTGATTACGATATGCCCTTACATATATGCCTTTCTATTTCCCCGGCACAGGATGTACCGGGGAATCATGCCTAGAAATTACGGATGATTATCTCCCTATAAGGGATCGCGTTACCTTGAGCAGCCAGATGATTGCCCCTGACGAGGCCCTCAATAGTACATCCGGCGTAAAGCTGTCGGATATATGGATCGTCGTTATACGACAAAATAAACCGCCCCTTAATTGCACCCAAAACGGAAGCTAAACGCTCGTGGTCAGCACGGGTAAACGGTGCATCGTAGTACCGCTCCGTGTCAACATACGGCGGGTCGCAGTAGATAAGTGCGTCTGGCCGGTCATAGGTACGGATCAATGGTGCAAAGTCCCGATGCTCGATCTTGACCTTGCGCAGGCGCTCCTGCACCTGCGGGAGGTAGTTGATACCGCGATCAAGCACGACCTCGCTGGTCTTATACGTCTGCTTATCGCATCCATAGCTCTCTCGGATAATATAATAATACCGCGCGGCCCGCTGGATGTCCGTAAGCCCCCCAACCTCAAGCTGATGCCGGATGTGGAAGAAACACTCGCGGGCATCGGGCAGGCCGGAGAGCTCGCGTTGCAACTCCTCGCAGTGATACTTGACACAGCGATAGAGATTGACGAGATCGCCGTCGATGTCGTTATATACCTCCAGCTGGCCGGGCTGCTGAGGCTTACCAAACAGCACCCAACCGGCCCCGCCAAACACCTCGATATACCTGCTGATCTGACCGGCAGGAAAGCGCGCTATGATCTCCTTGCGCAAGGCCCGCTTACCCCCGATCCATCCGATAAAACTGTTAATTGCAATCTGTCCTCTCAAAATTATTGTAAGGGTAATCCTCGGAGAGACAGAAAAAAGCAATAGGCTGGCCTTAGAGGCCAGCCTATATACTTGTAAAAAGTAAAGAAAAAAATTAGAGGATAATCCAATCCTCCGCGAGTAAGTCTGGCTGGCTGCATATCCACGGGACAAGCGGCCCCTCCGCCGTGCGCAGAAAGACATGCGGCAGAACGTCATCATGGCCGACGCTGCCGGTTGCATATCGGTAGCAATTGGTACAATGACCATGCTGCAAAAACAGGTACATGCCCTTACCGCGCCATCCTGTCCGTGTCACCTTATGTCCAGCCTTGAGCGCCTCGATGGCCAGCCCGATAGGTACATAATCCATCTCGGTGCCTCCTCACTGTACGATCAGATCGCTGGACTTAAAGGCCGTGCAGATGCCCTTGCGGTCAAGGACGGCCCGGTCTCCGGTGAGCTCATCTACGGTGTAGACGCTGCCGTACACAAACGACGCAACGCCCTTGCCATCATAGGTCTTAGCCCCGGACTTAACCTTGACACGGCTGCCCTTGACGACCGTCTTGGAGGGTGTACTGCCGCCGGATACAAGGATCAGATCGCCAATCTTAAATGCCGTGCAGATGCCCTTGCGGTCAAGGACGGCCCGGTTACCGCTGAGCTCATCTACGGTGTAAACGCTGCCGTACACAAACGACGCAACGCCCTTGCCATCGTAGGTCTTGGCCCCGGACTTAACCTTGACACGGCTGCCCTTGACGATGCTGCCAGTAACGGGCTTGTCCGGCTGCACGGGCTTGGCAGCCTCATATGTGATCCAATCAAGCTTGCCCCATGTGTCCCAATTGCCGTCTGCAAGGCGGCTGCGCACAACACCGTGATCAAACCCCTTGGCCTCGATTACCCATCCGTCGCCGATGTAGACGCCGACGTGGGACGTGCCGCGAAACAGCAGCACGCCGATGAGGTCGGGCAGCGTCTTAATTGCGCCCTTGGAGTTGCAGCGCTGCTTGAGTCCGCCGACGTTGACATCCTGAGCGGCGGTATACTTGGGCGCACTTGTGGGCGTATCGCACCAGAGGTAGCCCTTAATGAGGCCGCAGCAGTCATGCACGCGCTTACCGATGTGCTTGGCCCGCGCCGTCGCCGGACGCGAGCCGCCGAACTGGCCGGGGTACTGCGCCATCTTGGACTTGAGCAGCGCCTCCGTTGCGACCTGACCAAAGGTGCCGTACCAATAGGGATTGCCGATCTGTGCCGTGGCGTAGGCCACGAGGCCGGTATTAGTCTTAGTTGCCATGATGATCCTCCTAATATAATGTAATAGGTTAGGTCGCGCTGTCGCCCCGCAGCTCGCGGAGCTTGGCCAGCAGCTCATGCACCGGGACAGCCCCGGCAGAGATGATAAGGCCCGTCATGATCTGTGAGACGACCGGCCAGCGGGCCGCAAGGCCCAACGCCGCAAAAACGTCAAGCCCAAACAGCAGCGCCACAATGACGCCGACTACAAGCGCCCACACGGGGGCCGTGACGTACTGCATCACCTTAGCGGGCATGACGGCCTTGATGCGGTCGACCAGAAATTGTACGATGGCCGCGCACACGATGATGACGATGATTGCCTGAGATACTCCTGCCATACTTATTACACCTCCTCTCCCTGTGGATTGATAGGGCTATGATAATAGCCGTGGCGGCCAGCGCCACGGCCAATATCGATATAGTGATTGCAACCCCAATGTAGATATGGGCTGCTGCGGCCTGGCTGTAGATCATGTAACTTCCTCCCAGTAGCGCGGGGATGTGCCCGGAATCATCATACTGCTGGACGCAGATTGCAGGCATCGGTAAATGTTGCCGTGATAGCTGTAGTACAGACCCTGCGTCACTTTCATTAGGTGTTTATATGGGATCGGGTTGTTACGATGCCCCTCTGCCCATTCGAGTGCGCCGATCGCGTCGAAGATCGCCATTGTGGCGGCGTCAACTTCCTCCTGCCGGTCAACTGTGGGCTTCGCATTGAGCAGCGCTTGTGCCGCGGCAACAGCGGCCTCGACGCCGGAGAAGTCCTTGTAATCAGATGGTGTATATTGCGCCACCATGCCGATGGCCATCTCCAGCATCTCGGTATCCGCATAGGAAACATCCGCATTATCTCGTGCTCTTACGCGCAGCAGATAATTACCACCTACGGGCACCCGCTTGGGAGTTAATTGCACATCCTCAATGACAATCACACACGATCACCCCCGCAGTTGTCTTGTAAATCTCCGGCCCGATCGAGCAGGTTAGCAGCAGGTGGTGCCGTCCCGGCTTGTCTACGGTCAGCATAAACGTAAGTAAATTACCCTCTGACACCACGCAAGACCCCTGCCCGACAACCTCTCCATAAAAATCATGCCGCTCCCACGTAGCCGACTGCACCATTACCCGTGCAGCCGGATCACATCCGTAGATACGCACGCGCTGCTGCCTACGCTCGCCCGGCATCAGCCGGATTGTTGGCCCATCCATCTAACATCCCTCCCAATCTGCACAATATCCCGCGCCCCACGCCGCGTTGTATCCCTGCATCCAGTCCGGCAGATAATCCCCATCCTGCCACGCAAACCGGATACCGGTTATATCCACCGTCAGCAATACAGTGGCGTAATAGGTGCTGTTGCCTGCTGCGTCCCAGGCCCGCAGGGTGACGTAGTACGTGCCATCCTCCAGGTCTGGCGGCACCTCCGCCGTCCAGTAGCCATCCTCACTACGGGCAAACACAAGGGCATGGTTATCAGCCATGCCCTCAATGCGCGTAATCATATCAATCCTCCACCTTGACGCGGATGGTAAAAGGCGACCCAACGTGCACGCGGTCGGTCACGCCGATAACCTCAACAATGCGCGGCGGGATGGTATCCAACACAACATTGCGGGTAATCTCGGCCTCAAGGCCGGTCGCATCGACCACCTTGACCTTGATGACGTTGGCCCCCTCCTGCATGTGGGAGGGATTGGCTTGCAGCGCAAATGCGCCCGTCTGGCCGTCCACTGTAACCGGGCCCTGGTCGTGGCCGTTGACAGTTACGGTCAGGGTGACGGATGTCAGCTGATCATCCGACGTGATGCCCGTAATCTGCACCGCCGCCTGGTTGGTTACAATACCCTCCGCAGGCGAGGACAGGCTAATGGTCGGCGCGGTGACGGCGATAGTGCAGGTGATTGACGCGGGGTCGGCGCTGTTTCCGTCTTTGTCGGATACGCCAACAGAGATTGTCGTCTGGCCCTCATCCAGGGCCGTTGGAACAGCGTAAGAGAGATCATAGCCGCCCTCTACTGGTGTCAGCGTAAGCCCCGGCGCGCCCTGTGTGATCTTGCTGCCGCCGTTAATACGCAGGTCAAGGGTGGCGGGATCAACGCCACTATCGTTATCCCGTAGCTGGGCGGTAATGGTCGGGGTGCAGGTATTGATCCGGCTGTCCGCTGATGGGTAGGTGATGGTGGCCGTGGGCTTGACGCTCTCGTAAGCCACTAATCGCAGCTGCTCGCCCCACGTCCCGTCCTCCTGGTTGATCGTGGTCTCATTACCTGCCTCGTCCGTGGCGATAATCTGCACGCCATAGTAGCCGCCCGGCTCGTTGGCAGAGGATAAGGCGGGCGCAGTGCCGGAGAGGGTGTAATACCCGTCCTCCGCTAGGGTTAACGGGTAGGTTTGGCCGTTGATGACGGCTTTGACGGTTGCAATAGACATTGGTTACCTCCTTATATCAATTTGAGTAGTTTGCACGACCAGTCGGATACACTGGATGATGTGCTGCTGGCGGCAGAGATGTAGATTTTGCCCGGTTCGTTTCCGCTTTGCCAGGCTGCCCACGGAGTGGTTTTTATCATGTTGTTAAATCCAACATCAAGTTTATCGTCGGTGGCCAATCCAAAGTTACAGGTTACTAGCAAGGGCGCGTAGCTTACCCTTGCTATAACCGTTTTATTTTGCGTATCCCAATCGCACGATACGTGGATGATTAGCGTGTAGACCGCACGGTAATCATCTGATCCGCTCTTGTTAAAATTTCCGCATGCCGTAAAGATGTACGATCCAGCGTCCAGTCCATAACATGCAAAATACACATATCCGCTGCCTGTTAGCTGGGTGGAGACATACGGTTGCATAGGTTTAAGCGCGCCACTGGCCCAATTGCTCCAATATCCATTTTGATGGGTGTATATGCGCGTATACGTGTTGCCGCTGGTCGCTATATACCGCTGTATGATCCCAAGCGTTTGTCCCGTCTTAACGCTGTGGTTATACTCGGCGACCTCCATTATCCCCGGGGATACCTCGGGGCAGTTATCTACGCTCCTAGCGGTGGTTACGGTAGCAATATGGACACGCTGACCCGGCGTGATATAGTTGTTAAGGTTATCGTAATGCGGCACTGGGTCTGCCTGATCAACATATATGATATCCGTAAGCATTGACGGCACCGCCCCCACATCCGCCGCCGTGGGCATCTGCGCGAGCTTGCCGCTGCTGTCGAGGGTGGCGATGCCGGAGGGCTGGCCTTTGCTTTCATCGATTTCTTTTAGCGTTGCATCAACAAGATCGGCATTACCGTTAAAATCATCAACGTTATAGAAATCTTCTTGATTTGGCTTTTTTAAATGCAAGTAGTCTGTTTCGGTCATTCTAATTCATCCTTTCTTACATAACTTCATTGCGAATATCAGAGTGCTTCATCGCCGCCAGTTGGGAATGTGTCATGGCCTGCAACGTTTGATGTTGGTTATAGGCCAATGATAGATCGATCATCATATTGGCAGGTGATATCTTTTGTAGCAGCGCCTCTATATCGCTGTAATTGCTTCTGGATGTTAATCCAATCCTGACTATCAATACATAGTCCGATACTTGGACAGAGTAATTATCCTCTCCACACAGGTTCCGTAAGATATTTTTTAGCTGTGGTATGGTGTATGGGCGTGCATCGCCCATCTGGGACGCAATCCTAAACCGACGGGTTTCCAACGATTCTGTGTCGCTAACGGAGATTCCTAAGATTGATTCCCACCTTCTGCATCCATATTCCGTCAGGGTGGACAGAAAAAAATCGTCTGGCGCGCCCTGGACGTCCTGAACGGCCTGTGTGAACTCCGGTTGTTCGGCTCCGGCGATCTGGTCGAACTCGATTAGGTCTTGAAGGTAGCGCGGCCAGTATTCTTTAAGTTCCATTCGTCACCGCCCCCAGGATGGGGATTTCGTCGGCGTCCAGGGAAATATTCGCGGTCCCCTGGTTGATCGTTGTCCCCGCGATGTCGATGATCCCGTCTACGTTCAGGACCTTTGTTTCGATCTGACTGACGCGAACGATCAGGTTTTCGCTGTCCGCCCAGGTCTGGGTCAGGTCGTTGAAGTAGGACTGGATCGCCGCCTTTACTGCTTCCTGCGTGGTGGTCCAGGACGCGAACCCGGAAAAAGTCAGCGTGAAGGACACGTCGATCGTCGTCCCGGTGACGCCGTCGACTGTGACGACGTGGCCGATCGGGGCCAGGCCGACGCCGGTCCCCTGGGTCCCCACGGGGTCGATCGCTTCCTGGACTTTCTCGACCAGTTCGGACGACGGGACGGACCATTCGCTGTCCACCAGGACGATCTTCACGGTCCCGCCGCCGTTCCACACAGGGAAGACCTTCACGGCTCCCACGCCGGGAAGAAGTTCGACCTTGTTCTTGTAGTCGGCGATATTCCCGCCGAATGCCTGGGATTCCAGGGACTCGAAGTAGCGGGCGCGAAGGGCGTCGTCGCTTTCTTCGTCTTCGCCGGGGATCAGAATGTCTGCCAGGCGCGCGGCCGCCAGGTCCGGGACGTAGTCGATCGGGAACAGTGTCCCGACGTACTCATTCCCCACGACCCCGGCTGTTTCTGCCGTCATGCTGTACTGGCCGGCGGCGATCCGCTCCGTCACGACGAAGTTGATGTCGCCGCCAGAAAACCGGGTTCCGATTTCCAGGTCACAGCCGGACCCATCCGCCTTCTCGAAGTAACCCTTTCGGACCGCATAGGTCGCGGCCGTCCGGAAGATGCCTCGTTCCCGACACTTCTTCGTCAGGTCGTCCCCGGTTTCGGTGTCCGGGAAGGCCCGGTCCAGAAGGTAGGCTAATTCGATATACATGATCGCCAGTTCCGCCGCCGCCGGCGCGATTGCGTCGTAGACGATGGACCCTTCCCGCTTATCCACGGAAGCGGACACGCGGGAAAGACAGCGGTCCATGATATTTTCGAAGGTCATGTTCTCATACATTGGTTGTCACCGTCCTTTCAATGGGGATTTCCCCGAAGATCGTTTCCGCCGTGAAACTGACGCGGGCGGTCCGCTTGTCGATCTGCTCGACCTGGAAGTCGGTGACGTAGGTGATCCGGCTGTCCACCATAAGTGCTTCCGTTATAACTCGCTTGATTTCACTTGAAAACACTGGATAACTTTTCCCGACGATCGAGTTCAGTTCGATTCCATAGTTCCAGGAATAGATCAGGAAGGAAAACCGTTCCGTTTGCAAGATTTTGAAGATCGCCTGTTTCATGGCTTCGGTTTCGTCGGTAAAACCGGCCACGCGGCCGGCGTCAAAATCGACTTTATAGGTTCGGGTCGGGTGGTCGGCCGCCGGCGTGATTTCGACGGTCTGGCCGATCGTAACCGTGGCCTGGTTTGGAAGTAAAGTCATGGTTACACCCTCCCCAGTACCAGGAACAACTGTCCGCCCTGGTTTCGCAAAAGGACCACCTTGTCGCTCACGGCCAGGCCGGAACAGACTTCCGGGTTCGTGGTCAGTCCGGTCGTTTGTGTGTCGACAGGGTTGACGCTGTGGGTGTGCGGTCCAGTCCCGGCCGGCTCTGTGGCGTGTTGCGGGACTGTGTGTTTGTGCGGGTCAATCGTGTGGGTGTGGGTCGGGTAGTAGCCGGCCCGGAACTCCTTCATCACGACGATCGCGTCGCCGGTGATGTCGAAGCGGTTGTCGACCCGGATCGTCAGCGGGGACGTAGCCGTCACGTTCCCGAAAAGGAAGGCCGCCGGAACATTCGCGTTCTGCGACTGTTGGGCGACCTTTTTCATAGTGTCAAGAAGTGCCATATTACACCACCTTTAATTTCAGGGTCATTTCCTCCTTCAGCAGATCGGCGCTGGCTTCTTCCACGATGAAGAAAGAACTGACACCCACCTTTTCGATCCCGATATACAGGGCGCGGCCGGCGCGGACAGACAAGTCCAAAAGAGCCTTCACTTCGAAGGTTTTCTTCGGCCGGTTGTAAAGTTCCAGCATTTGTCCGCCTCGCTCCTTGATCTGGGCTTCATTCATTTCTTCGTCCACGGACTCGTAATTTTGCAGGACACCCCAAAAGGTGATATTGTTGGAGTCCTGGAAAATATACACGTCCCGTTTGCCGGTTTCCTTGTTGTCGCGGACCAGTTTGATCTTGTTGTAGGTTTCGGAGTCGATTTCCGTTTCGTAGGAATAGCCCGTCGCCAGACTGGCGTCGCCGACGTAAAGGTCCAGTTTCGACTTCTCGACGTCGGTGATCCGAAGGGACCCGAAGTCGTCCCATAGAACGAACATTTTCCCCGTGTTGATCAGGGTGTGGTCCAGGGCTTTCAATACAATGTCGAAAAGGGTCTGGCCGTCTTCAATCATGGACGGGATCGCGTATCCGGTGTTTTCCAGGGACCCGCATTTCAGGCCGAAGTCGGCCGCGATCTGGGTCAGGATTTGATCGGCGCGCTTTCCGTTGAAGACATAGGTTTCCTTGTTCTTCTTCAAATACCAGGTTTGGTCGTATGCGGTGATCGTGACCTGGTCTGTTTCGTCCTGGCCGATTTTCACCACATAGCCATAAAAAATCCCGGTGTCGTCGTCCTTCAAAACGACGATCCCGCCGTGTGTCCATACCACAGCGGCGTCGGCGATCATGGTCAGTTCCAGGGAAGCGGGGAAACCGGACCGTTTCGTCGACCACTTCGCGCCGGCGCACAACGTCGTAACGTCGAAGGCGTCGCCGGTCACGTTGTTCTGGTACAGAATGGAGATCACGGGATCGTGAATACCTGTCCGGGATAGATTAGGTTCGGGTTCGACCCGATCGTCCCCTTGTTGGCGTTATAAATCTTCGTGTAGTCGCTCCCCTTGCCGTAGAACTTCTTCGCGATATTCCACAGACAGTCACCGGCCTTCACGGTGTACGTCTTTGCGGCGGCGGCCGGCGGTTTCCCTGGCCGCTTCGGTTCTTTGGCCTGTGCCGGTTTCTTCGGCTCCGGCGGAAGGACGATCCGGCGCGGCGAATAGTCCTTCCATTCCGACAGCTTGATCGAATAGTAGAAGTCGCCCAGTTCGCCGGCGCGTTCCTCATAGTCGAAGGTTTCCACGCCCATTCTGACGTTGATGTCCAGGTCCGTTCCCGTGATCAGGAAGCGGACCGGGTCAAGGCTGTCCCGCGCCTTCTGAATGGCCTTCACGATCTCCACGGGGTCGGTGATTCGGCCGGTCACGAAGGGCGCGTCGTTGACCGGAAAAAAACTGTCCCAGGCGACAGTCCGAAGTCCCTTCTTCCGAAGGATCAGAATGTCGCCCAGGACAAGGACGGTCGCGGTGTCGTTGTTTCCCGGTGATGTCACTTTTAACTTTTCAGGAAGGATGGGAATGTCGATTTCCCGTCCCCCCGCGATCAATGTCATTCCGTAGTTTCGCATTACGCATATACCCCCTCGGCGGCGGCTTCGAACTCGGTTTCCAGCCGGCTTTCGATCCGGTCGACCACTTCGTCCACGTCCACCTTTTCGCTGATCTTCGCGTCCACGGCCACGGTCGGGGTCAGGGTCACGAAGTTCTGAACATAGCGCATTTCGGCCACGTCCCGAAGGAACTTCAAGTCTTCTTCCGCTATGTTGACGTCTTCGTCAATGGAACCGACGGACCCCACATGGTCCACGTTTCCAATGTCGCCGGGGTCTGTGTTCGCGTAGGCGGACCAGTCCGGTTCGGTACTTCCGTTGCCGGCGGCGGCGGACTCTGCCTTCGCGGCGGCGATCTCCGCTTCTCGCTGGGCGGTAGCGGCGCGCGCTTCCGATTTCATAGCAGACAGGGCAGCATCCCGCTCCGCGATCTGGGAATTGATCTGGTCCTGATACGCGGCCAGGTCTGCGGCTCTGGCCTGTTTTGCGGCGTCGTTTTCCAGTTGTGCGGTTGTTCCGAACGTGACCTTCTCGATCGCGTCGATACTGACGCCGGGGATTTTGTTCAGGACGTTTATGAAGCCGTTTATGATGTCGATCGCCCCGTTGACCATATTTTGAAGGATCGTCAGGACGCCGGCCTTCATATCACCCATGAAGTTTTGAATGTTCACGCCGGCCGTATAGAAGGCCAGTTGAAGCCGGTTCCACAGGTTCATAACGAAGTAGACGCCGGTCATAAATCCGATCTTCACCCAGTCCCAGGCGGTCAGAACCGCGTTGACGCAGATCAGCCAGGCGACTTTCAGGCCGCCGACAGACTGGATCCATTTGTAGATCGCGGCCACGACGACGCCGATCGCCAGGGCGATCCAGAACAGGGGGTTCGTCAGAAGTGTCGTGAAGAACGCCTGGGCGGCTCCGTTGGCGATCCATGTCGCGGCCGTCTGGATTCCCAGGGCCACAGCATAGCCCAGGGCGGCGGCCGCAAGGCCCCAGAAGATCGGGGCGATCGTGGACCAGTTGTCATATATCCATTGTGCGCCCTGGCCGATCAGGGTCAGAACGGGCGTGAACGCTTCCAGGGCAATATTCTTCGCGATTGTCCACACCTGGGAAAAGGTCATGGGCATGGAAGCGAACTTCGCGTTGATTTCGTCGGCAGACGCAAGCATGGCATTTTTCACGATCGTCGACGTGATCTGGCCTTCGGCGGCCATTTCCCGGATTTTTCCGATCGGGACGCCCAGGTAGTCGGCGATCGTCTGAATGATGGTCGGGGCCTGTTCGAAGACGCTGTTCAGTTCTTCGCCGCGAAGGACGCCGGACGACATGGCCTGTGTCAACTGCAACATGGCCGCGTCGATACCGGCGGCCGACGTTCCGGCGATCGTGAACTGTTTGTTGATCAGCTCGGAAAAGGCGATCAGTTCTTCGTTGCTGGAAAAGGCGTCGCCGGCCATTATGCCCATTTTAGCCACGGCGTCGGCCGTGGTGGAGTAGGCCGCGCGGGAACGGTTGGCCGACTTCACAATCATATCTTGAAGTTCGGCCGTGGTTTGAAGGCCGTCGTTCATCAGGTCCAGGCGGGCGCGTGTGGTAGTCATACTGTCAGCCAGTTGAAGGATTTGTTTGCCCGTAGTCTGGGCGAAGTTAACGACGGCGAGGTTCCGGACCGTGTCGACGAGTTTCTGAAACTCTCCCTTTGTTTTTTTGGCCTTATTCGCCGCTTCTTCCTGGCGCTGGTTCATTCGGTCAAGCTGGTTCGCCACCCTGTTTATGGCGTTCTCCATGCCGCTAAAATCGGTCGTCCCGACAGAATCGGAAATTCTATCCGTGGTGTCTAGGGAACGGTTCAGACGTTCGGCCGCGTTGGTCATGGTGTTCAGGCGCGCCGTCATGCGGTCCTGGATCGAAAACTGTGTAGATACACCGGCCACGTTATCACCTGCCCTTCTTTCCCTTCCTGCGGCCAGCCTTCTTCGCTTCCTTTTTTTCCTTTTCGATTTGAAGGTCTATGGAAGCATAAATGAAGGCCCGTTCTCGTCTGGGAAGGGCCAGAAGTTGTCCTGGAAGGATTTTCAGCCGGTGGAGGGCGTAATGGGCATAGACCGACTCGCCGTCGGCGTCTGCTTCATTACCGCCCCCCGTGATTAGTTTTTTGCTTCGTCCCTCAGATCGTTCACGTCGTCAGTGAAGCCGTTGATTTCCTGGACGGCCAGAAGAAGGTCGGTGTACTGTCCGGGGTTCAGGACCAGGTTGATCAGGTCTTCCGCGCCCCGGACGCCTTTCTTCGCCTGGAAGTCGGCGTCCTTGAAATTGGGGTCGACGCAACAGGCCGCCACCAGTCGGGCGTTATAAAGATCGGTGTCCGTGTCGATCTGCTTCTGGCGGGTCTTCTTGTCGAAGCTGATCTTCTGACAGGTCTTCCGAATGGCCTTGTTCTCGGCTTCCGTGATGGAACGGATCACGAAGGGGTGGGGGAAGGGGGCGATCGTCACTTCCGTCTGGGTGGTGCCGATCTCCACTTCCATAAGGAACTCTTGCAGTTTACCCATTGTTTTTTACCTCTCTTTCAAAATTAGAACTGGGTGAAGGGCGTCAGGACGTCGAAGTCCTCGAAGGTGAAGTCCACGTCTTCGTCCAGGGCGTCGTCGCTGTCGCCGTCCAGCTTCGCCAGGACGACGGAGTCCAGATTACAGCCGATCAACAGGACCGACTGTTTTCCGGCGGAAGACTCCTGGTCGTCATTCTCGACCACCATGTCAAAATAGATGTCCTGGCCGGTTTCCTTCCAGGTTTTCACCATGTTCCGGAACAGGGGCGTCAGATAGTAAAGGGTCATGGACCCGCTACCGCTGGCCCCGGTGGTCTTGTGTCCGGTCATGCGCTTCCCGATGGCCTTGATCTCCGATTTCGATTTCTCGACGTTCGCTTCAACGGTCTTCGCGAAGAACAGTTCTTCGTTGTTCCCGTCGATCTTCGCATAGGCGCGGCCTTCCTTGCCGGAAATGGTATCAGGCGCGTTCAGGGTTTTCATTTCGGTTCACACTCCTTCCGTTAGTTGACGACGACCGTCATATACAGCTTTTCCATGCTGTCGTTCGGTTTCAGGGCGGAGTCGACGGCGACGTCGCGTTTCCCGGTTCCCTGGGCGATCGTGATGTCTTCGGACACGAAGTCGCTGATCGCGTCGATGTCCTGATATTGCAAGGCCAGGGACACAAGGTCGGCCTTGAAAAGCTGGCGGCCGGTGTCGCTGTTGGTGACTTTCCCGATGTACGAGTCGCCGAAGATACGGGCGACGTCGTTCGCCCAGCCGTCCAGGACGCGGATCACGCGGTTCGACGTCCAGTCTTCGGTCATGCCGCCGAAGGTGGTCAGGCTGTTAATGTCAGTCAGGACGCGCGCGGTTCCGTAGTCGGCATAGAAAACGAACTCGCCAGCCTGGATCGCCGCTTCAAACTGGGACTTCGTATATTTGATGTCCACGTCCACGGCGCCGTCGTAGGCGGTATTTGTCAGGCTTTCGTTGATCTCCGCGCCGGCGGATGCGCCAGCGACCCACGCGACGGCCTTTTCGCCGGGTACGGTGGTCCCGTCGTTTAGAACGACGCCGTTCCTCACGTTGATCAGACCGATGTTGTCGCCCTTGTAGTCGTACAGGACGCCGACGACCTTCTTTCCTTCATCGTCGCGAAGACGCTTGACGAAGGTCGCATACAGGGCCTTTGTCGTGTCGTCGTCGCCGGGATAGCCGATCACGTTGAAGGACTCCACTTCGAAGGCGTTCAGAGCGTTCGTGTGGGCGGTTCCGTTGACGGTCCCGTTCGTGCCGCCGGTCAGTTTGGTTACCACGGCCGTTTCCAGTGACGCCGCCGTCCCGAAGGTGACGAAGTCGTTCGCTTTCAGTCCGGCCGACCCGCTGGTTTTGGCGATGGTCTGGGAGTCCATGACCATTCCGTCAAGGTAGGTCACGACGTCGACGTCGGTCGCGTTGTCGGCATTAGTCAGGATCGCGACGCTGATCGCGTTTCCGCGTGTACCGCCATAGGCCGCCGTGACGGTCATTCCTCCGACGGTCGCGGTCGCCTTTTCACCGCCAGAATTGACGCGATAGGTCAGGAGCGTCCTGGCGCGTTTCAGGGCTTCACGGACCAGAAGAATGTCGGCCGCCGTAGGATCGTAGCCGAAGACAGTCAGGGCGGTCTTGTTGAAGTCCTCTGCATACATGGAAAAGACCTTGTTTTCAGGTCCCCAGTTCAGTTCAAGGGGAAGGGCCGCGACGCCGCGCGTCCCCATTTTGACGACGCTTCCCAGGCTGACAAAATTGATATACGCGCCGGGAAGGATTTTGTTTTGAACGGTAAAAGTTCCACCTCCGATGGGCATGACTTACACCTTCCTTTCCAGAAAATCAGTGACCAGGCGGACGGCCTGGTCCTTTGTGTAGACCTTCCCGTCTTCCAGGACAGCCGCGACGGCGTCCCTGGGAAGATTCAGGGTTTTCGCTTTGACCAGCTGTTCCTTCGTGAAGGTCGGTTCCGCCGCCTGGTCTGCGGCGGGGACCTTTTTCTTTGTTGCCATTACTTCACTTCCTCCGTTTGGTCCAGGGTTTCCATGAAGGGGATTTCCGGCGGCGTCAGCACGAAGAAGAAGTCTGCGTCGAAGATGAACTGATAGACACGGGCGTTCTTGCTCGTTTTCGCCTTTTGCCCGGTCAGCCGGATCGTCCGGGTTTTCTGTTCCGTTTCCTGGACCACCAGCGTCTCAAACTGGTCATACATGGCTTCGGCCCAGGCGTTAAACTCCATGTTTTCCTTCGATTTCAGGAAATACAGGACTTCGAACTGGATCGACCGCTTCCGTCGGCGGTCCAGGTGTTTTTCCTGTTCCGACTCTATGATCCCGACGAAGAACTGTCCGTCGGCGTCCTTTGGGATTTCGCCGACATAGACTTTTCGATCCGGCCACAGGGCCGCCAGCTTCGCCGCGATTGCTTCGGTGAAATTATTCAGGGTCACGCCAGATCACCGTCCTTCACTTGGATTTCCTGGTGGGTTGCATAGACGGCCGGGCGGCCCACCACTTCAAACGTCAGAAGACGCTGACTGGTCGGGTCCACACGGCCGAACCGTTTCAGGGAAACGCGGTCGCCAGGAAGGACCAGAAGATCAGGGGAAGCGAACAGAACGGCGTCATAGTCGACTTCGTTCTGTGCGTTAGTCTGCTGGCTCTTGTCGCTTCCTGAATACGACAGCGCACAAATGATTTCAGAATATTTCACGACGGGAACGGCCTTCGTGATGTGGTTCGCCCCCGTCACGGGTTCGGTCCGGCTGATCGTGGCGGTGTCTTCGTAGGTCATTTCGATCGTCGCGCGTTCTGCGGCGGGGTTTCCGAACATACGATCACCACCTTAACTTCCGGTATTCGTTCAGAACCGTCCGCCAGCCGAAGAAGTCCTGGCCGTCTGCGCCCAGGTTAAAGGTCGACGCCGATCCGGACGCGCCGGAAGCATTGGCGAAGGACGTCTGGACGTCCCCGCGCTTCACGGACGCGACCGGACCGACGGCCGCCTGGGTGGTCCCCAGGCCGGCGGCCTTGTAGTAGCTGACACACATGACGATCAGGGCGTTTTCCAGTGGGGTGGGAAGTACGTCCTGATTGATGTAAGATAGGACAGCGTTTTCAACTGTTTGGATAACGACAAGCAGAAGGTCATCTTGATCCGTCCATGTTAGTCCCAGAAGTTTTTTTACTTTTGCCAAACGATTTTCCTGCAACGCGAAATTATTTTTTTCATCCTTTTGATGCACTTTTCGTCACCCTTTCCGTTGGTTCCTACTTGCTCACGCCCTTTTCCTAAATCAGATCGACGATCTGGACCTTTGTGGCGTCGTCAGGAACCGCAATTCCGGCCGCATGGGCGGCTTCCAGAAGTTCAGCCTTGTTCATCTTCGCCAGGAGCTTGTCGCCCCCGTCAGCGGCCTTCTGTGGCTCGTAGGGGGCATAATCCGCGCTTTTACGAAGCTGGTCTTCGACCATTTGACTTCTGGGTTCCAGGATCACGTCGGTTCGCTTGTTGATAAACTTCACGGGGGGTTTCCTCCTTTCTCCGCGTCTGCCTTCCGGACTTAATCGGAAGTGACGCTGGTGGAGTAGTGGAAGATCAGGTCGGGGGTCAGGGCCTTCGTGCCATAGTCGAAGAACATAGACACGCCGTAGTCGTTGGACAGGGGGATCTTCTCCGGCTCCCCGTAGGGGTAGATCACCACCGGCTGTGCGATCGCGCCTTCGATTATAGCGATCATGTGATAGGTGGTGGTCTTGGTGGTTTCCACGGTCTCAGAGGTCACGGGAAGGTTGATGGAAGAATAGACGCGGACGCCGTGGAACAGGGCGAAGTCTTCGGCGGCGGTGTCAACATTGGCGTTGTGGGTGTTCTTGTCCAGGTAGGTTCTGATCTTGCCGTAGAAAACGGGGTCTAGGACTAGGCGGATCAGGTTCCGGGGAACGCCGCGAACATAGTCGTTCTTCACGGTTTCAAGGGTCTGGATCAGGGCTTCCACCTGGGCTTCGATGTCGGTTTCGGCGGTGGTGAAGGCGGTTCCCTCCGTGGCCGCACAGGTGAAGAAGGCGGCGTCCAGTTCGGCCGCCACGGTGTCGACATGGTTGTCGGCACGGCGCGCCATGATGTTTCCGACGCCGAAGGTGTCCAGGTCAAACTTCGCGGCTTCCTCGACGATCTCGCGGTGGGTGTCCAGGTTGACGGTGGTCGGGGGAACGGTCAGCGCGGTTCCCTTGCCGGCGGTTCTGGCGGTTCCGTATGCCTGGGACGCGCTGTTCTTAAAACGCTTATACTCCACAGAACCGGACGCGGGGTTCCCGGTGTAGGACTGGGACTTCAAGCCGGAAGACAGGGTTTCCTTCTGAATGTTGGCGATCACCAGACCGGACAGTTCGGCCAGTTCGACCTTCGTAGACCCGTTCTGGATCAGGCTGATAGCTTTGGTTCTTGCCATTGAAAATCATTCCTTTCGTTTTGTTGTGGTTTGGCGGGTTAGATCACGACAGGGCCGTCGGTTTTCGCGGCCGGCTCCTGACGTGCGCCGGGGTCAGCGGGTTTCGCGCCCTTGATGTCGGGGTTCTTTCCCGGCTCCTGGGACTTAAACAGGTACGCCTTCGACTCCTTCAAGGGTTTCAGAAGGCCGTCCAGGTCCGTTTTCAGTGTGCCGGCGTCGTCGACCTCGATTTTGTCAAGGTCTAGAAGTGAAATGATGTCGGCGGGGTCGTGTGCCTTATCCGCCAGGGCCATTCGAAGGGCTGTGTTCTTCTGGATTTTCGCAATCTCCTTCTGGTGGTCAGTTCGAAGGGTGTCGATCGTGGCCTGGGCGGTTTTGACGTCATCCGCGATCTTCGCCGGGTCGCCGGACCCGCCGATCGCTTTCAGGGCTTCGGCGGCAGCTTTCAGGGCGTTTTCCGCGCTGGTCTTGCCGCTGTTGGCCCCGTTGAACTTTTCGGCCGGGACGAAGGTCCCGTCGTTTCCGACGACCAGGTCCACGTCCTTTCCGTCCTTGCCCTTGCCCTTCAAGGCCGCTTCGACCTGGCTTGTCAGGTCTTCCCCCAGAATGGTTTTTACGCTCTCGGTGATCATGGTTTGCTCCTTTCTCCGCTGTCTTTATCGTGACTTCCACACGCTTTGCGGTCCCGCCTGGTCGCCGGACGGTGCGGCTGTTTTGGGTATGAAAAAGACGCTTCCCCGTGCAGGGAAACGCCTTGATCAACAGGTATAAAAAACGCCGCCTTGCGGCGACGTTCCTTTATTCGGGGTGGTATTGGCACTTCAAACAAACTTCCTGGTTCCGATCCGTGAACTTCATATAGTCAGGCAGTTCGGACATGGGGGACAGTTCTTCGAAGACCAGGGCGGCGTCGAAACAGTCCATAGCGTCGATTTCCCTATCCACGATCGGACAGCGGCACTTCTTATTTTCCATTCTCGATCACCTCCATAACGTCCTTCACGGCTCCCTTGAACTGGTCCCGTTTGAAGGCGGTTCTGATTTCGTTGTCGGCGTTCAGCACATAGGCCGCGCCGTCTGCGGAATAGTAGTTCGTAAAGGTCATTCCGGTCCAGTGTTTCCGCTTTAGGGAGAAGATCGCGCTTTCGATGAACGACCGCGCTTCCGCTTCGGTTACACTGTGACCGTGATCCGCGACGTGTTCGGCGTTCAGCCACAGCGACGTCGCGTCGATAGGCTCCGGCGGAACTCTGACAGTCCCATAAACGCCGGTGTCCCTGATCTTCTTGTATAGGGTGAAGTCGTCCCTGGCGGCTTCTGGAACGCGCCCCTTGTAGGAATAGAAGGACTTCAAGTCCGACCAGGCGGCCGGGTCCCTGTACTTCATTTCCTGGAAAGCGTCAAGATCAGGCGGGGCGTCGGCTCCCAGCCGGTCAGCATACCGGGCGAACTGTTCCGCGTCTGCCTTTACATTATACGCCTTCTGGCGTTCTGTTTCAACATAGCCGGAACCATGTTCGGCCACTTGCTGATCATACCATTCTTCGTATGTCATATTCTTCGGCATGGGTTTACCGGAATTGTACCAGTCAAGGGCGTCGTCCGGATCGTATTCGACCGTAGCACAACGGTCGTTCGGGTGCATGGGCGGATAATTCACGCCGGCCTGGGCGTCCTTCACCTTGAAGTGTTTTCCGTCCAGGGCGGCGCACACTTCACAGGTTCGGCTGTCCAGGGTTGCGACATATTCATATTCGTCCACGCCGGCCGCGTTATAGGCGGACTTGTCCGCTTCGCTGTGGAAATGGGTCGTTTCCGTCCGGATCAGCCGTTCGGCCGCTTTGTAGGACTGCCCCATCTTCCCGGACAGTTCCTTCGACATGGCGGCTACGCTCTTTCCTTGCATGACGCCTTGTGTGATGATCTCCCGGACGTGGAACAGAAGGGCCTGTTTGTTCTGCCACAGCCGATCGGAGAACATAGCCCCAGACCAGGGGTAGGACAGAACATTTTCCACGACACTTTCGTCCAGCTTCGCGAACTCATGTATAAAGCCGACGCGGGACTGAATGTCATAAATCTTCTTGTAGTAGCCTTCCTGGAAGGCGTCGCCAAACTCCGCCTTCATCTGTGCCACGCCTGTTTCGAACAGGTCGTTCAGTTTCAGGTCGATCTGTCCCAGAAGGGCTTCCAGGCGGGAAATACGGCTGTTCGTGGACAGGGCGTCCAGTTGGGCCGTCAGAAGTGCTTTGACGCGCGGGTCAGGCTCCGAAGCGATCCTGGCGACGTATTCGCCCAGGGTCGCCTTCCATTCCTGGAACTCTTTCCGTGTCAGAAGGCGGACGGCCTGGTCATAGGTCAAGCCGTGCTTCCCGGCGTAGCGGGAATAGAAGTCGCCGATCTCCCTTCGTATCGCCTGGGCGGCGCGTTCATATTCCTTGAACATTTTCGCCGTCAGACCGACGCCCCGAAGATACGCTTCACGCTCTCTTTGAAGGGCGCGGGCGATCCAGTATTCTTTATTCCTCGCCATTCAGGCCACCAGCCTTTCCAGCGGCCCCTTCCTGGCCTTCCTGGGCCGTCTGTGGGCCGTTTCCGGCTCCCAGGGTATCGTCGAACAGGCCCGTTCCAAAGTCGGCCATAGCGGCCTTCTTTTCGTCGTCAATGCGGTCCAGTTCTTCGTCGACGTCAGTGACCCAGGGGTGATTTTGAAGGATCGTCCGCTTCGAGATCAGGCCGTCACTGGTTCGGGCGTTGTTGATGATGTCCGTTTCGTTGACAGGAAGGTCCATGTTGAAGACGATGTCGAAGTCTTCGCCGGTGAAGTCCCCTTGGCCGGTGATCTGGAAGTAGACGTCAATGAACAGTTTCAGCCGGTGGAAGGTGTCTTTCAGTTCCGTCCCTAGGGAGTCACAGTCGGCGTCCAGGTCCATATATCGGAAATTGATCGCCGATCCGCTGGCATTCCCCAGTTCAGGGTCCTTCGTGTCCACGGCCGCCGCGAAGTCGTATATGTCGCGCCGCTCATTGTCCAGAAAAGACATGACGGCGTCGATGTTCAGGTCTGCCTGTAATTTGTCCACGCCGCCGTCGGAAGTGACCTTGATCGCCATGTGTTCCTTCAAATCCTTCAAAAACTCCGCCAGGTCTGCCCCGCCATAGTTCCGAAGAATATAGATGAACTTCGCCACGTCCCGAAGGACGTCGGCCGTCACGCTGTTCTGCCAGTTGATGTCGTCGATCAGGTCCTTCACGAAGTAACACAGGGGAAGTTCTTCTTCGTTGTATTTCAGCCAGGCGATCGGAACTTCGTCCCAGTTGTACGCCTTTTCGCCGACGGTGAAGTGTGGTTCTGTCCAGTCGCTTTCCTCGGTGCCGTGGTCCTTGTCGACGTAGAAGTCGCCGGCCCCGGTCCCCGCGAAGGCGTCCGTCTTGAAATACTTCACGCCGCCGGTCCACCAAAATTCGGCGTGTGTGATCAGGTGCTTTCTGGTCCCAATGTAGATGATCTGGTCATAGAAGCGAATGAAGGCGTCCAGCTTCGTTCGTTCGGAGTCGCGCCACAGGGGGACGACCTCTGTCGAAGGGACGCGCATGAAGGTCAGTTTCCCGTCCTCGAAGTAGGGTTGAAGCCAGGCGATCCCGGACTTGACCGCGCCTTTCCCCAGGCTCTTGATCTTCCGGCGGAAGGTCTGGTCGAAGACAGTGTTCAGGGCGTCGCCATAGGCTCCGTTTTCGGTGTCCACGGTCCAGGGCTTCGACAGAAGGTAATTCGCTTTCTGATCCACCAGCTTTTTCAGGATCGGCCGTTCGATCTTCGTGTTCGACCGATTGGCGACGTCGACCGTCTTCTTCTGGACGGAAGACCTGTTTCTGTAATATGCTTCGGCTTCCACCATGATTTGATACTGGGGGGACTTCTTGAACTCCCGTATTTCTTCACTGACAATCTGGGCCAGGGTCATAGTTGCTTTTTCAGGGTCAGACAGGATCAGGTTGATCCGGTCCATGACAGACAGTTCCATTTCTTCCACCTCACTTCAAAACTTCGATAGACGAACCGCGTCGCGGACGCTCCACGCCATAGCGAAGGGCCGCCATAGCGTCGTCCATGAACTCCACGGGTTCGTCGATGTAAAGACCCGTGGTCGGATCCTTTTTCCATTTCCACTGTTGGACTTCCTTCAAGGTGTTCACACAGGACGGGTGAATGTGGATTTTTCGCCCTTTCAGGAAGTCGATCTGCGCCTTTACGCTTCCGGGTTCTTTCTTCACAGGGTAGGCCCGGAAGCCGGCCTTTTGCCATGTTCTGATCCGGTCCGGCTCTGCGGAGTCACAGAACATTTCCACGCGGGGGTCGACTCCGACCTGTCGGGCTAGGTTGATAATTTCTTCGGTGTCCTTCTCGAAGACATACAGTTCCGAACAGACATAGACTTCGCCGTCCTTCCAGCCGATCCCCAGAAGGGCGTCGGCGTGGTTGAAGCCGAAGTCCTGGCCATAATAGAAGCCGTCAAAACAGTCCCGGCCAGTCGGGAAGTCGTGGACCTTAAAGTTCGTCAAGATCAGGCCGCCCAGCTCGCCCCATTCTCCCAGGCCATACACGCGATAGCCTTCCGGGTCTTCTTCCTTGCGTCGCTCCATGCGGCGAAAATAGGCCGGGTCTATGAAACGGTTCGTCCGGTAGGTTGAATGATGTGTCAGGACGTCCGGATCGGCCTTGTCGAAGTAGCGGGCCTTGATCCAGTGTGTCGCGCTGACCGGGTTGAAGGTCATTGTGATCTGGTAATACAGATTCGGGTTCAGGTCGTCCAGGTTGCCACGAAGACGGTCGTCCAGAATGTCGACGTCTTCCGGAAGAAGTTCCGTCGCTTCCTCACACCATATCCAGACCAGTTTCCCGTTCTTGAAGGTGATGGACTTGATCTTCTCACGCTGGCGCTGGTCCTTGACTCCCCGGAAAATGATTCGGTTCCCGGTGATCTTACATTCCAGGGCCAGGGGGTTCAGGTTGACCTTCCAGAAGCGGTCAGAATAGGGGCCGAACATTCGATAGATCGCCGCCTGTAACTCTGCGAAGGTACTGTCGCGGTTCGTTTCTTCGATCTTCCGGACGACGACCAGGTTCGCGCCCTGGTAGGCCGGATCAGACAGTTTCGCTATGTAGTCCTGGGCGATATTCACAGACTTCCCGGAACCGGCGGACCCCTTCAAAATACGGTAGCGGCCGCGCCACTCATTCACAGTGCGGAAGACCGGGTTGAACTGGGCCGACGCTCTGAACTCAACTGTCCGGGCCGTAGTCATAATTGATCACCACCGTCACAGGGGCGGTGCTGTCCGGGCTGTCCTTGAACATTCCCAGGTGCTTTCCGCACAGTTCCAGGGCCTTCAACTTATCCGCCAGTCGGATTTCCCGTTCCACGCCGTCGCCGGTTTCGCCGGGGATCACCTTTACCTTCACGGAAGCGATCGCGGCCGTGTCGTCGCGGGAAGCGTCGTTCAGGACCGTTGCGTCGTTCATGTTGATCACGTCGATCGCGTTCACGAAGGCGATTTTTCCCAGTTCCAACAGGACCCGGTCGGCGTTGATCCCGGTGCGCTTTGACCGTTCCGCCATCGCTTTGTCTATGCGCGCGCGTATTTCAGGTTTTTTCAGGTTTTCACTTCCCACCGATCCCGCACTCTCGGGTTTGTATCCTGCACGAATTGCAGCCTGCGTCGCATTTAAATCAATGAGGTATTCTTCGCAAAAGAGTTGCTGTTTCTTGGTCATTCGCCACCTCACCACCTCATTACCACCTCATTTATAATTTATACCGGTACAAAAATAGCGAACCGCCTGGGGGAAGGCAGTCCGCTGGTATTGGTTTAGTTGCCGGAATACTGGCCTCCGGCGGAGCCTCGCGTTGCTCTTCCCCGCGCAATCCAGCCTTTCGGCAATCAAGATTTTTGGTGGGGCCTCCGGGATTCGAACCCGGTCTCGACCTGTTGCCCCATGATTATCCCCGGTATTGCCGCCCCGGGGGAAGGCGGGAAGAAAGGAGAAAACTGAAAGTGAAAAGGTTCTTGCAATCATTCCACAATACCAATTATAGACCCTTTTTCGGGAAATAGGTATCATGCGCAATTAAATTTCAAAAAGATTTTCAGCCAGACGTATCAAAAACTTCTTACGATACCGTTTCATTGTGATTTCTGCCATAGGTGTGCCTTCGGGCATTATGATGCAGATTTCCCGCATAAGCAGCCCTTCGAAAAAATTCTTTTTGATGAACATCCTTACGCGCTTATCTTGAAACGATATCCACGCCTGTTCCACCGCCCGAATTTTCCGGTCGTTCTCTCGCTGCCTCTGAAGGATCTTCTCGACCTTTCGGGCAGTAGGGTCCCCCGTAC
>ENA-ORUF01000572-ORUF01000572.1-human-gut-metagenome-genome-assembly--contig:-NODE-572-length-49670-cov-5.142034_pt1 | contig 49670 bp, 38 predicted proteins | sample MGYA00242077_ERZ509203 | MGnify/ENA primary metagenome ERZ509203 (study PRJEB26280, sample SAMEA2338834) | human gut metagenome | biome: human gut; feature: human-associated habitat; material: faeces... | reverse complement strand
CCCACGCCGCCCCCGGGGACGCCATGGCCACCATCCTGGAGGGCACCGCTCAGATTACCATTGACGGTGTCCCACACACGCTGAACGCCGGGGAGGCTGTCATCATGCCGGCCGGCATCCCCCACGCGGTCCAGGCCGTGACCCCATTCAAAATGTACCTGGTGGTTGCGAAGGAGTGACCCTTTCCCATCCAATGCTCTGTGGACAGACCCAGGTGGGGACATGACAAATCACAGCATAAAACACAGCCCCGTCTGACCGTATGAACAAGGTCAGATGGGGCTGTGTTCATGCTTTTGCTGGCGGCAACAGATTGGTCATGCTGCGCAGGCTGATGCCCAGAGTGGACAGGTTGTGGAGCGTGGCAGAGGTGGCTGGCGCTAGGATGCCCAGGGCTCCCAAGGCGATGAGTCCGCCATTGAAGCCGATGACAAAGCGGTAGTTAGACTGGATGCGGTTCATCAGGGCCACGGACAGCCGCCGCAGCTGCACCAGTTCGAACAGGTCGTTTGCCGCGATGGTGATGTCCGCGATCTCCCGGGCGATGGCGGCGCCATCGCTGATTGCGATGCCCACATTGGCAGCGGACAGAGCCGGGGAGTCGTTGATTCCATCGCCGATCATGACCACCGTGCGGCCCTGTGCGCGCTCGGCCTGCACAAAACGGGCCTTGTCCTCCGGCAGCACCTCAGCCCGGTACTCGTCCACTCCCACCTGGGCGGCGATGGCTGCCGCAGTGCGCTCACTGTCGCCAGTGAGCATGACGATCTTGCCCACCCCCAGGTCATGGAGGGCAGCTACCGCATCCACCGCCTCGACGCGCAAGGGGTCAGAGATACAGATAACTGCGGCCAGTACGCCGCCGACCGCCAGATACAGGTGGCTGTACTGCTTAGGCAGGGCGTCGAAGGCGTCCTGCTCTCCCGGCGGGACAGTGCAGCCCTCATCCTCAAAGACGAAGTGGGCACTGCCAATGATGACCCGCCTGCCGTCTACCGTGCTGGCGATGCCGTGGGCCACCAGGTACTCCACCTGGGAGTGCATCTCCTCGTGGGCAAGCCCCCGCTCCCGGGCGGCCTGGACCACGGCGTTGGCCATGGAGTGCGGGAAGTGTTCCTCCAGGCACGCGGCCAGACGGAGCATTTCCGGCTCCTTGTTCCCACCAAAGGGGATCACCTGGGCCACCACGGGGCTGGCATGGGTCAAGGTGCCAGTCTTGTCAAAGACGATGGTGTCCGCCTGGGCCACGGCCTCCAGGTACTTTCCGCCCTTCACGGTCACATGGAAGCGGCTGGCCTCGCTCATGGCGGAGAGAACCGCCAGAGGCATGGACAGTTTCAAAGCGCAGGAGAAGTCCACCATCAGCACAGACAGAGCACGGGTGACATTGCGGGTGAGCAGATAGACCAGTGCGCTCCCTGCCAGCGTGTAAGGCACCAACTGGTCGGCCAGATGTGCCGCGTGATTCTCCGCCGCGGACTTGAGCTGCTCCGACTCCTCGATCATGGCTACGATCTTGTCATAGCGGCCCTCGCCGGACTGCTGGGTGACCGTGAGGACGCATTCGCCCTCCTCCACCACCGTGCCGGCATAGACGCTACTCCCGGGCCGTTTGGGGACAGGAATGGATTCTCCGGTGAGGGACGCCTGATTGACCATGACCTCGCCCTCCACGATGGTGCCGTCTAGTGGGATCATGCCGCCCATGCGGACAACTACCTGATCCCCGGCCTGCACCTGATGGAGCGGGAGCAGTTTCTCTCCTTTTTCGGTTTTCATCCAGACCCGGTCGATGTTCAGAGACATACTCCGAGCTAGGTTTTCCACAGACTTTTTGTGGGTCCACTCCTCCAGCAACTCGCCAAGCCGTAGCAGGAACATCACAGAACTGGCTGTGTCGAAGTCCCGCCGCGCCATGGACAAGCAGATAGAAATCCCGTCCAGCAATTCTACATGGAGCTGTCTTCGCAACAGACACCGGAGTGCTCGGAACAGGTATGGAACAGCTTTCACAACAGCGTAGGCTGTCCGCAGCGGTGCCGGAAAAAACAGGGAGCGGACTGCCTTAAACGCGACCATACCCACCAGCTTTTCCTCATAGGCACGATTGAGCGCCCGGCTGCTGTGGAGCGGGACCAATTCCGCCAGCGCATGATTCTGATAAGAAAAACCGGCGAGGGCCCTTAGTAAATCCTGCCGATCTCCCTGATACTCAATCACCGCGCAGCGGGTCCGCTCATGGACAGACGCCCGCTCCACCTGCGGCAGAGTCAGCAGCCATGCCTCCAGCATGTCGGCCTGTTCCAGCGTCATGCGCTGCTGCATGGCCTGAACGCGGATTCGTCCGCGGCATTCGTGTTTAATTTGAAATTTCATGATTGCCTCCATAGAACGAGAGGGACCGCCTCCCGGCGGCCCCTCCCTCGTTTCTTACGCATTACGCTTCAGAACACTCTACGCTGGCAGCCTCCTCCGCCTTCGCACGCTGCTCATTGATTTCCTTGGCGGAGGCCAAGATATCAGCGGCATTTTCCTGGACAGAGGTGACCGTCTCCATCACGGACTCCTTTACCCGCAGAGCCGCGGCAGTGGCGTGTGTATAGGCTTTCTTCGCGTCCTTGCTGGACAGCAGCTTGAAGCCAGCAGAGCCGAACAGCACGCCGCTGGCGAACAGACCTACTCCCTTATAGATATTCATATTGCTCACCTCGCATTCAGCGGTGCCGGTATCCGGTAATGATGGCCATGACCATGCAGACGACAGCGCCCCAAGCCCAGAAACGGTGGTGTTTCATTGGATAGTCCCTCCCTCGCCAGACATGGCACCTTATTTGAGCACACATAATAACATACGAATCTTAGACTTTTCTATCCGTTTCGGACGAAAACCGTTGCAAATGGATTTTTATTTGCATTCCGTCGAAATTGGGAGGGAGGCATATGGTAGCGCTGCTTGAACGCGATGCCGAACTGGCTGACGCTGGAATATCCTACTGCTGTAGAGATCTGGAGCACGCTCTGGGTCGTAGTAGCGAGGAGTTCCGCGGCCTGGGCCATGCGCTGTTCCAGGAGATACTGGTGAATCGGGACTCCATACACCTGACGGAAACAGGACTTCAACGCTGTGCCGGAGATTCGAAACTGTTGGGACAGTATCTGAATCGTCAGTCGCTCATCCAGGTGCCCCACCAAGTATTTCTGAATCTCGCGTATGGTTTCAATCTGACTATGTGTATGGTAATCACACTGCGGAGGTAAGGCCAGCCCCTCTCGCTGTGCATGGAGCAGGAACAAAACCTCCAGCGCCTTGATGACATAGTAATCTCCGATATGTCCCGGCTGCATATAGTCCAGGGCAGAAAACAGAGCTTCGCTCCAGAGTGCTGCCTTCAGCATACAAGGATCATTCCAGGCACGGGAGATGGACTCTCCCAAGTCGGAGTGCATAGCACGCAGGGCCGACCACGCGGCTTTCGCTTCCATCCGAATAAGGGCACCATAGAATGACTCCGAAGCAAACTGGCCCCGATACGCTTCTGTACGGACTGGGAGAAACAATACCTGATCGGCGCTAAGGCTAAGACGCCGGTGGCCGGCCCATTCCAAAATAAGCCCGCCTTTGCGGCAAAATAGGATCTCCAGAGCCTCCGACTCCTGGATAAACGGGAACTCTTCCGAGGGGGGTGCTCCCTCCAGTCGGAAGATAGCCGCCTGCTCCGCGGGCAACTGGGTGACGGTCCAGCCGTCCCAGGATAAAAGTGCATCCAGCATGGCGCTTACTTTCGGAAGGAGAAGAGGCCCTTCTTCTCATAGGGGGCCGACTGGATGGAAAGGACCTGATAGCCTGTGGCGGAGATCGCACTGCGCAGGGCGTCCTCATCTAATCTGTTCTCACACAGGATCTGCGTCTGCCCTTTGCTGTGGGACGAAGTGACCTTTTTAATGGGAAATGCCTTGCGGACTGCGTCGTTGACATGAGCTTCGCACATGGAACAGGCCATTCCTTCCACTGCGATGGTGTATTGGAGCATTACAGTTTCCCTCTCATCTTGTTAGTTTTTGCTAACTATTCAGTACAAATAAAATACCAGAACCGCAGTTTGCCAGATACTTTTGCTTATCTGCACTCCTACCCCTGGCATTCAATAGTTAGCATTTACTAACTAATAATACCACAAATTTTAATGCCCTGCAAGTCCCTTGAAAAAAAGAGTATTGTGTCACGTAGAAAATATCCATACGGTACGATATTTTTGTCAAGGAGTCCGCCTGTCACAGTCGATGGATATTCTCTTTTCACATGATACCGCTCCCACGGCTCCGAAAAGAGGTTGAGGGCACAGATGCTTGGGGCTTCCGTGCAATCCACTTGGTGGCGATCACCAATTAAGAGAAATCTAATTCTCTTTATCAAATAACCCCTCATAGCCTTGGCGGGCCTATATGTGGGTTCACTCATTCTGCTTCTATGGTCTTCTGAATGGTCGGGTATATCATCTGACATTCAAAAAGAAAATCCAACTAGATCAATGCGTCGTGGAAAACTCTTGACAGTGGGATCTATCATTTGCCACCAAAAGTGCAACTTTATCCGATCTTCACAGCCCGGTTTGCAGTTGCCGTGACCTCAAAAACATGATATGATGCTTGAAAAGGGGGAATTGACTTGGCACAGAAAGGACTCAGCCATGATGTTATGGAGGCGGCCGCACCATTCACGGATCTGCAGAACTGTCTGGCGAGGAAAACTATCCCCCAATTGCGCCGCCTCGCGGCAAATCTCCATTTAAATGGTACCTCTAAATTGCGAAAAAATGAATTGATCGGCGTAATCCGCAACGACTTACTGCGGCCCGAGCGGTTAGAAGCGGTCCTGTACGGCTTAGAAGAACCAGAGTGGATACTTTTTCAAAAATGCGCGGCAGCCGATGCCTACCCACTAAAAACGGCTGCACAGGGGATGGAAGGCATTCTACCCTTCCTAGGATATCTTCAGGCCTTTCAGCATGAGAATCGTCAATTTTACGTTGTACCGAAGGATGTGCGTGCAATCTACCAGGAATTGGCTACCGCCAGTTTCCTGGCACGCAAGAAACGCGACAACCTGATCCATTCCTACGCCATGGCGGCGGTTAATCTGTATGGCGTGATCCGCCAGGATGACCTGATCACCATTTTCAACAGCCAGAACAGTAAGAAACTCGCGGAGGCGGAACTTTTCCCCACCCTGCTCCGGCACATCGCCTCAATGTGCGGTTATGTGCTATGGGAGGAATACTTAGTCCATCACGGCTTCGAGGAAAATGAATTCCGTGATGTTGCGGACCTTTTGACCAGGATTGGAAGCAAGCCGCGATACATTCCCCCGAAGCCCGAGTTCCTCAAGTATGCAGATATCGACTACTATGAGGAAACCGCCGCCACACTGCTGATGGAGCAATACCTCCGACGTGATATGGGATTGAGCCACGAGGATGTGAATGCGGTCATGTCGGAACTCCACTTCGCCATGCTTCTGGAGGTACGCCCTGTTGAGTATCTGAATATTCTCCGTGACTGCAAGATATTTATTTCCCGGAAAGACCTGCAAATCGTTCTGGATATTCTGTCGGAAATGGCGAACAGCACACGGCTCTGGTCAAACAACGGGAGAACTCCGAACGAAATTTTTGAGTTGTACGAGCAGCCACGCCTCAATAAACTGCCATCCAAAACAGTAAAGGTCGGGCGTAACGATCTCTGCCCCTGTGGGAGTGGAAAGAAATATAAAAAGTGCTGCGGCAGATAGTCTATTGCAGCATGAAACGAGGAATCCCCGCAGCAGATGTCATCATAGACTATATGATCCTGCAGGTATGCTGGCCCTCGTTGTCAAAGAAAGAGCGCATCGTCTTTGCAAAGAGTAGCCGGGCTCTAATTCCATACAGTTCCCTGTGGCTGCCCGCGGAAGAAGGCAATTCAGACGCCCCAGCTGGCTAGACAGATAAACTCAATCATTCGTACCAGACAAGCAAAAACGGGCCCGCGGAAGCATTGCTCCCGCGGGCCCGTTTTTTCATGCTCGCAGCACGTTCATCAACTGATGCATAGACAGCCGAAAGCAGGACATGCTTCAGCCATTGTCTACCGGAACAGAGTCTAAAACAGCGTGCCATCCCTTTGGTGCAAATCAGGAAAGCGCCCCCGAATACTCATAGTCTCTCTGCCGTTTTAGGACCTTCCTCGCCTTAGCAACCCACGCTGTAACATAGTTGGCCGGTACGCCAAACAGTTCTCCAATCTCACGGTTGCTGTATCCTTCAGCGAGCAGCCGGATGGCCTGCATCCCTTTTGCAGCCACTCCGGTGGCGTCTGCCTCGGCTCGATCCAAAAAGTGAAGGAGACTGAGGCTTGCCTCCCGCTGTTCTGTGGTCTCATCGTCCAGTACCGAACACGGCATCTCATCTGGATCGGTGGCCACTTCCCTGCCCCGGCGTGTTGCGTACTCCAACTGTGTATAGATCTCATTGCGGATCAGGCGGTAGGCATAGGTCGAAAAGGCCACGTTATACCCTGGCTGGTCCGTCTGGGCGGCTTTACATAGGCCAATGCATCCAATCTGGAACAGGTCGTCATAGTCATAGATGCAGCCCGTGCCCAATGTATGCACACAGTCCTGGATCACCTTCCCCACCAAGCCCATATTCTCCTCCACCTTGATTTGCTGTTCATTCGTCAACGGCTTCAACATTTCATTCACCTCCAGATACCTTTCCTAACCGCTCCTTCTCTCCCATCCGTTCCTGATACAGTTTCCTGCTCTCCCGGATGACCACCTGACAGTAATACTCTCCCAGATGCCCAATATGGGCGTGAGCCATCGGTGCCTGCACAATCATGCCCAGCCACTGATAAGCATCACGCTTACTCATGATCCCTGACTGGTACAGACGGTTGAATTCCTTATGCGCGTTATAGCGTAGCCGCCTCAGTTCCGGTCCCGCCAAACTGCCCATCGGCTTCAATGTCTTTGCATGTGCCATCACAAAGGAATCACAATCCGGATATCTGGAACAGACATAGGCCATCGCTCCCTCCTGGTGTACCCTGCATAAACCCTCCGCGCTGCGCAGAACCGCAGGGCTGCCGCAGTGGCAATGTAGGCGCCCACTACCCGGCAGTACACTATCCTTGCTGCGGTTTGATTTTCTCTTCATGCTAAAATCCTCCTCTCGAAGTAATGACATATGACAGACTCGCATCAGCCTGAGCGGAACCGGGAAAAACGAAAAAGACCGGAAGACCGCTGAAAAAAGACAATGCAGAGCCAAGCGCTGGAATAGTGGTGTCGCATCCAGCCATTGACTCTGCACTGTATTTCAGCGGCCTTCCGGCCACATTCTTTTCAGACAAGACCTGCGCGTTGTGGGGCCGCGGGACAGCGGCTCCGTAACGATTCCCCGCACCATTTCAGCAGGTCTGACGCCATGGCGCCCCGGCGTATCGAAAGCCTCTACGCAGTATCTTGCTATATTGGAATTATAGCAGAATCCATCCAAAAAGTCAATAAAAATCACAAAAAACACAGTGATTTTCGCAAAAATCCCACTCATTTCAGTCTGGGAGTATCCATCTCAGTCTGGGACAATTTCAGGGCTCAGTATTCGTCATCGTCCCCATCCTCCCAGTTATCACAAACCGACTGCTGGCGCCGTTTGGCAATGTAGAGCGCGGCCAGACCCGCCCCAGCGAGGGCCAAGCCGGTCAGGAACAGGATCAGCGTGCCGACTGGGATGCCGCCTGAGTTTGCATCAGGTTCTTCCTGCTGCGCCACATCCGCAGCGGCGTCTTGTGACGGCTCAGCCGGCTCCTGTACAGCCTGGCCTTGCCCCGTGAGCGGATCTGGGATAGGTACCGTGGAATTGAGGCAGCTGAGGGTATAGGTCTTGCTGCCGCCCAAATCCATGGTCAGTACTCCGCTGCTGTCTACAACAATGGGGGCCGGGAATACTCCGGCGTCAGTGCGTAGTTCAAACTCTACACCCGCCCAGCGCGTTCCAAGCTGCAGAATCAGTTGATCTGGCTGCTGTGTCAGTTGTGGTTCTGTGCCATCGGTATCGGCCAAAGCCGCTGGACACAACACTGACATCAACATTACAATCACCAACAGAGACAGGCAGGCCCGTCCCGTTTTCTTTCTCGTTCTATTCATCTTAGTTCATCTCCTCTTCGCAGAAAATGAATCAGGGTGAACGCACCTCATGCGTTCACCCTGATTCCAAGTGCTATCCAAATTCTACTGTGTTTCACCATCCAGCAGGAAATCCAGCGCATTCACGATCTTAATCCCGTTGATGTCGGTATCCAGCGGCTGATCCATCGTAATGACGACTTTCTCGTAGTTGTCCTGTACCGCCATCAGAGGCGCCAGTTCCCGTTTCCGTGTTTCAGAATCACTCATGGTTTCGGTCACTTGGATATATCTTTTGGGGCCGTTGCTGGTTGCGATAAAATCGATCTCCTTATCGTCCAGTTTCCCAATCGCCACATCGTATCCACGCCGGAACAGTTCCAAATATATGATATTCTCCAGCAGATGGCCGGTGTCACCGCCCCGGTCACCCAGCAGGTAATTGCGAAGGCCAGTATCCACGATATAATACTTGCCCAGTGTCCGCAGATAATCCTTTCCCTTGATGTCAAACCGCTTGACCTCATAGAAGATATAGGACTCCAGCAGGGCGTCTATATAGGCCGAGATGGTCTGCACGGCTGGCTTGCTCTTACGGTTCCCCTCCTCCAGGAGGCCCTCCGTCACAAGCGTGTTGCCGATGGAGCGGATCGAGGTGTTGTTCCCAATGTTGTCGGACAGAAAGAGGATGATCTTCCGCAAAAGCAGTGCGTCTGTAATGGCCCGCTGTTCCTTCCGGCGGCCGCGCTCCAGGATGTCCCGCACTACCACAGCAGAGTAAATGCCATCCAGCAGCATATGGACCTTTTTTTGATCAAGCCCGGTTTCCGAAATGGCTGGCATCCCGCCGAAGCGGATGTATGCCTGAAACAGTTCCCGCAAATCCATCATTTGTCCCTGTTTGTCAATGGCCCGCTTCCGTTGGCCGCCTGCGGGAGATTGATATGACTCCACTGTGTACCCTTGAAAATCAAGGAATTCCGCAAAGGAGAGGGGCAGCATCTTCACTTCCACATATCGGCCGGACAGGTAGGTGGACAACTCGGATGAGAGCAAAAAAGCATTGGAGCCGGTTACATAGATGTCGCAGTCTAGGTCGATCCGAAAGGAGTTGACCGCATTCTGCCACTGGGGGACCTTTTGAACCTCATCAAAAAAGAGGTAAAGCCTCTTCCCCGCCAGTTTCCGCTCCATTACCGCTTGGTAGAGAGCCTTGCTATCCATATCGGCGTACTGCATAGACTCAAAATTCATAGAGACGATCTGCTCCGCTGCCACACCGTTTTCCCTAAGGTGCTCTTCCATCAGTTCCAGCAGGCTGGACTTCCCACAACGCCGAATACCGGTGACCACTTTTATGAGGTCTGTGTCCTGGAACGAAATCAATTGCTTTAAATACCGAGTACGGTTCCTGAGTTCCATGAACTCACCTCCCAGTCATCATCTTATCACATCCCTTCTAAATTGTAAAGTTGATAATATCAATGTGACAAATTTCGATTTTTATTTTTTTTGTCACATCAAAAGCATTATCGAGTTGTAGACATATGTGTGATCACACCCCAGATCCGGTTGTTCTCGTGGTTGATACCGAGGATGCGCACAGTCGCCCTGGCGCCCCGTGGCGGCCGGCCGCGCTTGGGATAGGTACATAGGCAGTCGACGCCTCCGTCCAGGGATACGAACACGCCGTTGAGGTCCACCATGCTGACGGTGCCCACGTAGCGGTTGCCCACCACATATTTCTTCAAGGCCTTTTCGTAGGGGTTTTCCATCGCCTGCTTTACCGATGCGGACACCCGAGGGTGGCTGCGGTCGCTGCGGTCCACCTCTAGGACCTTGACCAGCACGCGCTGGCCAGGCTGATAGTGCTGTGCGGCATCCACCCACCGCTGATAGGAAAGTTCCCGCAGCGGGATGTAGCACTCCGCGCCGAACAGGTCAATAAAGATGCCGGCCCGGATAACGGAGATAACCCGGGCCTCTGCACGGATTCCTTCATAGATCTGATAGTTGCCGTCCCGGTCGGTACGGAAATAATACTCCCGCCGCTTGAGTGCCATAGCCTCCAGACGGCTGGCAGCCACTACATTGTTTTCCTGGTCGACGCCCTTGACAATGTAGTCCACCTCCGCACCCAGTCTCTTATTGAGCAGATAGTGGAGTACATCACCCCGAGGCTGCCCGCGATAATCCTCCGGCTCCTCAATAGCCTCCAACACCGGAATGATCACTTTGAAGTCACCATGGTAGATGACCGCATAGGACATCTCCGGGTTGTCTGCCAGCCGCTCCACACCCTGGATTGTGCCGGTGAGTATCTTCTTACTTTTAAGGGATTCCACCAGATCCAGCAGATCGCTGCGCAGCCGGTCTGTATCTGTCTGCACGGTACGCTCGGCGTCAATGGAGACGACCCTCTGGCGGCGCCGGCCAGGCATCCGGAGTTTTTGGGACTGCCCTGTATTGGTTTCCTCCTCATCGGAGGCCTCAGCGTCAGAAGCATCGGATTTTGGTTCCGCCTCAGATACCTTCTTGCGGGTGCTCCTGCGGCGCCTTGCGGGCGGCGCGCCGGCCTCCGCATCCTGAACTGATTCCGAGTCAGTCTGGGGCGTATCGTCATTTTCACCAGGCTGAAGCCGCTCATCGCAATCTCCTCCCGAATCAGACTCGGTCTGGGAATCGGAGGCACCTTCGCCAGGTTCGGTACCTGGTTGCCCGCCAGGCTGAGGCAGCTCATCCTGAAAATTATACTCAGTCTGGGGAACGTCATCAGGTTCCAAACTGGATTCTGTTTCAGTCTGGGAACCAGAGTCGCCTTCACCAGGTTCAGCACCAGGCTGAAGCGATTCATCTTGGGATGCATCCCCATCATTCTCAGTCTGGGGATGCGGTGCCTGGCCATCCGCAGCTTCGCCCAAATTCTCGTCAGTCTGGGAGGCATCCGGGTCCAATGTAGTCGCACTTGCCAGTTCCAGATCGATCATGCCCGCAGGCGGGCTCCCATCTGGGTACAATTCCGAATCGGTCAGGCCGGCAGTAATGCCATCCTGCTTTTCTTCAGAGTTCTGTTCCTGAATCTCTTTCTTGGTTTTTGCCATGGTATTGAGTCCTCCTTTGTTTTTTCATCGTGCTTTAATTACTCAAAAATCCGTCGGCGGCCTAGCGCTCTCATAGAGGGTCTTGGGCCGTTTGGCGGGTTTTGACGGTTGTTCTGGCGGCGCAGCAGCCGGGGGCGCGCTAGTTTGAGCTGGAGCAGCAGGCTTCTCGCCCTGTTTTGCTGCAGACGCTCCGCGACCTGCTGTTTTCTCTTTTGCCGTCTTCTTTTTTTCCGGTGGTGGAGTTTCCTCCGCTTGTGGGTGGACCATCACCGGAGCGGGCTTCTCCTCAGGATGTGCAGGCTTGTAGTCCCGGATATGGGCCTTCACGCATTCTTTGGCATACGGGTGTTCCGTAAAGTCAAACTTCTTGGCCCGCAGAACCTTCTGTCCGCGGATGATGATGAGCAGTTCATCGTTGGGCAGGCGCAGCACCTCATCTGGAGTCAGTACGCGGCGGCGGCCGATTCCCTCTGTGTAGCGGTATTGAGGAATAACCTGCGCAAGGGCGATACTTTGTCGTGTGGTCATAGTGGAGTTGACTTCCACTGTCATGTCTCCGCTGCGGGCACTGAAGTATTGCGCCGACACATCATCAGTGGCTCCCAACATAACCTGCGTATCCGCGTTGCCTAATAGTTCCGCCCACAGATTATCGGGATACCGGTTCTGAAGCTGAGGCAGGCTCTGGCAGACCATCAAAATCTGCAGGGCCCTTGAGCGTACTGTGCTGAGTCGCCGGCCAAAGTCAGGGATCACGCCAATGTTGTTCATCTCATCCAATATGATATTGACCGGCACCTTGCATCGCTGCTCCGGCATACTGTCCGCATAGCGCACCAACTTAATGAACAAAAATACAAAGAAAAGAGACGACAAAAACTCAAGAGATGAGTTTTGGTCGTCCAAGATGATAAAGTATGCGCATTTTTGTTTGCCCGGCAGTGACAAATCAATATCCGAGCGACGGGTAATCTGACGCACGGCTTCGCTTTGCAACACCTGAAGCCTGGTTCCAAGGCCAAGCACAATGCCAGCCCGTACTGCATCACTGCCTTGACTGAACAGGCTGTATGGAGCCTTAGCCGGATGGTCCAGCGGCAGCCGATCAAAAATCATAGTCAGTTCTTTTTCTGTGTTCTGGGTGATCATTTGATAGACGGCCGGCAGGTTTTTCTCCTCCGGTTTGCGGGTAGAGTCCATATCCACATAAAGGATCAGGCTTTTGAGCAGATTTGCCTCGCCATTATCCCAGAAATGATCACTCTCACCATCTCCCTTCGTGTTGGCGATGATGACATCGGTAAGCACCTGTGCCATGAGGGTGTCCCCGCCCAGGTCGAACATACAGTTCCAGGAGTCGCCAAGTTCCGGCTGTAACAGATTGTAGACCCGAACTAGATAGCCGTGCTTGCGAAACAGTTCTGCCGTGTCCGCATACATTTCGGATTTTGGATCTGAAATCACCACGGATTCCCCGCGCCGGATACTCTGGAACAGCGCCGGGCGGATGATTCCGCGGGATTTCATTGTTCCGCTTGCGCCGAAGACGGCAATGTGCTTATTGAGCCGGGTATCCTCCGGCAGACAAATGACGGCTCCTTTCTCCGTCTTGCCTAAGATAATCCCCTTCGCATGGCCGGGGCTGCTGATCTCCAGGATGGCACGCATCTCCTTGTCGCTCATCCACCCCGCTGTGCCATAGGTCCCCCGCTTACTGCGGGAGAAATTGCGAGGATCATAGTCGCCATTGCCAAATCGATCTTGGAAATGGATGAAAAGATATACACCACTGCCGATGACTGCCACAAGGGCAACGCATTTCAGACCGCTTGCGGTCATGGCGCTCCGCCAGCAGCACACCGGCGAAAAACAGATCGCGTCCATTGTGGCTTTGCCAGTGATCCCGCCCTCTGCAAGCCACTTCTGATAATTGAGGTTGAATTGGTTGACCAACCCACCTATGTAAAAAATCGCCGCCATACTCAGTATGACGGCGAGTACAATTCCTATTGTGCGAATATACTTCGACTGCATGGCAGTCCCCCCTTCCAGTCAGATCTCATCTGCCTGAGGTCCGATCCCCAGCGCCGCCTCCAAGTCAGTCATGCTGATTTCACGCAGCTGTGCCCGAGGGCCGATATACCCGTGCAGGAATGGGCATTGCCAGGGGAAACACATGATCTCATATGGGACCTTGCTGTGCTCCAGCGCCTGCCGCACCCGCACAAGCCGTGCGATGTCGCCGTCCAAGTGGGAGAGAATCAGGGTATTCCCGTTTTGAGCGTCATACTCCATCACGCCCGGTCCCACTGTACGCATCTGCTCCGGAAAGACAACTGACAGGACCCGCTCTTTCCAGTCTGGGAGCGTTAGGAGCCTCAGCAGTCGGATTCCCTGCTCTGTCATTGGGATAAAATGTACGTGTGGATAGATACGGTCAAAACGCAGTTCTATGCGGCCGCTTTTATCCGACTCCAGCAAGGTCTGCAGGGCCAAATCCATATTCTCTCCCAACAGAAGTGCATGGTCTGCCCGGGCGGGGCCTGCATTCATACGGGATAATTCTTCCAAATGCCGTGCTGTCTTGAACTCGCCCATACCGCTCCACTTCATCACTGCATTGCGCGTGTTATAGACAGCATAACAGTAACCAGGGCTGAAGAGCGCGCCCGTGAGCCGTGTGAAAATCGTCTTGTTCATTTCCGCATGGTCCAGCCGCTTCACGGATTTTGCCGTGTAAAAACTCGCCCCATCCAGTACAACCTGCTGAATTGCCCGCCTTTGGAGAACAGGCAGTAGAAAAGGACGTGTCTCCACGTCCGCAACCAAGCACATCGCCACCGTCTCTGCGACTCGGTGGTTGCGCTCGATATGTTCCGCACTCCCAGAAAAACGATGATTTCGAGTGATGTCTAAATAGTGTGCGAGGGCTGCCGGATGGAGGGTCTGCAGGAGGGGGAGCGCACTCTTATACAGCCGGATTGTCCGCCGCTCGCCCCTCCCACTTGTGGTAATCATTTTACAGGAGCCAAGGTCTGCCCCAGTGGAGGTGCGGAAGTCCTGCACATGCTCCAGCCGGTGGACAAGGTCCTCCAGCGTCCGGCTGCTGCCTAACAGATGCAGAGAGCGCATGGGGTATTCCCCAGCAATGGCCAGTAAAAGCAGCAGGCGGTAAACATGACTGCCCGGTCGCAGTGTGATCATTGGGACTGCCCGGTCGTGTCTGATTTTAAGGCATGGCTTTTCCTCTCTTTGCCGCAAAACGCCTCCCTGTCACCTTGGGAAACCCTTGATTTTTCAGGTATTTTCCTGCGTTTCGGATTTACGTGGAAAAATGGGGTGAAACTGGGCCTCAAATCCCGTACTTTTTTAGTCCCAAATTTCGCTCGTTTCATACAGTCTTTCCTCCTCCAAATCATTCGCCTGTTCTGCCGCCAGCCATGTGGGGAACCGGCTGGTTGGGATTACATAGACCTCCGTCTGATCCTCTGCCCCGGCGGCGCTGCAATAGTAGTGGGCGCATCGCCGCGGCGCATCATCCGGAAGCAGGTACAGCGTGATGATGTCTGTCACCATGTTGACCTCAATGTTATCGTGGTCCCGATAGGCACGCTCCGGACGTTCCCGACAGTACACATGGCGGTAGGCCAGCACGCAATTTTGATAGAGAGCCGGCGGCTTTCCAGCAAAATAGCGCCGCAGCGCCGGGTAGAGATACTGCTGGATGTAGATGGGGGAGCCGGACTCCTTCTTCGGCAGCAGTGCAGGGATCTGCAAACGAAACCACCCACGCTTTGCATATCCCATCTCCACGGGGATCGTGTCCATCAGCATCTGCTCCTTCAGTTCCGCTGCCTTGGGATGTCCGGTATAGGCTGGCAGGACACGCGCAAGAAGCGCGAGTTTCTCTACCTCCGCGGAAAATGCGAATGCCGCCCCGAACGCACCGGCCATGTCCTCCCGCTCCAGCAAACGGCGAGTACGGGCTAATTCCACCGCCGCTCTTCCCGCCCGATGCTCCGCTGCTCCAAGCGCCCGCTCAAACTCAGACCGCGGCATAGGTGTCCCCCTCGCTTTCCGTAAAGAACCGTACATCCGGCGTCTCCTGTCCGTTGTAATCCACAGTCGCAAACAGGTGAGGCGCAGATGGCAAGACCAGCTCCTGCGCCATGTTGATATGTGGCAGGACAAGGATATACCGCAGATCCTCCTGAGGCTGAAGCAGTCTGGTCAGATGCTGTTCGCCATCGTAGAGGACAACAATCTCATATCCAATATCTTCTTTGAGGAAGAAAATCTGGGACGGATAAGTAGCGGGATAGTGAGCCATAGGGTCCACCCTGTCAATGAACTGCAGCAACACCCATACGGCAAGGATCATGCGCTGATCCGGCTGGCACATGGGGTCCACCCCCAGATAGTACCCGCCGGAGATTTCGTGGAGCATGACCTCGTTCTTGAGCGCACGAATAATCTTTTCTGCCGTCTTAGGCGGTTTGTCCTTCAGCATTCGGACAATTTGCGCTTTAGGCAGCGGCCCATACTCTGTCAGCCAATGGATGATATACTGTTCTTCCTGTAACAGCATAGTTTTGTTTCCCTCCTTCCTCTATGTGTATAAATGGGAGAAATACGTATTTTGCAGGTTATACGTGTACTGTCCCGATATAGGGCCAATACCTGTGGAAGATTGTCCAGCAGCAGTCTGACAATGGCACCATCCAATTTCACGCCAGCGCACGATTTTAGGTAATCGCTGACTCGACGGATATCCCACGGACGCTTATAAGGGCGAGGCGAGATCAGGGCATCGAAAACGTCTGCCACTGCTACTATTTTTGCATGAGGGTGAATTTCAGCATCTTGCAGCCCCAAATAGCCGCTGCCGTCCAGCCGTTCATGGTGCTGCAAGGCCACAACAGAAGATGTCCCCAGCATCGTTCCGGTTTGTAGCAGCAGAAAATGTCCAATTGACGTATGTTTCCGCATTGATGACCGTTCTACTTCTGATAAACTGCCCGATTTACAACGGATGCGCACCGGGATCATTGTTTTCCCAATATCGTGAAGCAATGCCGCCTGATACACTTCGTGTACTTCAGCCGAGTCATAATCCGCATGTTCAGCCAGTATTCTGCTGATCTCCGCAGTCCGCTTGCTGTGTGCGATCTCCTCCGCTGTCAACGAGGTGAAAATATCCATTTCTGCAACTCCTCTCTTCTAAATTCTTTTTTGAATTTGATGCATTCCAAACCATACCCATCGCATCCAGTTTTGCGATCTGTTCCTGGGTGATAAACCCACTAGACGCAGTGCCCGCACGAATTGCTCTCATTCGCTGAATGAATTTCCCAAGTTTGCATCCATTCTCCGGCACAATATAGTTCCCAGGCACCCTAATATGCCCCTCCCTCCGATAGTATCGGAGCAGCTCCTCATAGTAAGTATCAAATGGCAATGGAGATGCCTGGACTTGCCAAACCATCCCTAAGTCATTGAGCATCTCAATTTGCCGGTCTGTCAGAACAATATCATGGCCCGTTCCCCTCTTTGCCTGCCTTACACAATTGATAAAGTTGCCCAAATGGCAACCAGTATCAGGATCAATAAACCTTGTGGGAACTTTGATGTGCCCTTCTCGGCGGTAAAACTTTATCAGTTGCTGGTAATAATAATCGAAGTCCCGATATGGGTGCTCTCTTTTCACCCACTTCATGCCAAGAGCATTCAGTCTATTGATCTGGTCCTGCGATAAATGTCCCCTATCGGTCTTTTTTCTAATGTTGCGTAAACGTGTCAGATAAAGGCCCAGTTTACATCCTGTCGATGGATTTATGTATGATTGTGGAATATCAATGTGCCCTTCTCTCTCAAAGTAAACGAGCAATTCTTTATAGTAGTCATCGAATGTACGTCTGGTTGGTTGTCGTTCAATCAGAAAAGTCGACCAGCCAGGTAGCATCTCCAGCCTTTCCTTTCGGGCTACTGATAGACTGTTGTGCTGGATATATAGGATTTGTTCCGATAGCCACCTCCCTATTTTGATGCCTCGGTAACATGTGCGGCTATGCGGATATTGGCCGTATTCGTGGTAAAATTCCTGGAGGATGGAGTAGCAAAAATCCCATCGTCCCGCCCGCGTAAATAGATGATCGAACTTCTCAAGGATGGCTTCGAATTGTGTGGGGACCCCAGACATGTAAAAGGGTATAGGCGTGTTCTTCCCTTTCCCACTGCTGGGATGGTGGGAAAACTCAATATTGAATACACGCTGACCAGACTCTTCAACACGTGCAGACTCATAGTTGTTGACCAAATCAAAAATTACCGGGGATGTACTACCATCCGAACTGCAGGCGAGACAGCGTCCAATCTGCTGTAAATAGACAATCGGGCTTATCGTAGGGCGTAACATGACAACCCCATCCACATCCTTGATGTGGATACCCTCATTCAGCATATCCACGCAGTAGAGCAACCGTATTGCATTCCTTTCATTATCCCCAGCAAAGGCGTTGAGTTCAATATCAGCGGCCTTTTCATCTGAACGGCAGACATACTCCCTGATTTTCTTACCTGGTCCCAGCCAACGGTGCATGTCTTCCCGACATTGCGCAATATGTTCAAGATTCCGGCAGAATACGATCAACTTTGCAAATCTATTGGGCATATGGCACTTAAATATTTCGTCAATTCCTTGCGCTTCTGCCATATTTCTTTTAAGGCTTTCTAACAATGAATAACCAGCAGTACGAGCCCTCCCATAAGAGGCAACCTGCGTTAATGCGGTTTCCAGAGAAGAGACCCTTTCGTTCATCAGGATATCTCCCAATACATAGTGCGGCACCGGCAGGACCTTATCATTGATTGCATCTTGAAGGGTATAATAACTTGCAATACTTCCGTGAAAAAGTTCCTCAGACATATCGCGTGTGCCGGCCTTATCCAGATACCGGACTGGGGTAGCTGTAAATCCAATTAAGAAGCATTCAACATACAAAGCGAGAAGATGGTCAACCGCACTTCCCCAGTCATCCGCCCCACAGCGGTGAAATTCATCAAGGATAATGTAGTCCGGCTCCAGTTTCCCAAGTTCGTCCTCGTGAAGCAGGCAAAGTTTCTGATATGTCATCATGGTTGTATGGAGAAGCACATCTGTATGCCCAGCATGATGTTTCAGTTGATTGAAGATATGCGTAGATGGTGCGAGATACAAAAACGAGTTATTCGGCCGGCGTTCTATAAAAGCCAGCGCAACAAAACTCTTCCCAGTTCCAGTAGGCTGGATAACCGCAGCACGGCGTGTATACTTGAGGGCCTCCTCCAAATGGTTGAGTGCAGCTTGGTTATGTGGGTAAAGTTCAATCTTCGGCATCTTTTCCCTCCATTCCACCAGTCAAACCCGCAGAAGAACCATTGCTTCCGCTTTCCGCAATATCGGCTACCGCCTTTAATTCGTTGAGCATAGCCTCCAGTTCAGCCCGGTCGGTAGTGATCATCTGCTGCTCCTCCCGGGATGCCTTGATAATGACCGGCACTTTGTTGCTGTTGCTGGAGATCAGCGCCTCACCGCGCTCAAACTGTGTGATGCTGCGGATCTCAGTTCGAGTTAATTTCAAGACATCTTTCACATATTCTGCCTCGTCCGGCTCCAAGTTGAGGATGATTTTCGTCTTGGAATTATTCAGAATTGCTCTGCCATAACGGCCGTCCTCTAAGCCAAAAAAATCGGAGAGGTCCTGCGTTGCCGCAAGGGCGCCTCCTCCGTAGCCTCGAATAATTTTGAATATTTCCAGACAAAACTCCGCAGCCTGTTTGTTGGCCGCGCCGCCAATCAGTTTCCAGATCTCGTCGATAAACACCATTTTGCGTCTGGTACGGTCTGCCTTCACCTGGTCCCACACATAGTCCAACGCAATCATCATACCTACCGGCAACAGTTTGCCCTTGAGTTCCGAGATGTCCAGCACAACATACTTATTGTCTAGGTTTACATTGGTCTGGCGGTTAAAACTCTGGGCGCTGCCTGTAACAAAGCGGCTGACTATGGTGGCCAGCCGGGTAGTCAGTGGATTTTCCTTGAGTATCTCATAGAGATCTCCCAGGATTGGCATAGTCTTGATCTCTCCCCTGCTCTGGTCAACATAGATAGAATTGTTATCGTGGGTAATCCCGAACTTGGCGTAGGTCTTGACCAGGGCCTCGTCCAGCATCTGCTCCTCTTCATTATTCATATCGGGGATCAGAAGGGAGAAGAAAATCATCAACTGCTGGATCTTTTTTGCCAGCATGGAGTCGATGTCGTTGTAATCCAATTCGTCGATCAGTTCCATTTCCGGTGTGAGTGTAGGACGAATCTCCATGACGTTGATGCAGGCGCTGGAACCCGGGGCCAGTTTGATATAGGTACCGCCAATTTTGTGGCAGGCACGCTTGAACTCATGGCCTTTGAGCGGAGCAATAATATAGCACTGGACGCCGCGCATCCGAAGCCTGAGCGCCATCACCTGCATGGTAAAGGTCTTACCGGCGCCAGATGTCCCGCAGATAGTAAAATTGGCATTCTTATTGACTTTTGTATTAAATGGATCGACAATACACAGCGAATTGTTATGCCGGTTAAGACCCAAGAGAATGCCATTGTCATCAGACAGTTCAAAACTGGTGAACATATAGGTCGAGGCCGCGCCTGAAGTAAGCACATTTCGTTTGGACTTGCGCTCCAGACCAGGATCGAGGTAGAGAAATGGCATGGTGGATCGCAGTGCCGCCTCCTGTTGAAACAGGCAGTCACCTACTTGGATGTCCATGGACTTCATCAAGTCACTCATCTGCTGCTTACGCCACTGCAGTTCTTCGTAGGTAGGGGCAGATATCGTAATGAGCACCGACATATAGAACAGGTCCTCATTCCGGCTGGAGAGTCCCTGCTTGATGTAGTAACCGGCCTGGATAGAGCCAGCCAGTTCCTCATAGTCAGTGGAGGTGTCCTGCAGTTCTCGCAGTTTGGTGCGGTTGAGCCGGATGCGCTGGGCCACTCGATCAATGGTCTTACCACGGATCTCGCGGTGCAGATGCAGATCCACATCTACGCCCTCGCCTGCATTGATGAGTGAAGACATCCAACCTCCCCGCACCTGCTGAGGAAATCCGTTTTTGCGAATATATAAGTAGGTATAGTAGGTCCCATCCATAATAATGTAGCCAGCATGACTCAAGTCAAGGCCGCGAGGGGCCACAAAGTTGGATGTCCGGATCTTCGGGACTGGATCGATGCCGACAACTCGCCTTTTTGCCGCCATCGCATCCACCACCACGCGGTTGAGCCGACTCTGGAAAGGGTCCTCCACGCAGGAACGGCGATTGAAGTACATATACAGGATTTCAGCTACAAATGCGTCTTCATCTTTTGGCTGTACAATACTGTTGCCGCATTGGGCGAAATAGGTCTTGGCATTCTGCGTCACCGTCTGCAACGCTGCGTAGACCTCACCATAATCGTTATCGGACTGGCGGCGCACCGCCTCGTATTGAAAAATCAGGAAAAACCGGCGGGACAATGCCTCACGGCTACCTTCCTCCCGGATGAACTGGATAGTACCACGCCCCAATTCCCGGCAGGCCGTTACGTCCTCGCTCTCAATGTCCGCCTCCAGTCCCGCCACATACTTGTCAGAATCCGCTTTGCGGGTTACGGACTTAAACTGCAGGCGCATGGGCGAAATTTTAAGCCAGCTGGCAAACGTAGAGATAATGCCCCACTGCTCCTCATTGGAGCGAAGCAGAAAGTTGATGGGTTCAATTTCCAGGATTTTGAGGTACCGGCCATCTGTAGTTTCAACGATCCCGTTTCTGATCTCTTTGAGGGGAATGTAGTCCTGTACGAACTCCAGACGGGCGGCTGCTTTTTTCCGACGGCCTGGGCTTTTGTGCCGACGGGCGTTTCCTGTGTGTGACTGTCGTGCCATAGTGGTATCCTATCCTCCTGTAATGCAATCGGCGGCGCCGTACCCAAAACAGAACCATATTGGTGACAAACCGGAGCAGAGAGTCCCCGCCAATGCCCATCAGGGCGAAGACGCCCAGTGGCAACAGCGTCACGGTCATCACAACAACTTTTGCAGTAGCTGGAAGATGCATCCACATCAATTCCGGATAGCCCACAAGCAAAAGCAGAATGCATGCCTCTACTGTATTTCGTGTCTCCAGTAGACCGCCCAGCAATTTTCCAGAATCAGTGTAGTTTGGCGGGATAGTATAGACATTGCTGAACTCTCGATCATCCGCCATATCCAATCTCCTCCGTGATGTCTGCCAAGGGCAGATCTCCTTCTAAATCAATATCATTCCTGCGTCGGTATTGGGTCACATAGTCTGGGGAGTTCAGCACCACGCCAGTGCCGCTGGCACAGTGGACCCATAGTTTGGTTCCGTCGGCATCCTCTCCCGCGTAGAGCAGTACATGGTTGACTGGGACTGTACCGGGCACCGCCATGAAGCCGAGGTCGCCGGGCAGCAGTTCGTCTTCTGAAATGGCATGCGTGGCATCCCACTGGTTCCAGGACCCATCATACAGTGTCACGCCTAACGCTGTCTGATAGACCCATTCCGTGAATCCGGAACAATCGAGTCCATAGGGGCGGATCGTTCCTGTGCTGCTGGACCCCGCCGCAGTGACCAGTTTGGGGGTGTTCCACTCCTCATTCCAACCTGGCGCGCTCTTCCCGCCCCAGAAATATGGGACGCGGCCCACCAGTGAGAGGGCACAGCGCATCAGTTCCTTGCGTTTCCCGCTGCAGTCCAGGCTGGCCAGAAACAAGTTCAGTTCCGCGTCGCTGATAGGCGGCACGCTCCCGTTACTGGCGGTCCCATACATAGTCATCTTCAGCGCATTAGACATATTGAGGATCGCATCCCCATAGGAGATCTGGAACTGATCGTATGTAGCATCCACGTCCACGTCAAAGGCCTTCAGGATAATCGACTGGTCAAATGGGTGGATCGTACAGGCCACATACTGCACCGTTTCCTGCGTCTCCCCATCGCCCCCTTCATTCTCTACCGGGACTTGGGTACTCTTCACCTCATAAGTGACAGTATACATTTGGTCGGTGACGGCGTTGAGTTTACTCTGCAGATCTGCCTTAGTCGTTCCGCGCTGGCCCATGGAGGCAGAGTAGGCAGCCAGGATATAGCAGGTATCGTAGTCCATAGATACTAAGGCATTATTGACCAATGCCTCCATGGACAGGTCATAGTCATAGCCCCCATCGGCTATAATCTCATCTACCTCCGCCAAGGCGGCATCATACCCAGCCTGAATACAATCGGCCACAGTAGCGGAGAGGTCATCGAAGATGGCTGTCATCTCAGTTGGGCCATTTGGATCAACGGTAGTCGGGTCAGTGTGGAAGATATTATTGAATACGATGGACGGCAGGGACACTACGGTAATGATAATGAACAGCAGGAACAAGCAGAGAAACACCAAGACCTTAAAGAGCGTGTGGCGGAGAGACCACGCCGCTGAGAGTACGGCACCCCACGGCCCGCCAGCAGCCGTTCCGACGGCGATCTCTGACGCCGCTTTGCCAGTCTCCATACCGGCTTGCACTGTAGCTGCGGCCGCGTTGGCCGTCGCTTCACCAGCCGCCGTGCCAACTGAACCGGCGGCGGAACCGGCTTGTTTAGCCGCCTCTGCCGCACTGCGTATCCCCTGCAGGTAGTTGTCCTGGCCTTCGCCAAACTGTCGGTCGTCAGACATAGAGATCACCTCGCTTGTACCGAAATATGAAGGCAGGCATACCCGTTCCCAGGTATGCCTGCCCGATGGTCAATGTTTTTTTCTGTTTGGCGGCTTACGCTCTGTGACTGGTCTCTTTTTCGGCTCGGAGTACCGGGCAGGAGTAGACTTGTAGCGTACCGTCTCCACTGTAAATGTTTGAAGTTTGTCATTTTCATAGAGCGGTTTCCCGTCCTCATAGACGGGCCGACGCTCCACGGCAGGAGTGCCATGAATGGCATACCACTGGCTGCCACCGCTGTCTTCGTACACATGGTAGTCGCCGCGTGGAGCCTGATAAACAGCGCGGTCATAGAATGCGGTACCACTTCCGTCCTCATGCCGCACCTCCAGAATACCATCCCCAGCTCTGGAACTATCCACAGACACCACTGGCTGGTCAAAACCAGGCATAAACTGGCCAAAGAGCGCCTGGTTGTACCGCTCCGCCGCTCCGCTTCCACCATCTGGTACCGGCTCAAATTGCGGCACAGATGCTGCAGGAGTCATCGCATACCAACTCAAACCGTCGGCGCCCTGGATTGTTTCATGGGGCGCATCCGGCTCCTGGAAATAGGCGCTGTTGTACCAGAGACTATTGCCGCCATCCGGGTAAATGGCCTCCAGCGTACTCTCATCAACCTGCCGCAGCAGAGTGCCGTCCGGTGCGCTTGGGAACGCTTCAGACACCTGCGCCGCCTCGGATACATTTCCGGTGAATGCGGGGGTGGCATAGAACGCACCCATTCCCTCCCCAGAGGCCACCTGATACCATTGGCTCCCATCTGCAGCAGTAACAACGGTGTGGGGGGTGGTGGGCACATCATGCTGGGCCGTGTTGTAAAAGTCCACCTTGGCCTGCCGCCCATCCGGTCCTACTGCATTGGTGCTGATGTGGCCGCCAGTAATCTCTGTATCAGCGTAGGTCATCCCGGCGGCTTTGCCGCTTGTCAGGTGCGGCATATAACTGTTGAGGCTACGATTGGCAATGTCCCCTGCAATTGTTCCGGATACGTTGGGCATCCGTGTTGCCACTGATGACACCGACTCCGGGGTCAATGTTGCACCATTTCGGGCTGCCATTCCTCCGAATACCCGGCCAACAAAGCCGACACCGCCACCAACTCCCATGCGTTTTCCGCCGTCCACAACGGCATCACGCACAAAACTGTTGGGCTTCACGTGGCTCATAAAGCCGGACAAAATACCGCCTGTGGTGACACCGCCAGCCGCACCGGCGGCAGCCCCGGCCCCGCTCTTCGCCGCGCCTCCAAACACGGAGGCAGCGCTGCTGCCGCCTTTGGAGAAACCAGTCAGCGCCCGGGCAGCCATCAGCATCTCTATTCCCATGCTGCTACCCGTCTGTGCCACAGATAGGCCCATAGCCGCCAGATAACTGTCGCATCTCTGGGCGATTTTCAGAAGTGCCAGTGCGCAGAAAAGCCACAAGAAGACGCTGCCTTGACCACTGCTCAAAGCACCACCATTCGCAATGAATTGGCCAACGGACGAGTCAAATGCCCGTAGGAACCACACATTCAGAACCAGCAGTAGAAGTTGGGAGCCAACCATTCGGCACCAACTTTGAAAGACCCGGGAAGTCGCCTTAGAAGCCCCCATCGAATATGCCAGCGGAGATGTATAGCAAAGGACGCCTACCAGGACATATCGCTCCACGGTTTCCAACAGCAGTTTAAAGTAGTTCCATGCCAAAGCGATCATGAAAATGATCAACAAAATCAGTCCTACCACCGTGGCTACAGATACGATGGTAGCCAACCCATTGGTAAGAGTCTGCTGGATTCCCGCAAATGTAAAGTCGCCCGGGTCCATAGTCTCTTCCATGAGCGCTGTATAAGGCGCTCGTGCAATGTCCAGAACGAGACTGAAAATGGGCTTTGCATATCCAATCAGGATCGCAAAGATTGCACCTCGGGCCAGCAGAGCGAGCGGCTCCTCTGTTTCGGACAGGGGACCGCTGAACGCACGGAATAACTGCCATACCACCACCAGAAAAAGCACTGCCCACGCTGTGTATTGGATAACCGTATAAGCACTGACGGCAAACGGGAAGTACTCTTCCATTGCGGTCGTATCGGTGCCAAGCGCGTCAAGAAACACCCCGGATATAGCATCCATGATCTGTGTCATCACGCTGGCCACCCAGTTCGCTATCCCCTCAAAAATCCAATCTAACATGCTTTTGTAACCTCAAAAGGGGTGGGGGCGACCCATCGGCCGCCCCCATCAAAGTCGGATACCATCAATAGCCTGTCCTGGGCAGAGTGGGGACAGGACCGCCGCGGTAGATGATAGTCACCCAGCGGTCGGTCGCCTGCACCCACTGGTTTTGCCACATGCCGCCCACATCGCATTTGTTGGCAAACCGGTATTCGTGAGATAGATTGGACAGGACATCGCAGTAAATATAGGGCGTCTCCACCTGTTTGAAGCCGCCCGGGACACGCCCGAACAGGAAGGTGACCTGAGTCACATACTCATTGGAGGCAAGTCCTAGAGCCGCAGGAGAGGCGTCCAGCGTATAGTTCTTTTGTGTGTTCAGGTTGTCGGCCAGTACGCGCTGCGTATCGTTCAAATTGGTTTGGAACACGACTTTGTAGTTCAGCCGGGCCGAGTAGGTGCCAGTGATGATCTTATCCAACCGGACGGCGTCTGTGGGCAGCGTATCACGCCAATAAAAGCTGTCCAGCGGGACTGTGGAGTTGTTCCCGATATCCTTGAAGGTATAGCGGATCTCCTGGCCAGGTACGACCTGTGTGTAGCCGCTCTTGCTGATAGACACATTGGTATAAACGCTCTCATTCAGGTACTCAACCTGCACGATTTGGCCTTCATGCTCCAGATAGACCGTCACCTCTTCATCGCTGACCGAGTAGAACTGGGGGCTGGAAATCTCTTTCACGGTATAGCGGCCCAAAGGCAGCGGCTTTGAAACCGCCAGGCCCCGGCTGTCGCTCTCAACGGTGTCTACAAGGGCATTGGCCTTGTTATAGATTCCAAATACCGCACCCTCCAACGGAGTACCGGCAGGGAAACCGTTGATCGGATTATCGTCAGCAGACTTCTTCCAAATCTGGATCTGTCCAGTGATCGCCGTATTGACCCACTCGATTTCCGCCGTGCGGCCTGGGCGCACATAGACGGTCTTATACTCCTCGTCTAAGATGTAGCCCTCCGCAGCCTCCAGTTCACGCAGATAAAACCGGCCACTGGTGTTGGCACCATCCGGCAGGTCGTCGGCTGTGATATAGACCCACCCCTCGTCATCAGAGGTAAATTCCCCAATGGGATTACGGTCTTCGTCGTAGAGCAGGAACTTGACGCCATAGATTCCCTCGCCGGAGGTGTCCACCTTATGGATCAAAATACCGGAATTGGCCTCATTTTTGATTCGCAGGGTGGTCACTTCCCCGTTTTTGACCTCGAAGTAATGAGGGGTATCATCCAATACGAAGTCCGGATTGGCCTCGACTTCAAGCGCGTAATAGGAGCCGTCCTCCAGGGAGAGATAGGCCCTGCCGTTCCGGTCTGTGGTGATGGTATCCACCAGAGCGTCATCCATGCGGCGGATCTCAAAGGTGGTATCGGGAATTCTTTCGGATGTCTTGCTTGCGTTGACCTTGATAATTTCAATGCCGCCTATAGGGTTGTTGTAAAAATACAACTCCTGTGTATCATTGGGATTGATCACCACGGTTTGGGACTGCGTATTGGGGTCAATCGTATAGCCCGGGATGCTTTCCACTTCCGTTACCACCACTGTGCCCGTGAGGCCGGAAAGAATAATCTGACCTGCCGAGTTGCTCCAATACAGGCCGTTGCTGGAAAGCTGCCCGCTGTCGGCATCCACAAAACTTCCGTCGGAGTATGTGATTTTGAACTGTACCCCTTCAAGCGGCGTTTTCCTGTCATCACCAGAGAGCTTGTGGATAATGAGCTGTCCTGTGGGTTGATTCCGGAATTCGAGGGTAACAGTTTGGCCGGCCTTAATTTGGGCAGTCTGGGGTGTGTCGTCCAGAAGGAACCCATCTTTCGCCCGGGTTTCTTTGACCACGAGTGTGGTGCCGGGGTCGATACCCTCAATGAGGATGGTCCCCGCGGAATCGGTAGTGAAATAGCCGTTGCTGTCACCCACCACCGTTCCGTCGCTTTCGGTCACAAAGAACTGAACATCAGAAATCGGAGAGTTGTCGGCACTGGACACCTTTTTGATCAGCAGCGAGCCCTTGGGACTGTTGCCAAAATAGACCTGAACAACCTCCTGATCTTCGCCGGAGAGGTACACCGTCTGAGGCGGGGTGTCGATCACATGAGAGCCATCACTGGAGAGCTCTTCGATGATGTAAGTGCCGGCCTTGCAGCCCGTGACGGTGAAAGAGCCGTTCACCGAAGTTCGGTAAGTGCCGATGACCGTGCCGCCGGTGCCGGAGGTGTTGCCGGAGAGATACCGGACCTGGAACACAGCCCCCTCAATAGCGGCCCCGGTCTCACTGTCATATTTCCATACGGAAATAGCTGAGAGCGGTCTGTTGAGGAAGCGGAATGTATGGCCCTCACCAGCGGCGATAAAGGCCTCCTGTGTGTCCGGGTCCGCCAGAGCAAAGCCCGGTGCAGGCTCCAGCTCCTTTACCCGAAACCAACCGTCACGAAGAGAGAGGTCCGGGTCGGAGAGCACGATACGGCCCTCTTCATCGGTGTAGAAAACGCCCAGGTCGTTGTACTCTCCGGTAGCGGTGTTGTTGGAGGCATACCAGACCTGGAACGGCACATTTTCGATTCGATCATGTGTGATGGAATTTTCCTTGATGATCTCGATGGTCGGGCGCTTATAATTTTGGAAATAGACATCCCGATCCCGGTTGGGGAGCAGCGTCACCATCTGAGACTCCTCGGCCAGCAGGTAGGGCTCCGGGACCGACTTTTCGATGATCTCCACGACGCCGGGCAGCAAGTTCTCCACCACGGCGACGCCGTTCCCGTCCGTCTCCACTTCCGCGATAGAGTGGCCGTCCGCACCTTTCACCAAATAGACCGTATGCTCAATAGGCTCCCCGGTGTCGGCGTCGGTTTTATGGATATAGAGGTTGGGGCGCTTGTCGTTGGTCAGAGTGATCGTACTGGTCTGGCCCGGGAACAGTTCTACATGGTGCTCGGTATCGTCCGGGATGTGGTCCTGCACAGAGGACAATTCGCGGACGGAATAAACGCCAGGCTCCAGATCGGAAATCAGGATCTCGCCATTGGAATTGGTGGTGCGGTCCAGGTAGTGGCTGCCGTCCTCAATCCTGGCGATGCGGAAAGTCACCCCGGCCAGCCGGGAGCCATCGCTGCTCAGTTTGATAAGCTGGAGGGAGGGCTTGACATGGTTGGTAAAAACGAATTGGGCGTCTTCATTTGGCTTCAGCTCAATGATGCGCTGGGCCTCATCGATGATGTAGCCATCACAGGATTTTTCAGTTACCACATAGGAGCCGGCAGGGAGCATAGACAGGTCGATTTCTCCGCTCTGGTCAGTCCGGAACTCCTGGGGGCCATAGGTCCCCTCCACCGATTTGATCTCGAATACAGCGTTGGGGATTACCTTGGAGGGATCGTCGGAATCCACCTTGATGAGCTTTAATCCCGGCTTCATGTCGTTGAAAAACATCAGCTCTTTAATGCCGTCTCCAGCGTGGAGCTCTACCTCCTGGGGGGTGGTGTCCAGAATGTGCCCCTCATCGCCGGTATCTACCTCAAACGCCCGGTAAGTACCTGGCTCTGCATCGGCAATCAAGATTTCACCAAATTGATCCGTCTTGAAATTGCCTAAAAATTCGCCATCCCGATAAACAGCGAAAGTGACATTGGGCATGGCGACCATATTTTTTCGATCATATTTGATGATCCGCAATCCCGGTAACTCCTCGTTGATGATAGGGATTGTGGTGGTCTCACCGGCCACCACCGTGGCGGTGTAGACGGTATCATCCAACTGCCAGCCCACCGGAGCAGTCTTCTCCTGAATCCGGTATGCGCCCAAGGGAATCGCATCGAAAATAGCAACGCCTGCACTTGATGTCGTAGCGGTAAAGGTCTGTCCCGACTCAATATGCTCGACTGTGATGACTGCCCCCGGCAGGTTCATGCCGGTATTGGATTTTTTCTCAATACGCAGAGTACCGTAGGGGTCATTAAAAAATGTCACCTCGGCTACTTCATCGTAGACGACGGTGACATTCTGGGCAGGCTCCTCGCTGATCATATAATGCTGTGGAGCTTCCCGTTCAATTACGGTATAATTCCCGCTTTTGCTAAGGGGGATCTCGATGCGGCCGTCCCCATTGGTCACAAAAGTACCGACGGAATCGCCGTCAGGACCAACGACTTCGAAACGAGCACCACTAATCGGGATTTCCGTCCCCGTTTCATACTTGATGATCCGCAACCCGGTATCGTATTCCTCTACCGGCTGGTCGGCGTAGTTGCTGAAAGTGGAGAGGTCCATTTCCGTGGTCGGGTCCGTATCGACTACATAATTTTGGAGTTCACCGTATTCATCCTTCTCTTGGCAAATTGCATAAAATACGGCGTATTTATAGACATCTGTACGGAAAGAGAGTTGGACGCTGCCGGTTTCTCCTTCAACGCTCTCTAGCGGATACAGGACCTTGAATTTGCCCGCATAGCCATCACCAGTACCCTCAGTGGTAATTGTGGTGATGTCCCGGTTGTTCATATCCACGATACGGGTGCCCCGGGGAACAGAACCGGGGTCAGTAAAGGAAACCTCAACTGCATAATCACACACCCAGGTTTTTGACCAGAATGTAAAAACCTGCTGTTTGTACTGCTTGCCGTCGATAGTGACCTCGTAGGCAGTATCCCGATCCGGCGTACAGGTCACTTCAGGGGACAGGACTTCATTCCATGCTGTGCCGCGGGCATAGATGTCCTTTGCCGCAGCGAGCATCTTCTGTGCGCGCTGCAGTTCCACGCCACTGAGCGCCGAATTGACCTTGAGGTTGTTGATGTCCCAATTACTGAGGAGATAACACCACAACGCCATTTTAGTCGCGTAATAGCCTTGGTATTTATTCTCAAGGCCCAGTTCTTCCAGCGAACGAGTCGGATATCCATTGGCCACAATGCCAAGCACTTTCGGATCCGACGTTTTCTCCTCAGCCAAGTATTCGATGCTCTCCCCAACGTCAACCGTTTGCGGCACACCGGTAGTATTGGGATTGACGCAGTAGGCCGGAATCTCTTTAATTTCTCCTTTGGCGTTGACGTAGTTATAGTAGGTATAGATCAGGGTTCGGACGCGGCCATTGATCATCAGGTAGGAAAGTTCCTGCCCGCCGTTATAGATATCGATCTCTCCGAGGGCTTCCTCAACCGAACCCGCCGCCAGCGATGCCGTCGGCAAAATTGAAAAAGCCATGACCATGGCCAACAGAATACTTAGAAATCGTTTTTTCATGTTGTTCCTCCAAAAATGGGCAGAAAAAAACCGCGCCCCCGGCTCAATGGCATTCGGGTTCACGGCATTCTTCTTTGATTTATTTTGGAAATTAAAAAAGCGGTATACTCACGTATACCGCTTGTCCGCTGTAATCTTGGTTACAGCGGCCTATCTTACATGGATGTTGTACTCCGTCCGCTGGAAGATGCCGTCCTTGTAGACATCCCACGCCTCCATGCGGTATGTTCCCGGCGGACAGGAGTTGAACAGGTCAATGATTTGATTTGCGCGCCATGGCCAGAACACTCGCGGGTTCAGTCCATCGTCAATACTCAGATAGATTTGTACCTTTGGGGCCCCACTTGGGTGGGACACGGGCGCACCGTTCTGCCATGTCTCTGGATTATCCCCAATGGCGTTATAAAGCGTGTAAAGCATTCGTCGGGTCTCATAGAGATTTCGCACGAAAAGGTACTCATGATCATTGATGGAATAATGCCGGGCCTCTGGTGCCGGTAACTCAACCTGGGGCATCAAAGACCAATCACAGGTCGGCTCAGGCAACTCGCCCACTGGTCCGGAAGCAAACATATTTTTGTCCCACCGGCTTACATCGGTGATGGTGTAATTGGTACCATCGTCGCAGCGGATCACATCGCCTTCCTGAGGCACATATTGAGAGCCGTCTGCTGGCAAATTGATGGAGCCATCTGTGTTCCTGCTGATTGTTCCCTCCGGTTCTTCCGTAACGGTACTACCTTCAAAATCGGTATTGCCCAGCGCCCGATAGAGCATGATTGCCAAATCGCCGCGGGTAATCTCAGTTTTAGCCACAGCCTCCGCTGTGGTCAGCCCTTGGTCAAGAGCCGTCTGGCAGGCGGTGTTGTAATCCCATTGAATATCTGGAAGATCCATGTACCGTAGAACAACCGTACAAGCCGCAGCAGGGGTCACGCCGTCATCAGCGCCAAAGGCCCCAGTATCGTAGCCGACCATCAGGCTGTTGAAATAGCAATAGCCTACATAGAGTCTGGCCCATGCCGGGACATCCGGGAACTTGCACTGGCTGATGTAAAATTCCTGTTCCGCCTGCACATGTTCCTGATTCCCATTTAGTCGCGTCAGAACTGCGGCCAACTGCGCCCGGGTCAGACCGGACGCGAGGTTCATGTCTCCGTTTTGGTCTCCTTCCAGAATCCCCTGTTCTTTCAGATATTCCGCTGCAATTTCCTCTTCTGAGGACGTTGCCAGGGCCGGACAGGCGAGTACCACGGCCAAGGTGATGCTTAGAGCCACCAAACATAGTTTTTTCATACTGACTGCCTCCTCTCATGTATCTTTGCTTATATTCTACCGGACAGAGAGGAATTTTACAACAAAAGTTTGGTAGTCAGGTGATTTCCCGGGCCTGGACACACCAGCGCATCTCCGGCACATTCCGAACGCAAGTAATCAGTGTGATCATATTTTCGCTTGTCCGACCGAGTCTTGAAAAGTCTGTTTCCTCGATCTGCCCCACAAAAAATACCTCGTAGGTCCTGGTGCCCAGTTTGGTGGTATAGGTGATTTTGTCACCGTTCTCCAAAGTATGGATCTTTCCGAAATGGTTTGCCACACCGCGATTATGACCAGCAAGCCCCACATTTCCATCCCAGCAGGAAGTAGACTTAAAGTGGCCGGCCCCTTTGGCGAGGTTCTCAAGACTCTCATTCTCATAAACTTTGACGGACAACCCCAAAACAGGGATTTTTAGCCGACCAATGCTCCCATCTGTATAGTAGAGCCCATCAGGAAGCGTAAATTTGGTGCTGCTCAGGCTCGTGTCCTCTGTGGGAGTACCATCCACATAAGATGCAGGGGGAAGGTAGACTGTATCACTGCCACCCGTGTTCCCTGTTGCCGTGGATGCCTGTGGGATCAGAACCGTACCAGCTCCGGGCTGGTAGGATTCCGGGCTGCCAAAAGGCGGCGCGATGATAGCAGTGTTCTTGCTGCGGTCAATATTGCTGCTCTCAGTCACCCCTCCACCGACCACGATCACTTGGTCAACTGAGGTGGGAGGTGCGTACATGCCGCCGTCCGGTGCATCAAACTCATAATCCGCCGCTAGTGCCGGCGTCATCATCATCGCCGTGATGCCCAGCAACAGCGCCATTGTTCTCACCCAGTTCTTCATACATTTTTCGCTCCTTCCGCTTCATAAAGAAATATGCTCCGCCTGCGCCAATGCCGAGAGCACCCAGTGCCGGCAGTAACACCATCAGCCAACTTGTTATTTCCCCAGCATCCTGCGTTTCTTCTGATAAAACCGGCTCAATCGGAGTACCTGTGAAAATAACCGTATAACGGATTACCGTGACGCCAGTGCGGTAAACCTCGCCCGTATAGTCAGCCGTTGTGGTATAGCCGGTCACATAGCTGACTGTTTTGCTGCCGCCATAGGTACAAACCGCAGTAAAGCGGTCGCCGATCTCATAGTCGTCGGCGTTATAGGTGTTATCCGTTTGCCATTGGACATCTTGCAGATTGAGCGTTCTGCCCCCCTCCGTAATGCTCTTTGGCAGGTGGTTGATATCTTGGCTTGCCAAGTTTGGATAGGTGCGCGTAGCGGTCACCGGCTTGGTAGAACTTCCATAGCCGGCTGGCTCAGTTTTGATACTGTCCAAATCCAGGTGCAGAGTCCCGGAAAAGTCCTCTTCTGTGGTAACTTCCTTTTCCTGTGGCAGAAGCGATAAAATCGTCTCCATATCTTTCTTGTCGCTTTCCACCGTTTCCGTCTGCGTAATCACCTGCGTTTCGCTGCCGATGATGACCTCACGCAACACATCTGTGCATTCATAGAGGAGGCCATCCCTTTCAAACTGCTGCATAGGCAATGTGGACGGATCGGTATTGGGGGAGAGATCGTACACTTTCCTGATTTCCCGATTATCTTGGTCAAGGATGATATCAACCGGGAGCATAGCGTCCGGATCTGTAACATCTACATTGGTTGCGTCAGCAGGGATGACCAACATAGTCAAAAGCAGGAGTGATGCAGAGATGGAAAAGATTTTTTTCTTCATTGACAGGTCCTCCTCAATCATTTTGATGTAGCACTACTTGAGATCACGGTTTGGTGTTCAGTGACAAAAAATAGGTACACTGATTGCCTCAAATATGCAGGCTTTATTACAAAATTTATATACACTGCGCCTGTTTCTGAGGCTTGGTAAAGATGGGTGCTTCTTCTGTCCGTGTGGTAAACTTACAAAATTACTGTACACTGAGTTTCTATGATAAATCATAAAAATTCCCCTTTCCATAAAAAAGCAACCGATGCACTGTCGATTGCTTTTCACAAAATATCTCGTCAATGACCAGCAAGCCGAGTCCATGATTCCACGCGATTTGTGCCATTCGCAGCATCATGGAATCCACGGTGGTTCGTGCAGCTTGGAATTTTGAGGAGCATAATTTTGTCTATTGTACAGTAATTTTGTCACTTATCATTTGGGGGGTGTGTACTTGCCGCCTTCGATGAGCGGCTGCAGGTAAGCAACAATGAATCCCAGGGTGTTCAGCACGATCCATGTCACTACAATCCGTTTTAACCAACTCGTCGCCTCCGCTACAGCTCGCTCATTGCGGGAAATCATGCGTACTAACAAGGCTACCGCAGCTGCCGTGACGGCAACAATTGTGGAGATTCCCAGCAGTTCGCCGTAAACATTCGCTATAATCTCTGAAAACCGCGTCCACATATCATCGTCTGCCGCGGCAGCAGGCTGTACGAACAGCACAGCCATATAGCAGGCGATCATCGCCATATGGAGCCAATCCCCCAAACGCCGGTGGACCCCACTCCGTAGGTCTTGCTTCTTCTCGTCGTTCGCCATTTGCGTACCTCCTCATTTTTTGTTTTGACAGCAAAACAGCCGCCTCAAAGCGACCAGTAAAATCGCTTCAAGGCGGCTTCTTGCCGTCAGGTCCAGTTTTGGACGATATCAGGATAGCACATTTGTACTCCTCCTGTCAGCCGCACCGACCTTGCCATTTTTCCGCCACTTTTCTGCCATCGTTCCTGCCATCAGCCCTCCAAGAGTGTCAGGATCTCAAGCCAGGCGTCTAGGCACCCCTGTGGAGCTGTCCACAGGCGTATGGAGAGGATATTCACTGCCTGCTGACGCAGGCGGTAGTAGTGACGTTCAGAGATATCCAATCGATACAGAATTTCCGAGTGACTAGGCTTGTCCGGCGTTATAAAGGTCTGGAAAATGATATTGTACAGCATTTCTCCGTTTCCAGGCTTATGGCGTAGCACCGTCAGCGCTTCGTTGATTCGGTCCAGAAGCAGCCGTGACTTACGGATGCTGAGCAGGCGGTGCTCCAGTTTTGCATTTCCCATAGCAATCTGAGCGTCTACCGCACTGAGAAGCGCATCCACATCCTTCAAAGGCTGTTCCAGTTCCTGGGCAGTCTCACCGGGAAAGCATTCCAGCGCCCAAACGATATCACGATAGTTTTTAAGCATAACCTGCGTGTTGTGGTACATATTCCGGCGCAGTTCCTTTTCAGCTACCCGCGCTTTCTCATTTCTGATGCTGGAGTCTTCTATAAGCCCTCTGCGTTCCAAAAGGTCGCGCAGCAGTTTTTGAGAAGGGCCTTGTCCCTGATCTGACATTTCACCACAAGGGGATGCCTTCAAATCTGTCATGTTCAATACCTCCGTTATCCTGATCCACAGGTCCGGCCCGAGGCAAAACACTGTGGAAAAATTCAAATCGCGCCATGCATGAAGTGACACCTTGGCAGTCCTCCCATACATACTCTAAAATCTTACACGGAGAAAAATACGCACGCGTATTATTACAGTCCGAATGTGCAACACGGCCCTCCACCGCTGATGCTTGGCCAGTTTTTGTCTGCTCCTGCTGCAAAATGGTACGGCTATACCACGCAACCAGTTTGCAGAGTTGGGCATGGTCGCTTGATGTTTTGTTGCGCGCATTTCTGCCCAAAATACGTATTTCACTCAAAATACGTTCTATTTGATCCATGGCGGGCTGCGGTATTCTTTCACCGGTGGGATAAGCGGCATTGAAGACCAGACATCCAAAGGAACCTGGCAGCTTATACAGCGGGAAGGCATCCGCGTGTTTTCTGAAAAAGCGCCAGACCTTCGTCTTTTCCCATCTCCAACGCCTGCCAAGGAACTCCAAGGTCAAAACCGCACCGTACTGCCCAAATTGGACTGACGGCGCCATATGAGAGAACACATTGCTCGGCTCCTGCCATACCGTGTGGCACCAAAGGTCCAGCCATGCGTCTGACTCATCAAATGAATAGCCTTGCTCTACAAGGCGCTGTGTGACGTTTCTGGGCAGGCATAGGAAACCATACCCCTCTGTCACGTAAACGGCCTCATGGCCCGTACAGGGCTCTCCAGAGCACCTTACAACCCAATCTGTGATCTTGTATGTAAGTTTCTTCGATTTTGGATCCAGTGTGTACCCAATATAGGAAAGATCTGCGAGACGGTCCATCATCTCCAAAGCCTGCTGCCGCCGCTTCATCCCCATGATGCTTTTAAGGCCTACAATACCGCCAGCCCAGGTTCCAACCGTCACTTCGTTGATATAGCCGCAGTAGGTTGCCTTCCCACTTCGGAAGGCGGCCCTGGAAGCCAGGCGAGCCCATATGCCCATGATGCCCTTTCCGGGCGGTAGTTGATTACGGGGGAGTTTGATCCACTGATATTTGAGCAAGCATTTCATCGCACCGGCCTCCTTCCTGTCTAAATTGAAAAAAGCCTCGCTCCGTGCTATACTTTAGTCACGAAAGCGAGGCTTGATATGGATGATTTATGCGTGTGATAATTGCCATTATCTCTTTTCTGAAACAAATGTGGTGGCCTGTCCTGATTGCGGGAAGACTATGGTCCGTCCAGCAACACCGGCAGAACAAGAAGATTTCGAAAACCGCTCAAACGAGAATCTATGGATGGACGAAACATAGGCGCAGTTTTAATATCCGCGATGTCGCTCATGTTGAATACTTATACGCAATTCCTAAAAAAATGCCCATGACTCAATCGTCATGGGCATTTCTCATGTGGCATTCTCTTCAATTAGTTTGGGGGTAAATTCTGGGGGTAAAACCGCCCCCTCTTTTCAGTCAATGGGGGTAAAACGGGGGTAAAACCGGCCTTCCTTGTGTTGAAAAAGCCTGCAACCCCTTGCGCTGCAAGGGTTTCTCAATCGAGGGGCTTCATCGTGGGGAAAAGAATGACCTCCCGGATGCTGTCCGAATTGGTCAGCATCATCACACACCGGTCGATACCGATGCCCAGACCACCCGTGGGGGGCAGGCCGTACTCCAACGCGGTGATAAAGTCATCATCCATCATACCGGCCTCGTCATCGCCCTTGTCACGCAGCTCCACCTGCTTCTGGAAGCGCTCTCTCTGATCGATGGGGTCGTTGAGTTCAGAGAAGGCGTTGCCCATCTCGCTGTGACAGATGAACAGCTCAAACCGCTCAGTGAGGCGGGGATCCTTGGGGGAGCGCTTGGCCAATGGGGACACATCTACCGGGTGCATGGTGATGAAGGTGGGCTGAATCAGCTTCTCCTCTACCTTTTGGTCAAAGCACTCATACAGGGCGTTGCCCCAGGTCTTTTCCGCCGTCTCAGGCAGCTCTACACCGATGGACTTGGCCGCAGCCACAGCCTCCTCGTCAGAGGTAATTGCCATAAAGTCGATGCCGCAGTACTGCTTGACTGCCTCATGCATGGGCAGGCGAGGCCATCCGGGGGTCAGATCCAGCTTCTCGCCCTGCCACTCCAGCTGATAGGTACCCAGCAGCTTCTGGGCAGCAGAGGTAAGCAGATCCTCAAACAGATCCATCATATCGTTAAAATCGGCATAGGCCTGATACAACTCAATGGTGGTAAACTCCGGGTTGTGTTTGGGGTCCATACCCTCATTGCGGAAAATGCGGCCGATCTCATACACTCGATCCATACCGCCCACGATGAGCCGCTTCAAGGGCAGCTCGGTGGCGATACGCATATACATATCAATATCCAGGGTGTTGTGGTGTGTGATGAAGGGGCGGGCAGTAGCTCCGCCGGAGATGGTATTAAGGACGGGAGTCTCCACCTCCATAAAGCCCCGGTTGTCCATAAACTCCCGGACATGCTTGATAAACTGGGAGCGGATCACAAAGTTCCGCTTCACCTCGGGATTGACGATCAGATCCACGTACCGCTGGCGGTAGCGCAGCTCTGTGTTGGTCAGGCCATGGAACTTCTCCGGCAGAGGCAGCAGAGACTTGCTCAGCAGAGTCACCTGCTCAACCCGGACGGACATCTCGCCCCGCTGGGTGCGGAATACTACGCCCTTGACGCCTACGATGTCGCCAATGTCAAACTTCTTGAAGCGGGCGTACTCCGCCTCATCCATCTCGTCTCGACGGGCATACAGCTGGATGCGCCCGGACTTGTCCTGCAAATCGCAGAAGGATACCTTTCCCATGCCCCGCTTGGACATGAGCCGTCCAGCCACGGACACAGCCTGCCCCTCCAAAGCATCAAAATTTGCCTTGATGTTGGCACTATCGTTGTCCACCTCATAACGGGTGATTTGGAAGGGGTCATTCCCACTCTCCTGGAGTTCCTTCAGCTTATCCCGTCGGATCTGAAGCAGCTGAGACAAATTCTCCTCCTGGGGGACCTCCTGATTCTTCTTATCGGCCATTGCTTCCACTCCTATCTTTCTTCCGGTTCTTCCGGCGACGGCCGGTTTTGATCGTTTCTGCTGATGATTCAGCGTTCCACCTTGAGGATTTTGTACTCCACAGGGCCTGCTGGGGCATCAACCGTTACCTCATCTCCGGCGTTCTTGCCCATCAGCGCCTTTCCAAAGGGAGAATCCTCTGAGATCACGCCGTTCATAGGATCAGCCTCCTGGGAGCCCACGATCTTGTACACCTCAGTCTCATCGAACTCTTTGTCCAGCACGGTGACCGTGGAGCCGATGCGGACATACTCGCCGCCGTCGTCGCTGTCCTCAATCACCACACAGTTGCCCAGGATCTCCTCCACCTCGGCAATGCGGGAGTAGAGCTTGCCCTGCTCGGTCTTGGCCTCATCGTACTCGCTGTTCTCGCTCAAATCACCGAAGGATCTGGCCTCCTTGATCAGCTCAGCGACCTCCTTCTCCCGGACCGTCTTGAGGTAAGTCAGTTCATCCTGAAGTTCCTTCAGCCGTTCCAGAGTCAGTTTATATTCTTTCGCCATAAAACCTTGCACACCTTTCTAAAGGGAAGCCGGGAGCCCGCGCTCCCGGTCCCGACAATATACCTTATAATATAAAAATGGGCGCTATCACGCAGTATGTGTTATTATAGTAACTTTATTTCCGGCTGTCAAGTAAATTCTAGGCCCAGACGATCCCCCCTTCCAGCCTCCCAAAGAGATGCCATCAGAGGGAGTTTTTCCTGATCTTCCGGCGCCAGAGCAGCAGCCCGCAGACAGATCCCAGCCAGCCCGGGTTCCGATCCAAACAGAGACAACACCCTCCGTCCTTCCATCGCTCCTGTTCCGTCAAAACGAACTGCAACCGGAATTTCTCCGCTGTCCGGCCGAATAGGTGCGCCGAACTCCCGCCGCAGCCAGGCGGCCAAATCTCCGCCTCCAACCGGCGCTGCAACTGCTACATCCCGCACGCGCGGACACAGAAATTCTGCTGCCCGGACCATATCCCGCTCCACTCTCCGGCCACGGAGAGACACAGTCCCCTGCTGGGGCATGATCCCCTCCCGGCGGAGGGCGGCCAAGGCTAGACTGCCGGCACAGGCTCGAAGGAAGGGAACGGGATCCACCGGCTCTAATCCCCACCGAAGCAGCAGTTCCCCATGTCGGAAGTTCCCCGGTACCAGCACCCGCCGTACTCCAAAGCGGGACATTCTTCGGAACACCCGCTTCAGCCTTCCAGCCTCCCCCCAGCCTCCTGGTCGCACCTCCACCCGCAGCACCGTCAGACCATACCGTTCCTGTCTCCGAAGTTTTCCATCTCCACCAGAACAGTATACCAGTTCTCCAAGCATCTTCTCACCCCCTCTTCTGGAAGAATATGCTGGCTTCCCTTCTGGTATCCGCGGTTTCACATCTAAATACGCAGGAGCGGCCGTCCTTTGGGCGGCCGCTCCTGCGATCATATTTACTTGATCCGAACTCCGGAAATAGTGAGAGGCAGACTCTTAAAATAGTTGATAGGATCTCGGCGGCTTCCATTCACCCGGATCTCCAAGTGGAGGTGGTTTCCGGTGGAGGAGCCCGTAGTTCCCACATAGCCAATCACTTGCCCTTGAGAGACAGTCTGCCCCTTAGAGGCATTGCGGCGGCTCATGTGTGCATACAGGGTAGATGTGCCGTCACTGTGGCTGACTACTACATAGTTGCCATAAGAGTTGTTATAGGTCGATGTGGTAACCACGCCGCTCTTGCATGCCAAAATCGACGTGCCAGAGGGTGCAGGGACATCGATTCCAGTGTGGTTATTGGCTTTTCCAGTCACCGGGTGCTTACGGCTTCCATATAGAGAGGACAGATTATGCCGGCCAGGCAGGGGCCACAGGAAGCCCGATTCACTGGGCACATTGGCGATCTGGCTGGCCAGTTCCTTTTCTGCAGCCCGGATCTCCGCATCCGCTGCGTTGGCCGCCGCTTGAAGTTTGGCCTCTGCCGCCTTCACCTGACTCTCCTGTCCGCTGATTTCTACGATTAGGGCGTCCACTTGGGACTGCTGGGATTTCAGTTCCGCCTTGGCCGCCTCCTGCTCCGACTTGGCATCCTTCTGCTCCTGACGCGCGGTCTCCAGAGCTGCTTTATCCGTCTCGATTTGCTCTCTAATGGCGATGAGTTCATTCATCACTTGGTTGTCATAGTCCATGATCTCTTCCACCATCATGGCATTGTCCAGCAGGTCGGAAAAATCGTCAGAGCTGAACAGGATCGACCAATAGGAGACTTCCCCCTGCTCCTCCATCTCCCGGACCCGCTTGCAAAACAGTTCGTATTGCCCGCGCTCCTTCTCCTCGGTTACCGCCAACTCCTCCGCCTTCTGGGCAATGAGCTGATCATACTGAGTGATCTGAGCCGCAATATTGTTGATTTCCGCTTGGGTCGCATTGATCTGCTGCTCCAGCAAGGCCTTCTGATCCAAAGCCTTGCTCTTATCCGCTTGGATAGCCTTCAGCTTCTTTTGCAGTTCTGCCCTTTGGCTCTTTAAGGCAGCCGCATCCTTTTTCATCTGGTTGATTTCCGCCTGCGTCACAGCAGAGGCCGGAAGGACAACTGCATCAGGCAGAACGGGCAGCACCATCAGCGCCACCAGTGCCGCAGAACACAGGCGGATCAGCCAGCGCCGCACCTGCCCCTTCTTTCGCGTTTCCATCTCTGCCACCTCAGCGCACAAAGATGTTGGCAATCATAGGCAGGATCATCAGGGCTGCCATGATCCCCGCCATCAAGGCCATCAGCTTTTTCTGTTTTTTGGGTCCCATCATAAGCTCCTTTCCCGCTTAAACCTGTAAAAACTTCCGGATGGCCAGCACCGAGCCCACCACGCCGATAAACAGACCCGCACCGACAAACACCGGCAAGATATGAGCGATCATACTCTGGAAGGGCAGGATGGTCAGCAGAGATAACCCATTGGACTGGATCACAGCCCTTCCCACCAACTCATATACCGCCCACTGGAGCAAGAAAGCCACCAGCGCCCCAGTCAGCCCCAGCAGCATTCCTTCCACAATAAAAGGCCAACGAATAAAGGAATTGGTGGCCCCGCACATCTTCATAATGGCAATCTCCTCCCGGCGGTAGAAGAAAGCCAGCTTAATGGTATTGGCGATGATAAACAAGGACACTACGGCCAGCATTGCCACCAAAACAACTGCCACGCCCGTGGCGATGTTACGCACCAGGACAAATCCCTGCGCAATATCATAGGCCGCGTTCACATCAGCCACACCGGTGATCTTCTGCACCTGCTCTGAGGTCGCTCTTAGCTGTTTGATATCCTGTACATGGATGCGAAACCGATCCCGGAGCACCTCATCGGGCAGATCGGCCAACAGCTCGTTGCTCTCCCGGCCCGCCCGGAAATCATCCAGAGCCTCTGCCCGGGTGACGAAGGTCACCTGTGAGACATTGGGGATGGCCTCGATCTGACTCTTCATATCCCGCGCCTGCTCTTCTGTGTAAGTCTCATCTACATAGGCCAGAAACTCGTTCTCTGCTTCCAGATCCCCCAACATGTTGTCCAAGTTCACTGCTACCAGGGTAAACGAACCCATAATGAGCAGACAAGCCACGATCATGCACACGGCGGCAAAGGACATAAAGCCATGTGTAAAGATAGAGTGAAATCCTTCACTAAAATAGTACTGTATATCAAATTTTTTCGCCATTATAATACCCGCCTGTCTCGTCGCTGATGATACGTCCTTCCTCGATTGCCACTACCCGCTTGGCAAAGCGGTTGACCAGATTCTTCTCGTGGGTCACAACCAACACTGTAGTACCCAGTTCATTGATCCGCTCCAGCAGCATCATAATCTCTAAAGAGCGGCTGGGATCCAGATTTCCCGTAGGTTCGTCAGCAATAATCATATTGGGGTTGTTCACCAGCGCCCGAGCAATGGCCACGCGCTGCTGCTCCCCACCGGATAGTTGGCCTGGATATCGGTCTGCCTTCTGCTCCAGCCCAACCAACTGGAGAACATAGGGAATACGCCGCTTCAGATCCCGGCTGGATGCCCCAATAGCCCGCATAGCAAAAGCCAGATTTTCGTACACAGTCTTTTTGTCGATTAAGCGGAAGTCCTGAAAAATGATTCCCAGAGTCCGCCGCATCAGAGGCACTTGTCGCGGACTAATGTTATTTAGACTATACCCGTTGACCATCAGCTTTCCTTGGGTCAGAGCAATTTCGCCAGTGATCAGTTTAATGATTGTAGACTTTCCAGATCCGGAGGGGCCCACCAAAAAGACAAACTCTCCATCATCGATGCGGAGGTTGATCCCCTTTAGGGCCTTGGTTCCGTTGTCATATTCTTTATAAACATCGATAAATCGTATCATGTATGTATATCCTCACCAATTTCCTTTTCCTGTGGCGTACAAGGCATATCACTGTTCCAGGCCGGATTTTTCCGACACTTAGTTTATATTAGGTTACACCCGTAACCTATCCTTGTCAATGGGAATTTTCGGTTTTATGTCACCTTTTTTTGCTGCCAAGATGGAGACCTATCAGCAGGAAAAAAAGATGGCACAAGACAAAAAAGCCTCCGTCCGCCTTTCGGCAGACGGAGGCCCCGTATCTCGTCCAATCAGGATTCAATCCCCCGGGAAATCAGGTACTTTTTGACCATCAATGCCACCTTAAAGGTGATGGCGTCGTCAAATTCCCGCAAATCCAGCCCTGTGAGTTTCTTGATCTTCTCCAGACGGTAGACCAAGGTGTTCCGGTGGACGAACAGCTTACGCGCCGTCTCGGACACATTCAGGTTGTTCTCAAAGAACTTATTGATGGTGAGCAGGGTCTCCTGGTCCAGCGCATCGATGGGGTTCTTCTTAAAGACCTCTTGAAGGAACATCTGACACAGGATGGTAGGCAGCTGATAAATCAGGCGGCCAATACCCAAATTCTCATAGTTGATGACTGTCTTTTCTGTATCGAACACCTTGCCCACATCGATGGCCACACCAGCTTCCTTATAAGCCCGGGCCAGATCCCGGATATGGTTGACCACTGTGCCGATACCAATGACCACCTTGATCCCCAGTTCCTGGGTAACAGCGGTGGCAATTTGTTTGGCAATGCGCTGAAGTTCCTTCGCATCCGCTCCCTCAGACAGCTGCTTGATGAGAGCCACATCGGTCTCATTGATAGAGATGACGAAGTCCACCTGCTTGTCCGGGAAAAGATTCTGGATCACATCGATGGTGCTTACATCAGCAGGACCCAGCTGCCGCACCAGGAAGGCAGCCCGAGGGGCTTCAGAGACGAAATGCAGTTCCTTAGCCTGGGTATAGATATCCCCCAGCAGAATATTATCCGAGATGATATTCTTCACAAAAGTAGCCTTGTCGTGCTTCTCCTCATAATAGGCCTTAGCACCGTTGAAGGCCACTACCGCCATCGCGCACAGAGCGGTGGCCGCCTCATCCTCGCCCTGCACAAACGCAGCGTAGTCGAACTGGGCGCCCCAGCCCGCCAGAGGCCGGAAGGTCTTACCCTCAAAATGAGCGGCGGCATGATCCGCAGAATTGACAGCAGCCACAGCCCCGGACCAGTGCTCGCCGATGCACGTCAGCTCGCTGCACGCCACCACGACTCCGTCCGCGTCGATCACTCCTACTGTACGGTCGATACTGTCCTTCATTTGGAGTACGACTCCCTGAAACATCCTGCTGGACACGTTTGATCCCTCCCAAGTTATTTCTCACATCTGAATCCGTGTTTTTTGTTTATTATGCAGGGCACAGCCCTGGTCTGTTCATACTTCTCTCCTGGATGAGCCTTATAGACACATCCGTCCTGCAGCACACAACATACTATTGACATTATAACGGTTCACCCGCCGGTTTGGCAAGAGGTTTTTTAAATTTTTTGTGGAAAACAACCAAAACCAGAGTCTTTTCTTATCCAAACCTGCTCAGAGCCAGCACTTCCTTCTGGGTGAGGGGACGCCACTCGCCTGGAGCCAATCTCTCATCCAGCTTTAGTGGTCCCATGGAAAGCCGCTTGAGATAGGTCACCGGCTTTCCCCGGGCAGCCATCATCCGCTTCACCTGGTGGTACTTACCCTCCCGCAGGGTGACTAAGCAAGTCCTTCCATCCTCCAGAGGCTCCAGCCCGGCAGGCAGACAGTGCAGTCCGTCTCCCAGCACCATGCCCTGCGCCAGGGCCTCCACATCATCCTGGTCCACTGTGCCGTCTACATGGGCCAGATACACCTTATCAACATGACGCTTTGGGGAGAGCAGCGCATGACCCAGTGGGCCGTCATCAGTAAGGAGAAGCAGTCCCTCAGTATCCTTATCCAGCCGCCCGACTGGAAACAGACTCCGACGGCGCAAATATTCCGGCAGAAGATCCAGTACCGTGCGCTGATTCCGGTCCTCTGTAGCGGACAGTAGACCCGCCGGCTTATGGAGCATGAGATAGGTGAAGGGGGCACAGTCCACTTTTTGCCCGTCCACTGTCAATTCCGTCTCCATAGGATCCCACTTCTCTTCCGGGCGGAGCGCAGGATGCCCATTGACCAGGATCCTGCCCTGTCGGATCAGGTCTTTGACCTCTTTCCGGGACCAGTGGCCCGTAGAGGCCAGCAGCTTATCCAGACGCTCCAGAGCCACCTCGCTCCGCTCCTCTCCTCCGGGTAATTTAGCTCCTTCCCCGGTCTTTTTGCACATTTTTTTATTGTACCAAAAACTCCGGACAAGTTCAACACTTTTTTGTTCTGCCTTCGTCCTGGCATACCTGCGCCTCAGTCTACATAGATATGGAGCAGCCAGGATGGGAAGGAGAAATGCACTGTGTTGATTATGACTGCCAAGCTGCCCAGGAGAAAGCTGGCCATTGGTGCAGCTGCCGCCGCACTGTTATGCTGCGCCGCACTGGCGCTGAATCTGACCCCTGCCGGCTATCAGGCGGCAGCCGCTTCCGCCGCTCTCCCCAGTTCCAAAGGAATTCGGACCAACGCAGATCGGGTCACTTATCTCAACGGCTGCGGTTGGCAGGTCACAGAGGAGCCTCTGGCCGTGGAGGAGATCCGCATCCCGGAAGAAATGGATGAAAGTTACCGCTGTTATCTGGCTCTCCAGACCGCCCAAGGCTTTGATTTAGAGCAGTATGCTGGCCGGAGGATCCGGCGCTACACCTATGAAGTCACCAACTACCCAACGGGAGAGTCCGGCGTACAGGCAAACCTTATGCTCTACCGTACCACTGTAGTCGGAGGCGAGATCCTTTCCCCACGCATGGATGGATTTGTCCACGGTCTGATCGATCTCTCTTCTGATGGGCAGCACACCTCCGAAACCGAAACCCTTACACGCATCCCTTCTAGTTAATTTCTTTTCGTCTGGGCTGGAAGTTCACATGAACTTCCAGCCCAGATTCTTTCTATACTCCTACGCTCCAGAAAACAGACGCTCCTCCAATTCCTGAGGAAGCCGATCGAAACTGTCTATCCAGCTGTTGCACAGGCGGCGCACTTCCTCCTCTCGTCTAGCATACAGAGGATCCCACACCCCCACTACATACATCCCCGCCTCTCCTGCTGCTGCACAGTAGCCAGGTGAATCCTCAAACAGAATACATTGCTCTGGCGGGATTCCCCACTGTGCCGCCGTTAGACGGTACAGCGCTGGATCCCGCTTCTCCATCCCTGTCTCCTGGGTAGTCACCACCCCTTGGAACCAATCTGCAATTCCGTGCCGCTCCAGGGCAGCCCGACACAGTTCCGGCATACAGGAGGTGAGCACCACCATCTTCCACCCCTGTTTCTGACAGCGCTCCAGCAGAAGCCGGACCCCTGGCTTCAGCTCCAGCTTCCCAGCATAGGCCGCCCGAGCCATTTGGAGCCACGCCTGGCGGATTTCTTCCGCTGTCTCCGTAAGACCGAAGCGCATCCGTGTATACCGGGCCGCATCCAGCGGACTATGATGGGTCACATACTCTGTATAGTCCTCCGGCACCGGGGCTATCCCATACCGCCCCAAAAATTCAATGTCGATATCCAGCCAAATCCCATTGGAGTCCAGCAAGGTCCCATCCAGATCAAAAAACAGCATGATACTCTCCCTCCTCCGGCTGGAACCAGAAACGCCACGGAAACTCCGCCGCCTCCTGGGCATAGTCGATCCCGATCCTTGGCCCAATATGGATCTCCTCCGGCGCCGGCACTGGACCAGGACAGACATAGAGAGGCGGTTCCAGCAGATCCGCCCCGTTTTCAGCCCGGGTAAGAGAAAGTCCTCGGCATAGCTTACCCGGGCCATTGAGAAAATTCCGCCGCTGGGCCATCGTGAGTTCTTTTTCCTTGCGGCCAAAGCGGTTCTCTGCTATAATATCCCTGTTTTCTACCGGAACTGCCCCCCGGATCAACACCGCGCAGGGTTCCCCCTCTGACTCAGTAACAAAGTTGAGGCAGTGATACATCCCATAGATTAAATAAAGATAGGCCGTCCCAGGGCGGGCAAACAAAGTCTCCGTCCGGGCAGTCCGCTTGTACTGATAGGCATGGCACGCCTTATCCATCCGGCCAATATACGCCTCTGTCTCCGTGATGCGGCATATCAGTCTTCCCCGTTCCGTCTCTCGGACCAGGTACTGTCCCAACAGGTCTCGGGCCACCACCAGGGTATCCCGCTCATAAAAGCTTCTGGGCAGCGGCTGCACGGCTCATCCCCCTCTTGATTGTGTGTTCCAATCTCTGGGCCCGGCCCAGAGCCACCGGTATCATAGCATACTTTCCCGTCCGGCGCAATCTGCGCAGCCGGATCACGCCGCAGGGCGCGGCTCTTGAACGGACATAGGAGCTGATCAAATATGAATCCCGTTTTGATGCGCAGGATCGCCAAGCCTCTCCTGTTTTTGGCCGCATTCATTTGGGGAACTTCCTTCTTTATCATGAAGAACACCCTGGATGCGGTTCCGGTGCTCTGGCTGCTCACCTTCCGCTTCACCACCGGTGCCATCTTGGTGGGGCTGCTTTGCGGCAGAAAGTGGCATACCCACTTCACTCCGGACTATGTGTGGCGGGGTGCGGTACTTGGCTCTCTGCTCTTTGCTGCTTATGCAGTGCAGACCTTTGGTCTGGTAGGAACCACCCCCTCTAAAAACGCTTTTCTCACTGCCACCTACTGCGTTCTGGTTCCTTTCCTTCACTGGGCAGTCTCTCATCAGCGGCCAGACCGCTTCCATCTGTTGGCCGCCTTTCTGTGCATCACAGGCGTTGGCTTAGTCTCCCTCAGCGGCTCTCTCACCATCACCTGGGGCGACCTGCTCAGCCTGGGCAGCGCCCTGTTCTATGCCCTGCACATCGTGGCAGTTAATAAACTGTCTGACCAGCGGGACATCTACCTTCTGACCTCCCTCCAGTTCGCCTTCACGGCCCTGATGGCGGTCTTTGGAAGCCTGCTTCTCCAACCCTTCCCCACCCAGGCATTCTCTCAGCCCGGTATATTCTGGCCTCTGGCTTATCTGTGTGTAGTGTCCACCACTGTTGCCCTGCTCTGCCAGAACGTAGGGCAAGTGTGGTCCGATCCCTCCTCCGCCTCGGTGATCCTATCCCTGGAGTCAGTATTCGGCGTACTGTTCTCCGTACTGTTTTATGGAGATCCTATCACACCCCGGCTGCTGGTGGGCTTCGGACTAATTTTCATTGCTGTACTTTGCTCTGAAACTAAGTTTGCCTTTCTTCGCCGTCGGTCTCGCTCTCATCATCTCTAATAACCCCCGTTGAAACTCTCTCTCCAGTATGCTACAATAGCCTTATCATGAAAAAAAGGAGCGTGACGGAATGGCCCTCTATGAATCCGGCGAGGACTATCTGGAGGCGATCCTGGTACTCCGGCAGGAGCATGGGATCGTCCGTTCCATTGACGTAGCACAGCACCTCGGCTTTTCCAAGCCATCAGTCAGCCGTGCGGTTTCCATTTTGAAAGCAAACGGTTATCTCACCATGGAGAAAGACGGCCGTCTGGAGCTGACCCAGAAGGGGGAACAAAATGCCCAGCGGGTCTATGAGCGTCACAAGCTGCTCACCGACTGGCTGATTCGACTGGGCGTCTCCCCTGAGATCGCCGCTGCAGATGCCTGCCGTATGGAGCACGATATGAGTACCGAGACCTTCGCCTGTCTCAAGCGCCACGCCAGCCAACAAAACACATGATCGCAGCGCAGCTGTCCGTTTTCACATCTGCGCTCACTACTCACGATAGGCGGAGCCGTTTCAACGGCCCCGCCCTTCCACTTCCAAATTCTATCCCAATTCAAGAAAGGAGACCCCCATGCCGATCGACTCCATTCTGTCCCAGGTCACCGGTAGCCTGAACTGGAGTTCCCTTTCCTGGGAGGTCCTGCTCCGGGCTCTTCTCATCCTGCTGGGCGGGATCATTTTCAACAAGCTGCTGCTGCGGACAGTGGACCGGCTTCTGCTGCGCAGCACCTCTCTGGCCTCCATCCAGCGCTACCTCCGCTCTGCCCTGTCTGTCCTGCTTTGGCTTGTGCTCATTTTGGTGGTGCTGGGCTCTGTTGGTGTAGAGATGACCTCCATCATCGCTCTGCTCAGCGTAGCTGGCTTGGCCATCTCTCTGGCTCTTCAGAACACCCTGTCTAATCTGGCGGGCGGGATCACCCTGCTGGCCTCCAAGCCGTTCGTCGTAGGGGATTATGTGGAAATCGGCTCCGTATCCGGCACAGTATCACTGGTAGGATTGGCCTATACTACACTGGTCACTGTGGAGAATAAGGAGATCTATATCCCCAACAGCCAACTCTCCTCCGCAACTATCATCAACTACACCCGGCTGGGCCGCCGACGGATGGAAATCACTGTCTCCGCCTCTTACTACGCCCCCACAGAGACAGTAAAGGCCGCCCTGAGCGAGGCAGTTTCCCAGTTCCCCCAGATCCTCCAGGACCCTGCACCAGAGATTCATCTGTCTGGCTACGGCGCCAGCGGCATCGATTACCTCCTGCGGGCCTGGACTTCCTCCGGAGACTACTGGGACGTATACTACCGCCTGCTGGAGGCCATCCGCCCCGCCTTTGCTCGCCATGGGGTAGAAATGCCGTACAGCCAGCTGGATGTCCACCTGATCCCCCGCTCCACACCAAATTGATTCAGGTTTCTGATCAAATTTCCACTTGACAAACCAGGTCTTCTCCGCTAGAATATCAAGCAATAAAAGCGACGACGGGAAAAAAGACAGTCTGTGCCTCTCTCAGAGAGCCGGTGGTTGGTGCGAACCGGTGTGTGGCCTCCCTGTGGATAACTGGTCCCCGAGCTGCCTGACCGAAGACATACAGTAGGTCAGGACGTCTGGCCCCGTTATCGGCCGCGGCCTTGTTGGAGGCTATGAGGGTTGTCC
>ENA-ORUF01000545-ORUF01000545.1-human-gut-metagenome-genome-assembly--contig:-NODE-545-length-50848-cov-43.693186_pt1 | contig 50848 bp, 55 predicted proteins | sample MGYA00242077_ERZ509203 | MGnify/ENA primary metagenome ERZ509203 (study PRJEB26280, sample SAMEA2338834) | human gut metagenome | biome: human gut; feature: human-associated habitat; material: faeces... | reverse complement strand
CCTGAGAACCCAGAGCAAAGAGTGACCCTCTCTTTGCAATCTCCGCTTATGGGTTGCACCCCTAAGAACCCCATGCGTTTACGGACAGCGGAAAAGCAAACAATAAAGTACAAACCAAAAAACAAGTATCTATGGCAACAAAATCAAGCATACATATCAAGCCCTGCAACATCGCATCGAGCGAGGCTCACAACAGGAGGACTGCCGAATACATGCGCCACATCGGAGAGTCCAGAATCTATGTCGTTCCTGAACTATCCACCGATAACGAACAGTGGATAAATCCCGACTTCGGCAGTCCGGATTTGCGGATGCATTATGACAATATCAGACAGATGGTAAAGGAAAAGACCGGACGTGCCATGCAGGAAAAGGAGCGTGAACGCAAAGGCAAGAACGGTAAAATAGTCAAGATTGCGGGATGCTCCCCCATACGTGAAGGAGTGCTGCTTGTCAGGTCGGACACCACACTGGCAGACGTGCGTAAATTCGGTGAGGAGTGTCAAAGACGCTGGGGAATCACACCGCTGCAAATCTTCCTGCACAAGGATGAAGGGCATTGGCTGAACGGTCAGCCGGAAGCGGAAGACAGGGAAAGCTTCAAAGTCGGGGACAGATGGTTCAAGCCGAACTATCATGCCCATATCGTTTTCGACTGGATGAACCACGAAACAGGAAAGAGCCGAAAGCTCAATGACGATGACATGATGCAGATGCAGACCCTTGCATCCGACATCCTGCTGATGGAACGCGGGCAGTCAAAGGCTGTCACTGGTAAGGAGCATCTGGAACGGAACGACTTTATCATTGAGAAGCAGAAAGCTGAACTGCAACGCATGGATGCAGCCAAACGGCACAAAGAAGAACAGATAAATCTTGCCGAGCAGGAACTGAAACAGGTGAAATCAGAAATACGCACTGACAAGTTAAAGAAGACAGCCACCACGGCAGCGACAGCCATAACTAGTGGAGTTGCTTCTCTTTTCGGGAGTGGAAAACTGAAAGAACTGGAACGTGCCAACGAAAAACTGCAAGACGAGGTTTCAAAACGGAACACCAATATTGAAAAATTGCAGAGCCAAGTACAGCAGATGCAGAAACAGCATGATACGCAAATCCACAATCTCAGAGAAATGCACAGGCAGGAACTTGACATGAAAGAAAAAGAACTGTCACGGCTCGCCAGAATCATAGACAAGGCTTTCAGGTGGTTTCCGATGTTCAGGGAAATGCTGCGCATGGAAAAGTTTTGTGCCATGCTGGGATTCTCTAAAGAAATGACTGAAAGTCTTATAGTCAAAAAAGAAGCCCTGAAATGTAGCGGTAAAATCTATTCCGAGCAACACAGGCGGAACTTTGATATAAAGGATGATATTTTAAGGGTGGAAAATGACCCTGACGATGAAAGCAGGCTGAACCTGACAATAAACAGGAAGCCGATTGCCGACTGGTTCAGGGAGCAATGGCACAGGCTTAGATATGGAGCAAGAGTGCCGCAACAGGAAGAAAGAAAAAGTAGAGGATTCAAATTATAATAGAAGCAATTTGATTAGTAATCTAAAAGCACTCCGATAACGATTAGAGTGCTTTTAGATTGTTTATCATTAATTATCAAAGCAAGTGCAGTTTAAGATTTTACTGAAGTTTGCATTAATAAAGAATATACTACAGCTGATATATGCGCAACATATTGTGACGCTTGTGATTCATTTCCCTTGAAATCCTTAACAAATACCGCTAAGGTATAACTGATATTATTAGGCAGACATATATAGGCAACATCATTGTGAGCTGCAAGAACACCATTTTCATTAACATAACCTGAACCTGTCTTATGCGCTATAACAACCCCTTCTTTATCAAGAAGTGGAGCTGCTATCCTATCTACACCTGTTTTGCATTCTTTTAACGTATTCTTAATGAAACTTTGTTTCTCATCATCGATAAGACCTTCAGTAAACAAACGATTCATCAACATTGCAGCACCAAGAGGAGATGTATAGTTAGAGTAAGCCTTGTTATGGTCAGCCGACATTTCCTCTTCCGTATAAGCTATCTGAAAACTTGAACGAGGAATGAGTGTGGCTATAAAACTATCTGTTTGAGCGACATTAACCATATCCTTAAACATAAGGTTGCTTGCATTGTTGTCACTCTGAGTAAGAGTATAACGCAGCAAATCTCTCACTGTCAATGATATGACTGGCCCTGAATAATCTTTCAGCATAGGACTCCAAGTCTTTGGGTCAAGTTTATCCCTATTTATATTTACTAAGGTATCAAGTGAAATTCCTTTATTGTCAAAGTCATTACAAAGAGCTAATGCCTGATGAACCTTAAACACACTCATCATAGGATAAACACTCTTATTATTGACCTTAACCGTATCTCTGTTATTAACAATAACCGCCACACCAATTTCGCCAGGACAAGCTGAGACAATTTGAGAAATGCTATCAGTCAAAACATTTGTTAAAGGAGGATTTGCGCTATCTTTTGTCGCTGATTTATGGAACAATGAAAATACCAAGATGAAAATGCAAACTAAAGCTATACTCAAAACTACGATTTGTTTTTTTCTGTTTTTTTCCATGTTTATATTATTTATATTTGTTTGACGAGAATATCTTTATTTGCCGACAAAGGTACATAATTTTACGGAAAAATATGTTTCTAAAATATATAAATAGACAGCTGTGGGGAAAATGTGGGGAAAAATTAGATAATTAAAAAGGCTAAATGACTGGAAATAATCACTTAGCCTTTTAATCCGTACCCAGACCCGTACTTCGTAATTGCTGCGCCCATCATTCAAGACTGTCAAATCGGGTCTTTCCTGTCAAGCCAATGATGCCTATGCGTATGCCAAACACATGGATTACGGATTTCTCGTTCCGTGAACAAACACTTTATCCGCAACTCTGCTATGTGGTGTATTGGCTTAACTCCATTTCTATGGGCAACACTTTTGTTGCAGATTTCAAGCAGCTTTTATCGAAATACCCATCAGTAAGAACTCGTTTATTAGGCTTTCCTCATAATTGGGAACAAGAGCCTTTGTGGAGATAAAATAATTGCCCTGTTTCTTAAAAAGCACTGGGGCAAACCAGCTCCGTCTTTAATTGTTTCCAATAAATGGATTGTTTCAAGCCCCTATAGAAAGAGAACAAAAATTCCTGTGTGAAAATTAATCTACGACAAGGAGCAAGCAAGGAGCAATATCAAACAAAAATCAATACCTTTGCAGTACATATGAGATAGACCAAAACAAAAGTGGAATATCGGAAACGAATAGCAAGGAAAAGAGAAGAAACGACCCAAGTTGATGTCCTTTTTGAGTTAATAATCAATAAAAGCGTTAAATCTTCACCTTTTAGAATGTGCAATTAAAAATAACAACCATATTTCTGACTTATTATCTATAAAATATTGAGTAATAATCGGTTGTAAATACAGTAAGTGTTTCTTCCAATTCATTATTTTATCTGATTCATCATTGATATACTTATCTCCTTTATTATAATCAAGACTCATTTCTTTTATGTAAGCATAACCTTCAGTATCCTGTAGACTGGAAACTAACTTTTGGGTAGGCTTTATAATCCTGCGATCTGCTGGTATCTCTATATTACCACAGTATGCTCTTGCAACTTCCTGGCAAACAGTAATAGTTGGATTTTTTATATATAAGAATAACTCTTTATCTTTTCTTATAGTTATAAGTTGTGCTTTTTCTGTAGGATTCTTAATGTCATTGATGGAGGCTCTTCTCCATTTTAAAGCATATAATTGTACTTTTTCTACTGGTCTTTTGATGTTTTCTATTCTGATTCCTTCTTTTATAAGATATAGTTGTTCTTTTTTTGTTAAACTCTTAATATAACGATAGTTGTATATATCATCTTTTAAAGCGATGAATCGTACTTTTTTTGTAGGTTCTTTTATATATTTTATTACATGAGAAGAACTCCTTACAGCAGCCAGCTGTTGTGCTTCTGTCGGATTAGTTATCTCTTTAATCATTGTCGGATTTCTCTTGATATTTTCTAACTCTTTGTTTTCCGAAGAATTGAGAATGGCGTTAATGAGTTCTTTTAGTGATTTCATAAGCATTTTGTTTTGTAATTATTGATTATATTTCAATGGTATTGTCTATTGTATTAAATGATTGTTTTTCGGTTTTGAGTGTCCAGCCAATCGGTGACTTGCTTAACCTCATTATCTGCGTAGCACCGGATTGGGTGAACATTTCTGTCTGTTGTCCGGACAATAATTTCTTGATCGCTTCCGGAGGCTGTTTTCCCAAATCAATATTGCTTGCGGTTAAAGCTTCTATCTTGCCGGTAGATTTATCCTCTATATAGAATTCTCCAGATGAGTCGTTTAATAATGACCTGCATCCGGATGATTGGAGTTCAACTGTATTCAGTTCCTTAATTCTCAAAATTTCTTTAGTAGGCAATATGTGTTCTGTATAATCGCCGCCGGAACGGGACCCTGTACAAAGAATATAATCATTGCCGGATTTCCAAACCATACGGTCTTGCATCTCATCTTTACAATAAAATCGGGCATGAAGTTGCCCGTGTTGATCGCAGTAGTAGTGGTGAATTACCGGCAGACCGTTTTTCTCAGATTTCCAGTTAATGCCCATTGCCATAGCCATACGCCTTGCTGCCTGGGTACTTTCCAAGTCAGGATGCCCATTTGCAGCTTTTATAATCCTTTCTGTTTTGGTAGGCTGACGTATCTCTCCTCTGCTGAGCATTGCTCTGTATTCTTCTTTCAGTACATTTCGTTCTGCTTCATATTTGTTGCTTCGTGTTATGCTTATGCTTGATAATAAATTTTGTTGGTGTTGTGTCCGGAGGTTTCCCTTGTGTGTTGTGGGCACTGAATAAAATGGATTTTCATATCCTTTCGATGCGAGATATTCATCTTCGGTCATGACTGGTATCTGATTTTGTTTTTCGGTTGAATCCTCGTGTTCCCGGTTCAGACCTATACCTTCTTCCAGGGCAGTGACTGCTTTGTTGACATCATTTAAGACAGTCATGATAAACCTTGGATCACTAGAAATTCTAGAACACCATCCGTCTAGGTACTGTGCATTCTCTTTTCTGGGGGTAACTGCCATGCCCAGGTCGCGGCCGGCTACTGCAGCTGACAGTTCAGCAATCAGTTCTTCGCGGGCGTATTCAGCGCTTCCGAAGGGACCAAATATTCTTGCCAGTCTTTCCGGATGTCCGGTTGAATGTGCCATTTCGTGAAGAGCAGTGTAGTAGAATTCCTTACCATCAATGAATTGATATCTTTCTGGAAGGGTAATGGAGTCTTTGGATGGACTATAGAAAGCTCCGTCTTGCTCTTTAAGGGTGATGGGACATAGCCATGTCTGTTTTTCAATGACTGAATCCAGAAGAGCATTCCGAAAATTGTTATCTGAATTGATGTTGAGCCCAAATTCCTTAACTAGAGCATTCCATTTTTCTGGATAGACTTCTGAATAGTTGGTTTGGTCCAGATTGAATACATTGTAATATTTGAGAAATGGAATGACTTTATATTTTTCTTGTTCTGCAGGTGATAGGTTCTTGTAGAATTCTCTTGTGACTCGCTTTCCTGCAATCTTGTCCTTAATGATTAAGTCGTAATAGGATATAGGAAATGCCTTGGCACCTTTCAGAACTTGTATCCTTTCATTACGTGCCTGGTTGAAAGTGACAAAAATGGGGGTGTTATATTTGTATTTATCACAAATGAAATAGAGCACGACCTTGTTCTGGTTATTGTATAATCTTCCTATCAGATTTTGCGGAAATCCCTTGAATCGGGAAGTGAACCACGGTTTCGTCCAGTTGGATGAATGTACTTCTTTCATCTTTTCGATCATTAGTTCTGCATATTTTTCTAATGCCGGATTTTCATTTTTCATAGCAATATACAGTATTAGTAAATATATTGTTTCAATTTTAATTCGCACAAATATATGCCTATAGCTATGCAATTGCATTTCGATTTTTCAATTGATGACTAACACTTATAGGGAAGATTAGTTGTCATTATTCTAACAGAACTTTAACAGCCAGATTCACCGCTACTGTACCATCTTCTCCCATCTTAACTGTCAGCATTGTTGATGAGAACTTGGATGAACGTGGAGGTTCGTTAGGTGAACTGGATTATGGCGAAGTGGAAGAAAGGGTTTCAGGGGGATATCTTGTTAGAACATACAAAATATATGAGGATGAGTATGGTTATCTCCCGGAAAGGATATACGCAACATCAACAGGAAACGGGGAGTTTATCGGTTGGTACCAAAATGGTAAATTATTCAGCAGCAGTCCGGTACTTATTGACCAAGACATAGACTACCTTCGTGGAACACATATATGTGCAGCGTTTAGTGGGCAAGCAAACCCTGATGGTGCTCCCTCACAAGTTACTATCAAATTGTATTCCAGTGCCGGTGGCGCTTCCGGAGGGAAAGGGAAAGTAGGATTCAGTGCAGGCAGTCTTTCATATTCTGTACAAACGAAGACTGTAAAATATGGTGAAGAGATAACTATTTATGCTGAAGGAGATGAAATCGTAGGTGATTATAGTGTAACCCATTATTATTGTACCGGATTCTATCTGGATTCCGGAGCGGCAATAAAGACCTTCTCTGACACTAATCGCCTGCATAGTTATACTTTTACTGCAACGAGGGATATGGATATATCAGCAGATTGGAGAAAATATGATTATTAGATAAATTATTTCCTGAAGAGTTTTTCAGTACATAGCTTATGAAGACCAGGCTGGCTCATAATTGAGGCCGGCCTTGTTTCCTTCTGAAATTAGTTATTTCTTCGCAGTGACCAAAACCACTTATAATTGTAGTCGGATATGAAGCCCTTGACAGGTCTCTGAACTTGGCTGAGATGTGAGCTACCCACGCCTAAAGGCATAAGCTTCGGAGCTACCCATACCTATAAGTAGCTCACTCTACTCTTGTCACTTTGATATTGTCTATGAACCAACGGCGGTAAACGTTACTTCCGGCAGTCACTTTGTTTTCTCCCCAAGCATCTGACTTGATGGTGATACGCGTGTTCTTCGTGATGGTGATGCCATCCAAACGGATATCAACGTGAAGCCAAGAGATATGGTCGACAGTATCCACAAACTTGTGTCCGATGGGGTCAAGCTCTGTCACCCGGCCATCGTTAGTGATATAGATTATTAGTTGTACGGGATCAAATTTGCGAGTACCGCCCACCATTGGTGCCCAATCGAAGGATAACTGCACGGTAGCGTTCTCGGGTACCCCTTCGATAGAGGGCAGGGTGAGTCCCGCTTGATAATCTGTCTTTCCGAACTTCAGGTAGTTCTGCTGCAGGTAGATGGCGTTGCCGGGTGTCTGTTCCAGTCCATAACCACGTTGTATCAAGGCTTCGGCAGCCGTCACGCCATTGATGTCCTTAGCGCTGTAGATTTGTGGTGCACTGCCATCTCCATCGTTTTCAACGGTTTGTCCCGCACCGCTGTTTACACTCCAGGGGGATAACCATTCGAAGTCTTCGGAGAAGTAGATGACTTCCTCTACGCCAAGGTCTTCCACTGTAGCCGCAGTAATGCGGAACATAGGGACTGCAAGTCCGTCGAAGTAACCGTTCACTTTGACACGGTGTCCGTTCAGTTCGTCAAGCTCCAGACTAGTGGGAGCATCGATGATGGATACCTTGTTGGTAGCACCTTCAATGGTAACGGTGGTGCCGTCCAGCGTACCGACAACCGAAATCCAGTCACGACTACCGGAAGTGTAGGTGTCAACCTCGGAAGTGATGTCACGTGCGGAGGGACGGTTCACAACATTGCCGGATGAAGTGATCTCCACTTCGTCGCAAACCAAATAGGCAAGCTTACGCGAGTCGGTCATCTTGCTACCCTTGATGGAAATCTTGTCACCCACATTGATATCTGTGGTGGTCTGCAATAAGATGTTCTCCACGTATTGCGTGTCACTGATAATGCAGCCTGAACCGGTGACAGCCGTCACCAAAGCGTCGGAAACACTAACCGCTGTCTCGTCCGCTAGGTCTGGCAGCTGGTCAACGGAGTACTCCTGGCAGTCGCGATATTTGTCACCATCCTGATTGATGATTACCGGACTGCGGCTTGCCAGCGTAGTACCGCGAAACACGATAGTCGCCTTGCGAGGGTTATCGATGGCACCATCACGAATATTATCTGTCACAACGATAGTGACATCCATTGTCCCTGTTCCGTTCTGAGGAGTTACTTTGACCCATTCTGGCAGTTTCTCCATCACCCATTCAGCATCAGCATAGACCGTGATAACTTGCTCTGCTGCACCGTTTGCCCCGAAGTTCAAAGCCGAAGCGCTTGTCAGTACCGCCTTCGAGAGGTTGCTTTCGTCTTCATCGCAACTCCAGAATAAGTTTACGACGCAAAGTAGGAGTGCGGTATTTATGTAGTGAATCAGTTTCATTGTCTTTTCTTTTTCTTTAGTTTCTACTTTTTTGATATTATTAGAAGTCAAGACCGTCCACCCATCCAGGGTTCTGCGTCAGGTTGGGATTGAGTGAACGCTCGTTGATGGGTATCGGATAAAGGTAGTCACGTCCTTCATTGAAGCCGTTGCGCACAATGTTTTTGTGATAGTATAGGTAACCCTGATTGCTCTCGGTCAGCAGAATATCTTTACCTATTTCATAGACCAATACCCCGCTGCCGGCTTCGGGCTTTGCTGTGCCACTGGCGTAGAGAATGACATCCGTATTGCCGTCACCGCTCAGATCATACTCACCCGGACCGGGGAAGTACATGCCATAGATGTCCTGATCCACGCAGTATCCGGCTTTCCAACGCATGAGATCGTCGTAGCGGAAGCCTTCTTGATCCAGTTCAATGGCACGCTCGCGGCGGATTTCCAAAATAACGCCTTGATTCGTTCCTGTCACATTGGGATATCCCGTCTCGGCAGAGGTTAGGTAACGGTCAGGATTGGTATTTGCTACATCCATGTTCAGGTCAGGCATTCCCACACGGCGGCGAATCAAGTTGATGGACTGATCTAAGTCGTCTTGGGTAAGTGTACCCAACTCAGCCTTTGCTTCGGCATAGTTCAATAATACCTCGGCATAGCGGAACACAGGCAGGTCGTTGGTGTTTCGACTATTGCGGTCCACTTGTCCACCCGATGCGGTAGGCTCCTGCACGAACTTAATAGGTTGGTAGCCTGTCACACTGACTGAGAGGTCGGGAGCTAGTACTGTACTTTCGCCGATGCGGGTGTAACCCGGAGTACGAATGCTCTGCGCCAGACGTGGGTCACGGTTCTTAGTCTCCTCCAGAAAAGTCATCTCCTGCCAGCCAGATTGGTCTGTGAAGCGGCTTCCGTCTTTCATCAGGTATGTGTTCACCATCTTACGCGTCAGTCCCGGACGTCCTTGCGTGGGTACCAACGTGTGTCCATTGGCGTTATGGTGGATGGCAAGGCTATAGTCAAACTTAATGGCGAAGATATACTCGTCCGTGTTCGCGTCTTCAGCAGCGAAGAGATTCAGATAATCCATTTCGGGATTACCGGTACTGTAGAGCTTATATTCACCAGTCTGCATCAGCTGCTTGGCTGCATCAGCTGCCTGTTGTAGGTAATAGGCATAGTCGTTACCTTCCAGCGTCAAGCCATGATATTTGCGGAAAGTTCCCTCGTAGAGGCAAAACTGTGTTTTCAGTGCCATTGCAGCGTAACGGTTGACACGGAAGGGGCTGCTTGCCTCCTCTGATTTGCCAGGCAGATTTTCGATGGCATAGTCGATATCCTCCAACATCTTGCCCATCACCAGCTCACGGGAATCGCGTGCCTTGTACAGTTCGGGGGCTGCCGAACCCAGTTCGGTCTCATACCAAGGCACATCGCCGAAGCGCTTCACCTTCTCGAAGTAGAAAAAAGCGCGGAAGAAGCGTGTCAGTGCCGTGTACTTAATCACCGCTGCATCGTCATTGCACTGGTGGGCATAGGCAAGCAAGGTGTTCATTTTGCGCAAATCAGTCCACGTCCAGCCGCCGCCTGATGCGGGCACGGTGCGGTTGTTTCCACCGATAATCTCGTTGGAGAGCGTTTGCTGTACATACAAATCGCTTTGGTCATCAAAAGGGGATTTGTCCAGCAGATTGTTGTAAAAGGTGTTGCTGAAGAGCTGCAGGTCGCTCTCCGTCTTGAAGTAGTCGGTTTGTGAAATCTGGCTTTGGGGAGTCAGGTCCAGCAGATTGTCACACGATGCCAGGCCCATCATCAGCACCAAGGCGGCAAAGATATATTTTTTCTTCATATCTATTCTTCGTTTCTTTAAATAATATTTTGAATAAGAATTTAGGACATTGAATTTTCGACAGTCTTGTCTCTTGTCCCGTATAAACTCTTTTGTTGTTACCTTTTTAATGAGTCTCCTTTTAGAATGTGATGTCCACACCGAACATGAATGTCTTCTGCCAAGGGTAGAAGGTCTCGTTGTACGTTTCGTTACTGCGCCTTATTGCGGCTTCGGGATCCACATAGGACGTAATCTTTTTCAGCGGAGACCAGTAGAATAGGTTCTCGCCGGAGAAGTAGATACGTGCTTGTTCCACACCGATTTTCTTGGTCAAGTTGACAGGAATAGTGTAGCCGACAGTCAGGTTCTTCAGACGCATGTAACGGATGTTCTGCAGATAGCGGTCGTTCACCTTGCTCATCGGACCGGACGTGGTGGAATAAGCCATGGCACGGGGGAAGTAAGCATTCGTATTATCCTCTGTCCATACCTTGTCCATGAAGTTCTTCTGCAGGAAGGTCTGGTACGGATAGGAATATGGTCCCCAGAAGGACATCATATGCCCGTCGGGATACCAGTAGTGATTTCCCGTACCCTGAAAGAACACCGAGGCGTCAAAACCGTAGGCACGTATACTGCCGGTAAAGCCGTACGATAGGCTGGGCAGCGAGTTACCCAATATCTTGCGGTCGCCCGGGTCATTTACGTTGTTACTTCCAATACTCACCTCGCCGTCACCGTCCAGGTCCACAAACTTTATATCGCCTGCCTTCCATCCTCCGGTCAGTCCGTCCACCATGTAACTCAGGTCCACGCTATTGGCATATTCCTGCGCTTCTTCATCAGTGGCAAACAACCCATCCGTCACGAATCCCCAGATATCACCGATACGCATACCTTCGTAATAACTCTTGGCGAAGGTTTTGTCCTTATTGTCATACTTGGTGATGTAACTACGGTAGTTGCTGATATTAAATCCCAGGCTGTATTCTATAGGACGGCTGCCCAGCGAGAACTGGTCGCGCCAGGATAAGGCTATCTCGTAACCCTTTGTCCGCAGGTTGGCGGTGTTCATGTCCGGAACGCTGGCACCGAATACTGAAGGCAGTTCAATACCGTCGGTCAGCATGTCGAGTGTGTTGCGTATGTAACTGTCTACTGTGATGTTCAGCCGGTTTTTCAGTATGGTCAGATCAAAGCCAAAATCCCATTGTTGGGCGGTTTCCCATGTCAAGTCCGACGATACAGGCGCCCCCAGTGTAGAATATTTCGCCATTGCGCTGCCCTCGCCGAAAGAGTAGCCGGCAAAGTCACTGACAGTGATTAGCCTCATATAAGTATAATAGGACGACACGTTCTGGTTACCCAGGCTACCGAATGAGGCACGTAACTTCAGGTTGTCCACGTAACGGCTGAAAGGCTTGAAGAATGGCTCTTCCGATATACGCCATCCCACGGACCCCGAAGGGAAGAACCCCCAGCGGCTACCTGCGGCAAAACGTGACGAACCGTCGTACCGTCCACTTGCCTCAAAAAGGTATCGTCCTTTGTAGTCGTAATTTATACGACCGAAGAAGCCGGCAAGGGCGTATTCGTTCTGTCCACCGCCTACGCTGGTCAGCACCTCTCCGTTGGCGTTTTGTCCCACCAAGTCAAGGTCATCCAGCGAAGTGGATGTCAGATTCTCGCCTGAGGCGGAAATGTTCTTCAAACGCATGGTTTCGTAGTTGAAACCTATTACACCGGACACGTGGTGGGCATTATTCTTGCCGAATGTGTCGTCGTAGTTGGCATAAACGTTTGCCGAGTAGTAGTTGCGGGTATTTACTGATTCGCTCAACTTGTTAAGTCCGGCACCGGTAGCGTAGGACAGTAACGGACCATCGGGTACCTCACGGTAGTAGAGGTTGTTGGCACGATGCGTGTTACGTGTCTGGTAGAGGCGATAGGTGAAGTCTGCCGTCAAGCTTATCGGTTTCCAAGGGGTGATGACCAACCGGGTAGTGTTCTGGAAGTCGTTGGCTCGGTCAGTGTTGCGATGTGTGCCTTCTCCCAGCATGATGTGTCGTCCGTTAGCCACCTTGTAGTTTAGGTAGGGTGTACTATAGAGCCACGACCCGTCCGGGTTCTGCATCGGAAAACAGGCGAGGGCGTGGCGCCCGCTGTAACCCATAGTGTCGTCGATGCTCCCGTTTCCTTGAAAGGTATATTGCGATCCGAAGAATGCAGTGTTGTTGCTCAACGTGGCGTAGCGGTTAATGGTGAAGTCAATCTTTGAGCGTAGGTTATATTTGCGGTAAATGTCCGGGTTCTGCTTCAAGATGCCTTTTTGGTAGTCGTAAGCGCCGCTCACTAGATATTTCACGTCCTTCGTTCCACCGCTCAGCGAAATGCTGTGTTGTTGAGTCGGGCGGTTGTCGTTGTAGAGCATGTGCCACCAGTCGTAGTTTCCATAATATACCCATTGGCTGCGTCCGTTACGGGTATCCTCCACTACCCAGGGACGGTCGGGATTTTCGGTCTTGTCGTTAATGCGCGCCAGCAGTTGCTGCATGTCATAGTCTGTGTAGTCCACGTAGTTGGTTCCATTTTTTGCCTGCCAGAAGGTATTGACCGTGTAGACTGACCAGTAACCCGTTGTCTCGTAGTCTGTCGACGTGGTGGGCGCCTGCCATCCCATACGCCCGTTGTAACGGACGGTTGCCTTACCTTCGTTGGCAGTGCCGCTCTTGGTAGTCACTAAGATAACGCCAAACGCTGCACGTGCACCGTAGACAGCTGCTGCGGAAGCATCCTTAATGACGGAAATAGACTCTACGTCGTTGGGATTAACGCGGTCCAGTTCCCCAATGGCACCGTCAATTAGAATGAGAGGTCCGGCACTGTTGATGGATGTCGTACCACGTACATTAATACTGGGTGAACTGCCCGGCACACCGGATGAAGTTGTGATGTTGAGACCGGCAACCGATCCCTGCAGCATACTTGCCAGCGACTGTGTGGCGCGGTTCTCCAGCTTCTCTCTACCCACCATAGCTACGGCACCCGTCAGATTCACTTTCTTCTGCGTGCCGTAACCGATAACCACGGCTTCATCCAGTAGGATGGCATCTTCCTGCATATAAATCACGAGATTATCCTCACCGGGCTTCACCTTCACCCGATCGGTCAGATAACCCACGTAAGAGACAATCAGCGTTGCCTCCCCTTGTGGAACACGAAGCCTGAACATGCCGTCGGCATCAGTTGTACCGCCTATTATGCTCCCTTCTACACGGATGGAGACGCCGATAAGCGGCTCTTGCAGTCCGTCCAGAACTTTTCCTGAAATCGTTCGGTTCTGTGCTGACAGCGTGGAGAAGTTTCCAGCTAACAGCAGTAACAGAGCCAACACATACGAATTGAAAACTTTCATAAATTGTTTTTTGCTTATATTGATTTTTCCAAATTGACGAGGTAAAAATATGCCTTGACAAGACAACAATACTCAACTTCTCACCTGCTTGCCGACCTATCATTCCACCAACTTATTTATTTGACAAATTCTTTCGGCCGATACATCCTTTCAGTGTACGTCCGTCCGAATTCATCTTGTACAGTGATGGTGAGGTCAATATCTGCATCAGGCGCTTTCACCTTGAAGAAATGTGGGAACAGTTCCGTTATGAAATTGGGCACAGCGGTCAACGTGGCAGAGTTGAACCGCTTCACCGTCAGTGCCGCTATGTGCAGGGGATCGTATGCCCACACCGCCTTTGGTTCCAGCCTTTCCCCCGTCTCAGTAGTGACGGTCAGCGTCCAGCGCGGACTCCAGTTCCAGATGTTTATCAGCACTTCGTTATTACTGTTTACCGGATAAGCATCGGCATATTTCGCAAAAGCTTTCTGTACGCTGGCGTTTGTGCTCATCTGCGGCACGTCAGCAAGTGAGAAGTTTACGCGATTTAGATCATAGCTTCGGAACTGATAGTTCTCATCCTGGCCCGTTGCCTTGTATGCCCACTGCAAGTCTTGTCCACTCACCTGCCAAATGGCGTATCCACCCGGTGTTCCGTCAGGACTGAGGTGTACATCCGGTGTCAGATGTCCGCTCCACCACCACGAACCGCAGATGGCGGCTGTATTGTGCTCATACAGGTCGTTTCCACCGGTGATGTCATCATCGGGTGTCACATTGAAGTTTAGATGGGTGTGTCCGGTCAGGATGTGCGTGCGACGTCCGGCCAGTAGTTTCAGTAGCTGGTTGGTTCCCACCGCATCGTGGTCAATCTTCCATCCGTCAGTTTGTGAGGGGTAGAATACTTGTGCGTGCATCACCAGTATAATCGGTATGTCCTGGTCTACCTGCATCAGATCTTTTCCCAGCCATGTCAGTTGGTCATTAGTCAGCCTTTTCTTGTAGTTACGCGAGATAGTCCCATCGTAGCTGTCACAATCGATGTCATCCATCACAACATAGTGTACCTGTCCCAGATTGAACGAATAGTAAGCAGGGGCAATGTTGTTCACATACGGGCGTCCAGCCTCCAAGTCGTTCTTTGCTTTGTAATCGTAGTCGTGGTTGCCGATAGTGTGGAATATCTGTAAGTCGCGTAATTGGTTGTTGACGGTGGCAAGGTATTCAGGCAGGGCATAATTGTTGTCATACCAATAGAGGTCCCATGTCATGTCACCCAAAGCTATGGCATATTGTCTGCGGCCAGTGTTCAGGTTGCGACAAGCGTTCAGGTCTTCTGTAAAGTCCAGAAACTGACTGAGGTCACTGGTGCGGTTGGCGAGGTGCATGTCACCTAGTACATACAGTATATAATTGTCTTGTCCATCCACCTGCTTTAGTTTGAAGTCTATTCGTTCGGTAATCTTGGTGTCTGCTTTGGTATAATAGAAAAACTGGGGTAGCACTCCCTGACTGGGCACTTCATAACCACTGGGAATGGAGATGAATACGTAACCCCACTTCTTTGCTGATTTCAACTGGTAGATACCTTCAGCGTCGGTGGTGGTCACCTCGATACCATCCGATACCACTGCACCTGCAATGGGGGCACCTTCTGCCGTCACCAGACCGTAAATAGTCGTGTCAGGAGCAGGCGTAAAGCCGATGTTCTCAATGATGCTGATGTAGGTACGCCCGGCACTCTTTTTCCGAATGCCACGCTTGAGGGAAATGTTGTAATATCCGGTCTCACACTGAGAGTTTATTGCAACAGTGAAGCTGGAACCTGAAACATTTATAATCTTACATATGTAAGAAACACCAGCTTCCGATTCCAAGACAAAATTATCAGAAATGAGCGGTGCATTCTTGCTTTTCAATATGAAGGTATATGTACCGCCTTCATTTATCTCAATCAAGGAGGGAAGCTCAAACTGGATGTCAAAATCATCAATGGCTGTCTCTTCATTGTCACTGCAGCTGCATACGACTAGGGAGAAAACTATTGTTAGAATCATCCCCAATAAACACTCTGCGATTTTTTTCATCTTTCTTTATTTAATATTCTACGTATCCTTCTGTGTTGAATAAAACATTAATACTCAATGATTATCGATTCAATAATATCTTCTTGTTTTCAATTGCAAAACTATAGACGGATGATTGCAAAAAGTTGTCATTCATATTACGATTAGGTTTCTTGTTCGGATTTCTTCATTTTTTGTTTTTTACTCATGAAAGCAGATACGACTTTACTATTCTGCTAAGGAGCTGTTTCATTCTTGTTTCATTTGTTTGTTTCTGCACACTCAGCCAGACCGAGATGATGAACTGTTGAAAGACAAGTCCTATTTTTACAGCATATTTCTTAATTCTAACAATAAAAAGTGACAGACGTATGAAAAAACAAATTTTATTCGTCGCCCTATTGATGGCATTCTTTGCCGGAGCGACAGCCAAGGAAGTGACCGGAAAAGTACATTGCAACAAGAAAGGGATGAAGGATGTCGTAGTGACCGACGGCACAAACTTCACCACCACCGATCAGAATGGCATCTATAAATTAGACGCTGTGGATAACGCTGATTTCATTCATATTGTGACGCCTTCGGGCTATGTGGCATCCTATGCCTCGGGTACGCCCCGCTTCTACCACACCCTGTCCGAAAAGAGTCTCGATTTCGAACTGTTCGAGTTCAGTGCTCCCCAAGGTGCTTACACCTTGTTTGCTATCGGCGATACCCAACCAGGTAGTGACCAGGCATACGCCCGCCTCGAGACCGAGGCATTCCCTGAACTGAAATCCTATGGGAATGAATACATAAATAAAGGCATGCCCGTGGCTGCTATCATGTTGGGTGACATGATTTGGGACAACCCCGAAACTTATGGCCGTTACAAGGAAGACCTTAAACAACTGGGCTATCCAGTCTATCCTGTCATTGGCAACCACGATCATACCGAAATCTACAACGACAACCATCAGAGTGAGCAGGTCTACCGTCTGTATTTTGGTCCCACCTACTATGCTTTTAATATGGGGTGCGATTATTACATCGTGCTGGATAACATCTTCTATACCGGACTCAGGCAGTACGATGAGATGCTGACTGCCGGACAGTTGGAATGGGTGAAACAATATACGCGATACATTCCCAAAGGGGCACACGTCTTCGTAGCAATGCATGCTCCCGCTAAGATGTACACTTCAGACCATTATCTGAAAGGTGCCGAAGAACTGATGGACTTGCTGAGAGATTATCAAGTATCCATTCTTAGTGGCCACTCGCATATCCACTCCAACCTCCTGCTTCGTCCAAATGTACGCGAGCACATGGTGGCATCCATCGGCGGTGCTTGGTGGTTGTGGAACAGCCGTTACTGCATGGACGGCACGCCGATGGGTTACCAAGTGTTCGAGTCTACTCCACGCGGACTGACATGGCATTTCAAAACTCTCGGTATGCCTGCCGACTATCAGATGAAAGTCTTTCCTATCGGTACTTTCGCCGATCGTTTGGCTGAAGTTTGCGTTAAGGTCTGGAACTGGGATGAGACCTGGAAAGTGGAGTGGAAAGAGGATGGAAAACTGAAAGGCTCCATGACACAGTTCTCTGCTATTGACCCCGACTACAAGGGCTACATCAACCGTGAGTATGCGCAAGGTGCCAAAAAGCTGACTTGGAGGTTTCCGGTTGAGAATCCCTTTATCTTCTTTTCGGCAAAACCTTCACCCAAGGCTCAGGAAATGGAGATCATCGTAACTGACCATTTCGGTCGTCAATACATACAGAAAGTGCGGCTTTGACGCACTTTCCTCCCTTAATGCCATAGCGGTTCATCCGACCAGTTTTGCGAAACACGATGGTCGCCTTTTGACATACTCTCATCTCTAAAAGAATGGGCTTTCTCCCAAATATTGCGTAAATGACTTATAGGTCGTTGATATCCTCCTCTCAAAAAGGGCATTCCCTACCCTTTCAAATATAATAATCCCCTTACTTACAATTGGAGTAAGGGGATTATTGTTTGTTACTCTTCTTGGTGGTTCATGGCGTACTCCTCATGCCAAGCAAGAAAGGCTCTGGCACTCTCGTCACTTATCGGCCGGGTATCAATCCATTCTTCCCATGCATCAGTTAGTTCAGGCTGTGCTTCAACAAACTCTACTAGTGTAATTTTACCGTCTTGCTGAAGCTGTACAAGCTCCTCATAGCTTTTGTTTTGTAATTCTTTCATCATCGTAATATTTAATATTTGAATATTTGAATATCTTTATATTTGTACATTTGAATATTTATAAATCAGGCACCTTAACTGTAGCCTGATTATCCTCTTGATATTTCCTAAAGTCCTCTATAAGCAGTTCAAGGTCTTTAATGAATTCATTACTGCATTCCTTTTTTGCCAAGGAATAATAATATTCCAATGTCTGCAACGCAAACTTATCCTTCCCTACCAGGGTAAACAATGGTATATCGTTTTTAAGCGCATTGCGGGCCAATATTACTTGATCTCTCATTTTTTATTCTTGTTTTGATGAATGCTATTCTTCAACTTATCTAAAAATGACGAATATAGTTCATCACTTCCATGTCTTGGGAATTTGCTTACTCTTCTCCGGCTGGTCGGGATGGTATTTCTCTTCCTCTTCCATCTGAAGCCGGACGGCAGCGGCCATGAGCTGTGACAGTGGGACAATAGTAGTCCCGAATACCGCAAATGGCTCGTATTCTCCTTTATCATTCTGGATATACTTTCTTTCCCCTAAAACGAAGTATCTCTCCTTTTTCCTTGCTGCTGCTTGTCTGAGCATCTTTAAGGTCTTGTAGCCGAAGGAAAGGGTACGCATAGGGAAAGACTCTATTCCGGTTGCAACATCCAGTTCCAATTTGAATCTGTATTTATTCTCTTCTACTATCATCTAAATCCAATCGGGTTACGTGGTTTCTCTTCAATCCTCTTCTTGACCTGCAGCTCGGCCAATGTCTGGTTAATCATCTCCAGTTGCATTCGGGTATCCTCATTGATGTCGTTGTAATCGGTGAAAACTTCTTCCATGTAGGCCCGGAGTTCCTTCATCTGTTTCTCCAATTCCCCCACTCTGTCTACCGGTGGATTGGCTATCAGCTGACGGATGGCGACGAAGGCACGAACGATTAAAACACTTGTTTGGATAGCTATATTGCTTCTGAGTACACTTAACCCCATGCTCTGTAAAAGCCAATGGAATAGCAGTCTTTGGTCGTTTATTTCGTGATGTCATCACAAATTGTGATGACATATTTTGCCATTCGTCCTTTGCCAGTTGAAACATGAAGTCCTCCGGGAAACGCTCGATATTACGCTTCACCGCCTGATTGAGAACTCGTGTTTCCACCTCGTACATTTCTGCCAGGTCAAAGTCCAGCATTACCTTCTGGCCCCGGATCTCATATATCTTGCTTTGGATTAATTGCAGCTCGTCCATAAAGAATTTATTGCCAATGAGATTGTTCAAAACTAATATAATTGAGGGCAATCAGGAATAGATTTGACTCCTCTTGGCTATTGTTAACTCTTGCAGCTAGTATCTCATCCAAATCGCACCGGAGCAGCACCCATTCGCCACTTCCTTCCGCTTTCCAATATAGGTGTATCATCGGTGTCGCATACCCTATTCCATCTGAAGTTCTGGGCATTTCTCTCTTTTGTGGGAATCGACATGGCATGCTCCCTTTCCAGAAACGGATTGTCGGCTGCAGGTCAATAGACATTCGGCCAATCTCATCCTGCCACTCATTATCATTCACTGTATTTGTCCTCTTTGAAGACGGACGATAGCAGTGCCCGGTATAATCAAAAGTTCGTTCCCATACAGCCTTTATCTCACCTTTCAATGGAATTTTCCCCCGATTGGACAGAACATAGGTAATATTGAAATTACTGTCGTATGGTCGGTTATGTATCACTACTCCTGTATTGGTCTCTTCCTCCACCTGAATCATACGAAGAGCCGGCAAATCAGTCTGCTCCTTAATGGTAAATGTCATATCCTCCCTGGTTACTTTATCAAGGTGATTGGCCTTTTGCCAGACGGTTTCCCCTTTCTTCCGAAAAAGCACGCCGAGTTCATAAGTCCCTGCTGGAGCCGTTACATAGGATCTTCTTGCAGTCCCTTTCATCATGGCGCCATTTTCAGCAACAATGGAACATGGCTGGAACTTATCCACTATATTCCCGGCATTGTCCATGAGCACCATACGGAAGTCCCCTTCCCATGTATCCGGCATATTCCCGGTTTCCAGATCCAAGCCGGTCCAGTATCCGTAGAATCCGAACATAAATCCCTCATTCCGATAGATGTCAGTACCATATTTCACTGAGCCAGGCTCAATATCAAACCAGTTACCTTCAGAATTGCCAAGGACAATGTCATCAGTTTTGCCAAAAGTGCTCCAATAGCCGACATCAATCGGAAACTCCTCCAAGTCAATGGGGCTATTATATCCCCCTTTCAGCGTCAATGTATAGGTATAGGCTTTGCCTGCCTCCCATTGGTGACTTTCGGGAATGTCATAGACACGTTCTTCTCCGTCCACAACAACTGTAAGGGTTATTCCTTTTGCGGAGTTTACCGGAAGCATGATCGTTTCAACGGGTATGGGGTCTTTGGTGTCATCCAGATAATAGTTGCCACCTGCCAGTAAGCTGCCTTTGCTTCCCATCGGAGTGGTGGTATTGTTTGCAGCGTTGTACTTTGCAGTGGTATGGATGCCGTTCCAGGTCAGGGATTCAATATGCCCTTCTCCGATATAATTGTTTTTCTTGATAGTTATCCGAACCAAGGAGAGCAGGTGTTTCATCTTGACCTCCACCTCAGGCTTTTCGGCTCCAACCGATGCGGAACCGGCCAAGTAATCTGTCTGGGAGCCAATGTCAATAGGAATCTCTCCGCTGTTTTTGATTACAGACGAATAGGGATAGTAACAGATAATATCCTTCATCTCATCAGCAAGCGCCACTTCTCCCCCACTCCATATTTTGCCATCATAAACAAATTTCTTGTTTATGCATGTGTCATTATAGAACAGTCCTATCTCGCTGTCAGGTTCAAAAGAGGAAACTGTACCTCTGGTTGTCACTTCATTCAGCATCTCTATGCTTGTAGAGAAGCACAACATCGTTTTAGGCTTGTCCGGTTCCGGTGCAGGCTCAGGAGTAGGCTCCGGTTCAGGCAGAATGGGGTCATTTCCCTTGTCGCAGGAAGCCAGGAGAAGCAATGTTGCCATAATGCTGGGAATAATCAGTTTTTTCATATTGTTCATTTTACTTAAAATCAAAATTATAGTCTTCATTCATAGATTTTTTTCGAGCCAGTTCCTTCTCCATCCGTCCAATGGCTATGGAAAAAAAGAATTCCACCATGGGGGCTGTGTTACGCTCATCCCGGCATGCTTTAAGAGCACCGATGTATTTTTCCCTATCTGTACTTTCAATGAGGAGCATAGGATATCCTAATTTGACTAAAATGAAATTAGACAACAATCGTCCAAGCCGTCCATTCCCATCCCGGAACGGATGCAGGAAAATGAAATGCTTATGGAACTGTGCTGCAATTTCTATGGGATGTACCGGCAATTGCTCTATTGCTTTCTGTGTAGCTTCCATTAGCTTAGGAACACGGGCAATCAGTTCTTCATGATCGCCAAAAATTGTATCACCAGCTCCCATGTCAGTATTGGTATATTCTCCTGGCACTGCATCTTTATATCGGTATGTTAGCGTATGCTGGGTCAGAATCCGATGTGTCTCCTTAACTAACTGTTCTGTTAGTGGCAGCTCTGTTTGCCCCATTAGAAAATCATACGCATTGAAGTGATCCAGTATCTCAAATGCTTCAAAGAGAGTTTTGCCTTGTGGTATCATTCCCAGCCCTTTTTCTTTCAAAGCTCTTGTGTCATCTACAGAGAAGGTGTTGCCTTCGATTGCACAGCTATGAGCTGAGAAGAGTATCTCATTGTACTCTTTCAGATCCTCTACATTGAATTTATCAATGACGGTGGTTTTATACTCTCTCAATAAGGTATTATACCTTTCAATCTCTCTTTCAAACATAACCATTCTGTTTTATTTGTCCTCTATGAACTCATCCTCATACACCCAAATATGTTTGCCACTTCCGCAAATCTCCACTTCCCACTTGGTATCCCATTTCTCGATTAGAATAATGTTCCGGTACCCTAAGTAGGGTTCAATCAATGTCGCTGTTCTCATTTATATAGCTTTATTAGTATTACTCTGCAAAGATACAAATAAAAAGAATATAGGTAGATATACCCGTGATAAAAATTACTAATATGTACTATGTTTTATAACACACTAGTCGCTAAATGGGTCTGAAATCAATTTCAACACCTAAAGCATCACCTATACGACTCAATATTTCTAGACTTGGGTTATATTTGCCAAGTTCTATTTTTCCAATGTTAGATGAATCTATTCCAGTTAGTTGCGCTAATTTAAATTGCGACAACCCTTTCTCTTTCCGGAGTTCGGCAATTCTTTTCCCTATACGTATCTTATGATTAATTTCTGTTGCTTCCATATTCTAAAGTAAATTGGTTATCATTTCTGTGGGCAAGCTCAGCTTTGAGAACGCGAACCATTTTTTTCCTAAGTCCTTCAGTGATGCGCCGATATGATATACAGCATCGTCCACAATCAAGAAACGGTCATGAGAGAGCTTACATGTCCGGACATCGACGGGCGGGTACTGGTCGTTATGTCTGTCAAGGTCGAGCCGGAACTGCGGAGTGATGCGCTGCGTGTAGATGGTGGCCGTTACTCCCGGTTGCCGTTTGCTCAACATGAGCAGCACGTTCTCATCAACATAGTTGTCAATGAGTACAAGCGACTGTCTGGCAGACTTGATAAGATCCGAAGCGAATTTATAGGCATCGAAGATCTGGCCGTTGAAGAAGATGCCCTCTACCGGAGGAAGGGATGTGCGGACAAAGAAATCGACTTTATTCGTTAGCTCTTCCAGTTGCCGGTCATGGGCAGTCAGCCTTGAATCCATTTTATTCTCCAGTTGGTTAATACGTTGATTGATGGAATAGCCTTTCAAAAGGTATTCTTTCAACACCTTGTTGGCCCATTGTCTAAACTGAGTACCTCGTTGACTTTTTACCCGATATCCGACAGATATAATTACATCAAGATTATAATAATCCACTTGATAAGTCTTACCATCAGAAGCAGTATAGGCAAATTTTGCCCAAACTGAATCCTTTATCAATTCTCCCTCTTTGAAGATATTCCGGATATGTTTTCCAATGACACTAATATCTCGGCCAAACAAATAAGACATTTCATCAATAGAAAGCCATACCGTTTCATTTTCCAAACGAACATTCAGCTTTATTTCTTCGTCCGGCTGGTATAATATGATTTCTCCTTGATTCCCCATTATTATATTTTTCCTGCTATTGGTTCATGTATTCCAAAAGGGCCATCTTATCTCCCCTACTCGCTTTTACCCAGAACAACGACCAATTCTTATAATTCCCGTATCGATCAATATTATTGGCAATAACAGTTTGCCACGTTGAAGGACTGACTTTCTTCAGTTCATCAAGGCTATGGTTATATCCGAAGAGAAAAAAAGAATGTATAATTTCCGTCTCAAAAGGATATATCTCCGAACGGTTTTTACCTTCACAAATTTGTGCTGTTATCCGGCTGTCATAATCCGGGTATTTATCCGGTTCTACTTCCACACCCAAAGCTTCAAGCAGCCATCTTTTTATCTCATCATCACTGTTCAGGTAGAAATCAAACACATCACCTTTCTTGCTTGCCCACTTATTCAAGACATGCTTGTATAACTCATTGTTAAGTTTCCCATAAATTGATTCATCTATGAAGGAGGTGTTAATTACTCCGTTGACGATTGCTGCCGTAACAGCGTCAATCGCTTGTATCGCTTTCTGTGTGTTCATATTTTTAATATTTAAGTTGACTAATAGGGAATTACAAAGTTAAATTATAGTCTGCCTCAATAAGAAAGAATACTTCCTTTGTATTTTTATAAACTCTACGTTTTGCACCGAGAGCTTTTAGCTTTCGATAAGAAATCATAGCTTTCGTATCTTCTACGGAATCCACACCATCAATGATTGTATGGATCTTGATGTTCTTCTCAGTAACTTTCCATGCCATAATTTTTTCCTCTATTAGTTATTAAATTATTACTTCTATCTAAAGCCTATCGGATTACGCGGTTTCTCCTCTATTTTCTTCCGGGACTGAAGTTCGGCCAATGTTTGATTGATCAGTTCCAGTTGTATCCGGGTATCATCATTGATGTCGTTATAGTCGGCAAAAACATCTTCGATGTAGTCTTTTAACTCTTTCATCTGTTTTTCCAACTCCCCTACCCTGTCTACCGGTGGATTGGCTATCAGTTGACGGATGGCGACAAAAGCACGCATGATATTGATATTAACTTGTATTGCGATATCGCTATTCAATACTCCTGAAAGCATTGCCAAGCCGCTTTCAGTAAAGGCAAAAGGCAATTTACGGGTACCGCCCCATCTTGATATCACAAATTGTGATTTCAAGTTATCCCATTCGCTCACCGTTAACTGAAACATAAAATCATCAGGAAACCTTCTAATATTACGTTTCACCGCTTGGTTTAATACTCGTGTTTCCACTTCATACATTTCGGCCAAGTCAAAATCCAGCATAACCTTCTGTCCCCGGATCTCATATATTTTGCTTTGGATAAGTTGTAGTTCGTTCATATTGATTACCTTTTAAAGAAAATTGTTCACAATTTTGTTTAAGTTTATAATAGGAAAGGCATCCAAAGAATTATCAAAAAAATCGTCTATGGTCATTGAACACTGGTTTATAGGGCATTCGGGTAACTGAATCTCTGGTTCTTTCCGCCCTGGATAGGCCATTAATTGATAATAAAAATTGCCTTGAAAGCCAACACAATCAAATGAGTAAAATCCTTTTCGAGCCATAGTTATAAATGATTGGCAATATATATTCTGATAATAAAAATCAAAAAGTTCTCTTTTGCTTGTCATATCTGGATAAACAAAATCTCTGTCTTTTGGCATTGTCGGAATAAAAAGTTCACAGACCTTTTGAATGTATTGAACGTCTTCAAATGATATATTATAGAATTTTCTTATTATAGAATCATTAATCTTAATCTCTGATTTTTCAAAGATATCAGGCATTTTCTTTACAGTCTCATATGTCACTCTATTACGTTTTATGTTGTTTTGAATAACTTTAGGGACTTCTCCACCTGCGGAAGCTGCATGTATTTTGATTTTATCACCAAAAATAAACCAATCAAAATCTGAAGCATGAATATATAAATCAGAATAAGGCATAATTTTTTATTTAAAAGTATCAATACAATTTTTGCAAGTAGGTTGTTTTTCCATAGTACGTGGACGGATAGCTTCTGAAAAAACAATTTTATTTAATGCTATCTTTTTGCTATGCAAAATTTTATTACTAGCATCTACTTCAGCACAATTCCCTATCGGAAATGGGCATTCAAGCCTTATTTTCCCAATAGGTCCCAATGACGTTAATCTCTTTATTAAGAGGGGATGCAATTTGGAACGCTTGTAACCTTTATTTTCCCCTGTCTTTTTTATTTTGTTGTATTCAGCCCCTATTACGGTACTTACATTCCTATCTTGTCGGCATTTAAGGGCATATTTGATTACCTTTATAGTCAAAGACTGAGAACACCCTTTTGCAGCCAGCCTTTCATGCTTTCTTTTTTCAAAAGTTTTACAGCCCATACTTTTTCTCTACATCAATAAATGTATTTCTTTATTTTCCCTATTAGTTATTAAAGTTCCATTCCACAATCCGCTTCAATCACCCGATTGTTTACCAGGTCGAAGGTGTCCTCTCCAGACAAAGATAACTCATTAATTCGCTCTATCTGCCGATTAAGGAAATAATCTGCATATCCGGAATAATTTCCTGTTTCGTAGAAAGAAATCAGGCCTTTCCTATAGTGCAATATATCCGCATCCCTTGCGGAATATACCGGGATCAAGTCAGCATTCATCATAACGATACTTTCCATCATACGTGAAGTACGCTTGTTCCCGTCTATGAAAGGCTGGAGCCTTGCTATATTACAATGCAGGTAGACAGCCTTTTCTAAAGGATTAACGTACAGTTCCTGGTTAAATAATATCTCATTTAAGACAATCCGTATCTCCCGGATTTCTTTTGGCGGGATATATTCCGTACCGGTAATCCGTACAGCACGGGAGCGCAGCATACCGGACTCTTCACAGGATACCAACTCACTGGAGATGGTACGATGTAACCGAAACAAGGTACGTTCACCTATTTGCTCCTGATTATGCTCCTTATTGATATATTCCATTTCGGAAACAAAAGTATTATAGAGGTTTTTCAGCATCTTGGCGTCCTCATATCTCTTTTCCGATGTGATATTATCTTTCAGTAAAGCTTCTGTCTCCACATATGTGTAGGTGTTTCCCTCTATCTTTCCAGAGTAATAACACCACACCACTGCCAGGTCCTTTATCTCGGAAGATGTCAATGAAGAAAGTTTAGCGTGCTTGTTCGTAATGATGAAGTCAGCCTTTTTCTTTTGTATATCATTGAAGATAGGAATCATAATTTATAATATTTACGTTTTGACAAATAGGGAAAAACGACTATTCATAGGCCCGGAATCCAATCGGGTTACGTGGTTTCTCTTCAACCTTCTTCCTGACCTGAAGCTCGACCAACGTCTGGTTAATCATCTCCAGTTGCATCCGGGTATCCTCGTTGATGTCGTTATAATCGGTAAAAACTTCTTCCATGTAGGCCCGAAGTTCCTGCATTTGCTTTTCCAGTTCTCCCACTCTGTCTACCGGTGGATTGGCTATCAGTTGACGGATGGCGACGAAGGCACGCATGATACTCATATTGATTTGTATGGCTGCCTTTGAATTTAAAACACTGCTAAGCATGGCAACTCCTAATTCCGTAAAAGCATAAGGAGAACGTCTCATACCCATCTTTATAGAATTGGACATCACAATTTGTGATTTCCAATTCAATGTTTCTTCTTTTGTCAGTTGAAACATGAAGTCCTCCGGGAAACGCTCGATATTACGCTTCACCGCCTGATTGAGAACTCGTGTTTCCACCTCGTACATTTCTGCCAGGTCAAAGTCCAGCATTACCTTCTGGCCCCGGATCTCATATATCTTGCTTTGGATTAATTGTAGCTCGTCCATAATTGTTTTTTTGCACCTCAAAGATTCTTATACCTCATTCTATCTTGACAGCTTCTACGAACTTTAATAACACAGCGACTCTTTCCGTATGAAATGAAAGCTGATTGAATAATTTGTGCGTCTTAAGCATCTCAATGGCAGCGTCAGCTGTAATAACCCTCTGCTCATAGAGCCTGATAGTAGCATATAACTGATCATTTGCGACAGGCCCCATTACCAACTCATATTCTTCTGTACTTTTTCCTTTACGGTTGTTGACAACAAACTCCAACCATTCCTTTGTTGCGCCTGCGAAATGGAGAACAACAAATTCTCCTTCAAGGATATTATCAGGCGCTTCATAGACCGAGACAATTGCCCTATCGCTTTGTTCCCTGTTCTTTTTGAGCAAAGCCCATTTTTTTGCCTGCTCAAAGTTAGTTGTCGTATAGAATCCTCTTCCGAAATCCGTAGCTTTACGGCCTTTCTGTATGTTAGGACGTTTTACGACAACTGTTGAACCGTGATATAGTCTCATTTCTTTTTATTGATATAAGTTGTTATAGTATCTAGTATATATTCTGTATCTTGGGTGTGCAGCATTTCAAAATTGTCATTTAGAAATTCAAGAACCCCATGATTGGAAAACAATAGAAGGATCTCTTCGGCACTTTTCTTTTTTGCTTCCCTATAATTTTCTATACAGAACATTTTAAAAAGTAGGACTTTGGAGTCATCACCTTGTATTTTTCTTTGCTCCGTTTTCTCTTTCTCTAATGCTTCATAAAGTGATAATGTACTTGAATACCACAATTTAGTATTCAAATCCAATAAAGACTTATACAGTTTGGAAGAATAGATATAATATAACGCATCTCTTAAAGGCAACATCTTTTTCTTCATAACCATATTGACTAATTCACGCATCACGAATGGAAGCATGGCATAATCCAATTGATTTTGATCGTTCTGAAGCATATTTGTGTTTTTATGTTATCTACTTATTACAAGCCTATCCATTCAATTCTTTCAGTTTCTTTTCCAGATAGTTAATCCCTTTCTCATTCAGCTTGCCATCCTTCATGTACTCATCCAGGAATTTGCGGATAGCTATGTATGCAACTTCTCTCATGTCAATGTCATGCTCTAGTTTGATACGTCCTAGATCCTTATGCGTATCTACATCAAACCATACATTCATAGCTTTTTTTCGCTCCATTTTTTGAGTAACCTTTGAACGGTCTTTTACTCCCCTGCTTTCTTTTACTCCACCCGGTGCAGTAATAGGTTGTTGTTCTTCCTTTTCAATCTCTACGCTCAACTCCGGTTCATCAATTCTGTTTTCCACTTTCTTGCGGCGCAGCATTTGATTCTCTTCTTTCTGACTCTTTACCATTGAGCCTATTTCGCTTAAAAAATCGACTTTTTCGTTTTTTCCTGCCATACTGTCAAATGTATTAGTTTTCATTATCATCTACCGGGCGCTCATCCGGATTTTTCATATACCATGCTTCCAAAGCGCGACGCTGCCAATCCTCAGGCCTTCTCTCACCGGTAATCTCCTCTGCAAGACTCATGTAGTCTTCGGCACCATTCCCTTCCGGATCATGTTCAAATATAGTCCTATGCCTTAGGGGGCTTTCGTCGAAACGGACGCTTTTACGTATTTTTGTTTTGAATACCTTTCCAGGGAATTGACTTTCAAAATACTCTATTACGCTTCTACTGATACGGGTATTCCGGTCATACCGTATAGGTAAAAAGCCTAGAATGTCCAATTCCTCATTAAATTCATCATCCTTGACCTCGTTTATGGAATCCATCAATGTCTGCATCCCTTTCAAGGAAAAACCGCTGCAATCTATAGGGACCAACACCCGGTCACTAACTACCATCGCATTGAAGTTTACGATACTTTCTTTAGGAGAACAGTCGATTAATATATAATCAAACGCATCTTGAAGCGGTTTTAATTTACGTTTTAAAATACGCTCCCTGGCCTTTCGCGCAGCCAGCATCATATCGGCATCGCGGAGCTCTCGTGAAGAAGGAATGTAATACAGACGTTCCTTTCCACTATATCGGTTGTCTATAGCGTCATATCTCACATATACAGGTACGGAGCCTTCATCGCTTTGCCGCATAAACCACTCATTGAAAGTCTCATCTCCCGCAGCACCGTCAAAACCCAGCAAAAAAGTAAGGTCGCACTGTGGATCTGTGTCTATCAGAAGTACTCTCTTTCCTAGGATCCAAAGTGCTGTGCCCAGACTGGCCGTTGTGGTGGTCTTGGCGACCCCACCCTTGTAATTTAAAACACTTAATATTGTTGCCATATATTCAGATGTGTAATTTTGTGTAACAAAAATACGCTATTGCCTTTTAATAAGCAATTTTAAATATTTAAATATTTGAGTGTTTAAGCATTTTTTATACTTGAATATCTGAGTGTTTAAGGGTTTTAATGTTTGGATATTCAAATACGTAAACGTTTAGACTCTTGCATGTTCACATATTAGAATGCTTGTATATTTAAATATCCACATATGTAGACATTGAGATATGTGAATGCTTTAGTATTTGTGCATCTGTGTATTCAAATGCATAGATACCCAACGCATAGAATATAAATATTCAGGCATCCGAAAGTTTAAATATTTAGACTCTCAAGCATATAAACGTTCACATGTTTGTATATTCAAATATGTAGATATATAAATACTTAATTGTGCTGACATTGAAATATGTGAATACTTTAGTATTCGTGCGTTTGAATACACAGATATCCAACATGTAAAATATGGACATTTAAATATTTGAGTACTTAAATTCTCAAACTCTTAAACATGTAAATATTTAAATGCGTGGGCATTTGAATGTTTTGGCGCACAGCAAGTGAACTACGCAATCAAATTGTAGTACAAGCTACCAATACTAGGGTGGTAGTACAAATATTATCTTTCCATGCTTGTCCAGAATAACTTTGTATTATTTTTGCATTATGAAAAAACTGCGGACAAAGCAATGGATATCGAAACTGCAACAAGCAATTTTCTGAGTGAGCTACGACAGATTGGTTTGGATAATAACGGTGCACTGTTAATCCAGGTACAAATAGATGGCGTAAACCATATAATGAGCTATGGAAATTTGAATAATTTTGCAGTAGGTGCGAAGATGATGGAGAAAAAAGGGGATAGCTTAATCAAGTTTATGGAGAGGGAAATCCCAATTGCTTCCATCAGAGAGAGTACCAAAAAAATCCATTTGGACACACTGAACCAAATTAGGAGCTTTTCACCGAACATTAGCCTTCAAGAGGTATCCAGTGATTTTCTTCTTGAATTTGAGATTCACATGCGTGAGGTATGTAATCTATCAACGAACACGATAGCTCGTCACATGAAATCACTCAAGAGATATATCAATATTGCACGAAAAAAAAGAATAATCACAGAATACCCGTTCTTGAATTATACAATCAGAACAGAACAAGTACATAGAGATGCACTTACTGAAAAGGAACTTGAAATATTGGAGAAATATAGAGAAAATCTTGCAGAACCCAATGAGGCGTTAAACGCTTTTCTCTTCAGTTGTTATACTGGTTTAAGATACTCGGATGTGCGCATGTTTACCAAACAGAATATATACACAATCAACCGTAAAAAATGGATTGTCCTCAAAATGTATAAGACAAACAAGGAAATACGCATACCGTTAAGCACAATCTTCGAAGGAAAGGCGCTAGAGCTTACAAGATCCATTTCGAGGAATAGGGGAGTAATATTTCGCATCGGAAGCAACCAGCAAGCCAATAGGGACCTGAAAAAAATTGCAAAACAAGTAGGGATAAAAAAAATGACCTTTCACACTGCCCGACATACTTGCGCAACACTGCTCTTGTATAGAGGTGTCAGTATAACTACAGTTCAGACCATACTCGGCCATCAAAGCGTAAAAACCACGCAGATATACAGCGCCGTAACAGATATGACCTTGGAACGAGACCTAAAGAAAGGAAGTGCCAAAAAGGGTAGGGGAGAGAAGATTAGGAGACGAAAACAATGACTAATAGAGTAGGGGATAGGGGGGCCCTCTATCCCTCTCTTTGTCTTTTCATTTTTTACCTTTTGTAATAAACAAAGTCTGCATATATGTCCATATTCTTGGTTACAGTGAATGTATACGATGCAGATACATGATTGAAATCAAAACCTATTAGTTTAGTACCTCCTGCCGTGTAGAATCCATTCACATAATACCACCAAGGTGCGTTTTGCCAATCACTGTCATCATTTCCGCTTCTTCCTAATCCATATACGGTGACTCGTGTACCATACTCAAATTCCTTGCTGATCGTTTTATGATTTATGTCATCAGAACTAAATCCCACATAATTGCCAACAGTTCCTACCCAACTTCCATTATCATAATGATCTGCATGAAGTGTAATTGTATATTTCCCTCCTCCACTCACTTTCTTAAAAGCGGCCAGAATTGTGGCGCCTTTCGTAATATTGGCTACATAGAGGTCCATATCCGACAACTCCAAAGATGAAGACAACAGTGAGCCATCATAATACCATCCTACAAATTCATAGTTTGAATTTTTCTCTATATAGAGATTGGGATAGTGTCCTCCATCGTCATATAGGGCATAAATAAGAGTGTTGGAGGTGCTTGTATGTCTTTCTGCTTCCCCTTCACCCATAATCTGTAACGTACCGGCATCTACTCCACCTCGTTCATCAAACTGTTCATCGGTAAATTTCACATAGAAGAGTGGGGATGTTGTTGTGAATTTGGCTGTTAAAGTTCTGTTAGAACTAACACCTCGTTATTGTTGTGTCTGTTCATGTTAATAGAGTATGTTTTTTACAGTTCTATCTTTCTGCCACTAAATAGGTTATATAAATTAAAAAGTCTTTTGTTAGACAGTATAGGCCGTAGTGACGGTCTTTCATATCTGTTTCGTGGTAATTTCCACGTGATAGACAGTGTTAATTATTCGGCTTTCCCTGTGCGTGAGCATCGGGAAAGCTTTCATATGCCGGAATTGAACAATAATAAATACTTCATCTTATGTACGGAAAATTGAGAATGTCGTTTATTTCGCTAGTGTTGTTTTTATGCAGCACGCAATGTTTCGGGCAGTTTTATTCTGCAAGGACGAATATCCTTGGTCTTGTTACGGGTAATCTTAATGCGGAGTTTGGTATGACTTTGAACAAGAAGTTTTCTCTTCATCTTCCTGTTCAGTACAATCCTTTCATTTACAGCAAGAGTAACAATACTAAATTCCAGAACCTGACAGTTCTTCCCGGTGTCCGCTATTGGCTTCGTGAGAGCTTTCGCGATCCGTTTGTTGGTTTCTCGGTTCTTGCCAGCCGTTACAACATCGGTAATATCTGGGACAAGTACCGTTATGACGGTTGGGGCTTGGGTGCCGGTCTGTCCTTCGGGTGGACCTATCCGATGGCTCCCCGCTGGAACTTTGAATGGGAGCTTGGACTTGCCGCGTTTTGGGCCAACTATGACAAGTCTCTCTGCAAGACCTGCGGATATAAGTTTGACCATGAGAGGAAAGTGTACCTGATACCCCATAAGATTTCAGTGAACCTTATTTATCTATTCTGACGGTTAGGGAAGTAAATATCAATTGGAAGGAGGAAAATAGAATAATGACGTATTTCGTTAACCATCTGTCTCTGTATAGTCCTAAAAACAGGGCATGCAAGAAATTATTGGATTTTATCAGTCAGTTTGAACATGTCCTTATCAAGGATGACTGCTCTCTGGATGCTTTGTCATCTTTGATTGAAGATAGAATCCGGGAAATCAATACTTCGCATCCTAAATTGCGGCCTATCTGCTATTCCCGGAATCATTCCCTTCAACGTATTACGGCGTCTGTCTTGCCGGCTTCTGGTGTACCGGATTATGTATTCATCATGGACTTTTGTCAAGTACGCAGCATTTTCCAGTATTCTGAAAAGGTGTCTGTTGTTCCAGGTATCTGCAGTGTTTGCGGGTGTACTGAAAATGACCCTTGTTACCATCCGGATTACGGAACCTGCTGGTGGGCTGATGAAGAGCATACACTCTGTTCCCATTGTGCAGAAAAAAGAATCGCAGAAGATCCGCTAACTGCTCACTGTGTAAATACAAAGGAGGATGGGAGATGATGGCTTTATATATTGTGTTGCTTGGCGTTTTTCTGGCTATTATCTTGCTGTGCGTTCTGCTCAGCGTTCATATGGCCATTGAGGTCGAAGCTGATTATGATGATTTCTGATGAATTATTAACATGTAAAAATAGAGAACTATGTTACAATCACAAGTAATTGGTAACTTGGGAGCGGATGCTGCCGTGGAGAAAGACAATGCGGATAGACAGTATGTGTGTTTCAGCATGGCACATAAGGAGTTTGGTAAGGATCGTAATGGGCAGATGACGGAAAGGACGGTCTGGCTACAGATAAGGTGGTACGGCTACACGGAAAAGATGCTTGCCTGTCTGAAGAAAGGGACAAAAGTTTTCGTGAGTGGACGTATGTCCGTGAAAGCATACCTGGATAACAGCGGTAATCCGCAGCCGTCGCTCAATATATCCGCCACTGAGATAGAACTGTGTGGGACAAAACCTGATAGTGCATGTTCGTGATATTGGGAAGAGATGCCATGAGTGACAGTGAAGAGGGACTGACAGAGTATCTGAAGGGTGTCTGGCTCAAGATCCGTCCCGGACTTTCGGTAATGCTTGGCATTATCATTCTGATGAATCTTCTGTATGTTATGATTGTATTACTAAAGCATTGGAAAAATGATTGATAAAAGGAGACTATTCCTATTTGGTACCCTTTCTACGCTTGTACTGAGCTGCAGCACTCCCATTGTTTCCGTTTTAGAGAAAAACGGTGCCCAACGTGTGGGGCTGACGCAGATACAGCGCAAGCCTAACAAAAAGAGGGTACAACCGGCTGTGATCGACACTACGCAGGTATATAGCAGGGAGACGATGCGGAAGCTGAAGGAGGGCTTCACGGAATATGAAAAGGATGATAATGGCGAGGAAATCCTGAGCGTATCGCTTGCTGACGTGCAGATTGTCGCAAAAAGCAAGAATGTTGCCGAGCGTGCGGGCAAGATTGCCATAGATTTCAAGGTTGATGTCCCGGCGGCCCTGATAGATAACAAGTGGCAAGTACAGTTGTCTCCGGTAGCATACAAGAACGGCAAGAGGATATGCTTTGACAAGATACTTCTTTCCGGCGCCCAGTTCCTCAGACAGCAGGAAAAGGGGTATCGGATGTACCAGAACTTCATAAGTTCCATTATTCCTGACAGCGCGTACATGCAGTTGCTGTTTGATGCAAAGGGCTATCGGAAGGCCCTTTTTGACATTGAGGAACAGTTCTATTATGCCTGGAGGAAAGAACAGTTGTCACAGACCCGCTTTATTGACTGGAAGAGTGTCCGCAACAGACGCAATCTACTGTTCAACGGTGTAATGGAACGTAACCGTGCGGCAGTGAGACCTGACAACTGGAAAACCGTTCTTCCCGCGTACTGGCTGGAGAGGGAAGTCGCCAATGCTCCAGGACATTGGGGAAATTATCTTTCCCCTGAATACCGGTTTGAACAGCGGCTTATTACGAAAGAGGACTCGGTGGAGATACAGAAACGTTTCTTTGACTGGAAAAAGAAGGCGGAGAATGAACGGAAAAAGGCCTTGACCCAAGAAAAATACAATGAATATGTCCGGTTTCCCAAGGAGCCATGCCGCCTGGATACCGTAATACAGAACGGTGACCGGTTTGAATACTACTATTCGCAGAATATCGAGGCGGATGAGAATATACGTAAGATTGACGTGACCATAGACGGTATCGTGGTTGCAATGGACGAGAGCCGTTATCAGTTGCCCCAGAGCGACACGCTTACCTACTATATATCCTCAATGGTACAGTTCCTGGACCATGCGCCCAGATACAAACGGATAATAGTCTCCCGTCATGCTACTGCCAACCAAACCGCTTTTATCAGCTATAAGGCGGGTTCCTCGCTGTTTGACGAACGGATAGGGAACAACAAGGAAGAGATAGACAAGGTGATGGGGACGATGCACAAACTGACATATACCGGTGAGCTGGTACTTGACAGTGTGCATATGTGTGCCACATCCTCACCGGAAGGTTCAGACTATCTGAACATGCAGCTGGCCAGACAACGTGCAAAACAGCTCAAGTCGTATCTGATACAGCGTACGGATGACAGGGAAGCAGTCGCCCTTTTCCGTGCCGATGCGATAGGGGAGGACTGGACAAAGCTTGTCGGTCTCATCCGCAATGACTCGAATATTACGCAGCGCAGCGCGATATTGAATGCCATTGCATCTGTCAAGGAGAACGATGCCCGCGAGGAGGTACTCAGGAATTTCCATGATTACCGGTACATAAGGGAGAAACTGTATCCGCAGCTGCGTGCAGTGAATTTCCAGTTCCATCTGCACCGTAGTGAGATGGTGAAGGATACCATTCATACAACCGTCATAGACACAGCTTATATGGATGCTGTCAAACAGCTGGAGAACCGGCAGTACAAGGCCGCCCTGCCGGTACTCAGTGAATACAATGACCATAATACGGCAGTCTGTCTGATGAGCCTCGGATATGACCGCCAGGCTGTCGAGATACTGCGTTCCCTGCCGCAGAATGAGGATACCCTTTATCTGCTTGCGATTCTGTATGTACGTGAAAAGAGGTTTGAGGATGCGGTGTCCGCTTTCAGTGAGGCGTGCAGGCTTGATCCCGGGAAATGGTTCAGGGGAAACCTTGATCCGGAAATCTATCAGTTAATAAATGACTATAACTTAAATTTTGAGCAATGAGAGGAAAACTGAAAATCTTATTTTATGCCAGCCTTGCCGTATTATTCTCTTCTTGCGAGAATCTTTTCAAGGAAGAATGTGAGGCCAAGGGGTTTCTTTCCGCCACAGTGTCGGCCAAGGGACCTGTACCGTCCACAACGGAGGAAATTCAAGTACGCTATTATGACTACCATACCGGTGTGGAGCATACCGAGAAACTGGGGGAACCTGACTATTTCGCTCTAGGCAACCGTTTTTTGTCACAGCTGGATGCCGGAACATACAGATTCCTCGCATATACCTGTTTCAACAACAAAATCCGTAATGCAGGCGACATCTCGACAATTGAGATCTATGCCGATACGGTAGTCTCAACCAAATATGCCTGTCCGGTCATTGCCAATCCGCAGCATCTGGTCTTTATGGGAAAGGAAAGTGGAACTGTCCTTCCGGAGGATACAACCTACCGGGAGTTCGTCCTCTCGCCAATGGTGCAAAAGATCATATTCAATGTGACAGTAAGAGGACTGGCGCCTGCCCAAGCTGTTTCCGGGATGGAGGCCTTGCTCAACGGAGTAATCACTTCCCGGAAGATATATACCAACCAGCCCCAGCCTTCCTATGCCGGTCTGGTCTTTGATTTTACGGAGAAAGAGGGGAAATACACTTCAGCAGCCTATGTGTTCGGACTTTCCAATAAGGTGGAAAACACCCTCTGTATGGAAGTTGTGACCAATTCTCAGAAATATTATCCGGAAGTGGACCTTTCCTCTGTCCTGGCGGATTTTACAGCTGACGGCATCGTGTTCGAGATTGTCATCGATTTGAATGCAGGTGTCGATCCGGTTGTTACCATAGCCGGCTGGCACGATCTGGACTGGGGAGAAATCCAACCCGTATTATAATTTTTTATTCACTAAATTTTTTTATATGAAAATCAAATTAGTTTCGGCAGCCCTGCTTGCACTGTTGGCATGCAGCTGCACAGAAGAGTTCAATGACAAGAATGGAGTTGACGGCACCAATACGATGCAGGTCAACGCGTACATCGGAAAGTCACCGGTAACAAGAGCTGAAAAGACTGCCTGGGAAAACAATGACCAGCTGGGCGTCTATGTCGTGGATAACTCCATTGACGTTCCGTACAAGGGTTCGGCATCCTACAGTAACATCCCTTTTATCTTTACCGGTAAGGGATTCAAGAGCGACAATATCCTACTTGATGAGAATGAGGGTACTGTATACGCCTATTATCCCTATAAGAGCGACCTTGCGGACCCGAAGGTTGTACCGGTTGACATCAGCGAGCAGACAGACCACTTGTACGGGGAGGGAAACAGCAAGGTGAGCATCACTGCCCGTAATGTGGACATTGAGATGCAGCATGCCCTGACCCAGGTTGTCTTCAAGATCAGAAAGACTTCGGACTACAAGGGTGGCGAAGGCAAGATTACCGCTGTGGTTCTGAAGAATACAGGTGCGGCCAAACCGTTGCAGACCAAAGGCAGCTACAACATAGCTACTGGGACGGTGACAACCACCCAGGATGGAGATGTCAGTTTCTCGGCCAACCAGACATTGACGGAGGACTATGTTTCCCTTTCCAGCATTCTTTTTCCGGTAAGCGCCACTTCCGGAAAAGACATGCAGGTTGTCTTCACGATTGACGGAAGAGACTTGAAATATGATTTCCCGGCAGGTACAGCATGGGCAGCCTCTTATCGTAACATCTATTCCATTTCCCTTGACGGAAACGGTCTTATTATCGGTGGTGGTGAGGACCCGTCCGGAGGCCAGTCCGGTGTGACAATCGAACCGTGGACGGACAGCCAGAATAATGACATTTCCCTTGTTCCTGTAATTTGAGAATGACGATTGATATACAGAAGCCTGCTTTTGATTGGCATGGCTTCTGTATATAAAATTGGGGGCTCCCCATAAAAAGAAAAAGTATGAAGAAACATTTTTTATCATATATATCTGTACTCCTGCTGGCACTCCTCTTCGGGTGTGAGAAGGACACCGGAACATCCGGTTCATCCCCTGTCTGTTTCTATCTGTCTCCAGAGCCATCCACCCGTGCGACAGATACGGAATTTGAGAAGGGGGATGCTATCGGAGTTTTTGCGGCCGCGCGTGATGACGAGTCGGTTCCGGCCCAATTGCATCCTTCCGGTAATTTTGCAGACAACAAGAAATATATATTTGACGGTGAAAAATTTGTACCGGATGGGGAAAGCAACTCAATATTCATAACATCCTATCCCATTGACTATTATGCATATTACCCGTATGCTACTGTTGACAACCCTTTGGAGTTCACTTTCCATGTGGCTGCTGACCAGGAAAGTTTGACAGAATCAGACCTGATGTATGCCAGGAACACTGACGGCTCAGGCAAAAACAATATTCCTTTAACCTTTATCCACAAGCTATCGAAAGTTGTGGTTCCCTATAGCCGGGAGAATGTCGGGGGTGCTGCCGGAACTGCCGTTGTCAATGATGCATATACAGGCTGTATCATGAATCTTTCGACAGGAGAGATACGTACCTTGTTCGATGACGGCCAGCAGGATATTGTTATGTTCAAGGATGGTAACGCAGCCGATGTCAGCTTTAGTGCCATTTTCCCGGAACAGACTTTTAGTGCAGCCGACCCTTTTATTATTTTTGATGACTCGAAAGAGTTTAAATTATCTGCAGACCGTCTGTTTGAAAGCGAGCATGTGGTGGAATTGCCGTTTATGGGCAAGATCTTGGAGTACCAGTTTGCAGTGACTCCGATAGAAAAGAACATATCAAGTAAAGGCGGCACCTTTAACCTCGCAATTGCTTCTAAAAAATATTATTCTGTCAATGGTACATTGATACCTGGAACAGAAACGCCTCTTGATTATGACTGCTCATCATCTGTGGATTGGATAACGTTTGATAAGCCGACGCTGGAAGTTACAGTAGCTGAAAATACAGATACGGATAATAGTAGAACGGGAATAATAACATTTAAACAAGCTGAATCGGATAAACAAGTAAGCTGCACGGTAACCCAGTCTGCGGGTGAAATCACATATGGTGCTTGGACTGTTACTATCTCCGCTAATCCGACAACCATCGCTGCTGTGGGTGGTACGTCAACCCTGACCTATTCCGCTGTGCGTAACGTTCTGACCAATGGAACTGTTACCGGCACAGAGAAGGCTACTCCGACAATTAGCGGTAGTGCCACCGGCTTCACCCGTTCCGGTGCTACGGTGACGGCGGCCAATAATACTACGACCTCTTCCCGTAGTGTGACTTATACTGCCACTCATGAAGGCAAGTCCGCCACTTGTACGGTCACCCAGTCTGCAGGTAGTAAACAGTATGCTTCTTGGAGCGACTGGACTGTTACTGTATCAGCTAATCCTACTACTATTGCGCGTACCGGTGGTACTTCTACAATAACCGCATCCGCTACCCGTACCCGCACCTGGACATGGAACGGTGTTTCCGGTTCCGGTGGTACCGAGTCAGAGAAGGGTACTCCTGCATTGAGCGCGAGCGGTACCGGCTTCTCTTTGAGTGGAACTACACTAACTGCCAGCAACAATACCACGACATCTTCCCGTAGCTGTACGGTAACTGCTACTCATGGTGGTAAGACTGCCACTTGCACGGTCACCCAGTCTGCGGGCGAGATAACTTATGGTGCCTGGAAGGTTACCATTACGGCCAACCCGACTACCATCGCTGCTGCGGGTGGTACGTCAACCCTGACCTATTCTGCTGTCCGTGATGTCCTGACCAATGGAACTGTTACCAATACCGAAAAGGCTACTCCTACAGTTAGCGGTAGTGCCACCGGTTTCACCCGTTCCGGTGCTACGGTGACAGCGGCCAATAATACTACGACCTCTTCCCGTAGTGTGACTTATACTGCCACTCATGAAGGCAAGTCCGCCACTTGTACGGTCACCCAGTCTGCAGGTAGTAAACAGTATGCTTCTTGGAGCGACTGGACTGTTACTGTATCAGCTAATCCTACTACTATTGCGCGTACCGGTGGTACTTCTACAATAACCGCATCCGCTACCCGTACCCGCACCTGGACATGGAACGGTGTTTCCGGTTCCGGTGGTACCGAGTCAGAGAAGGGTACTCCTGCATTGAGCGCGAGCGGTACCGGCTTCTCTTTGAGTGGAACTACACTAACTGCCAGCAACAATACCACGACATCTTCCCGTAGCTGTACGGTAACTGCTACTCATGGTGGTAAGACGGCTGACGTTACCGTCAGACAATCGGCTGGTTCTGTCTCTTATACAGATACATTTACCTTTAGTGACGGCTCGACAAGTACCAGCTGGAGCAGCATAGCCGCCGGAGGTGATTCCAAGAGTTATTCAATTGTCTCTACTAGGGTCGTGAAGTGGAACGGCGTACAAACTGGCACAGAGAATGTCAGTTATTCTGGCTCCAGCAATGTGTCCTGGGCTTCTGTTTCCGGATCTAAGATAACTGTTGGAGACAATCCGAATGCTTCAGCCCGTAGTGGTGTGGTAATGTTTACCCAAGCGTCATCCGGAAAAACAATAAAGGTAACTCTTCTTCAACTGAAGAAAAATTCTGTAGACATTAATTAGTTATCTGATATGAAGAAAGTAATTTTTCCTTTATCACTTTGTCTCATCACCGCCGCATGTGGCGGTGATGAGAACGGCGGCACAGAACCGGAGATGAAAATCAGTTCTTGTTATGTCGTAAGCAGTTCGTCCGGCCAATCCGAGAATTTTTCTTCTCCAGTCGGCATGTATATCACTTCGGAAGTCGGGCAACCCTATGAAGGAAGTGGTGTCTGGAGCGCAAGCTACAACTCTGGGGCGTGGGCAATGGATAAGCCCGTATATGTGACTAAAGCCGGTAAGGTATATACTTATTATCCCTATTCGTCGAATGACTCCCCCCCGGTCCTGCCGCTTGATATGACAAAGCAGACCGATGTACTATACAGTAGGGTTGCGTCTCCCATTGCGCCAGGTTCAGTCTCCCTATCTGTCAAATTGTACCATGCTTTGAGCAAGCTTGTGGTTAGCGTTAAAGGTGAGGAGGTTACGGGGCTGTCTCTTTCTTCTCCGGTAACATGCAGGTTTAATATCTGTACCGGGGAGTTCACGGATTTACAATCCGGTCAGGTGGCTTCTACGGGTGGCTGGCTGTTTGTCGTTCCTCATATTACAGTAGGGAAAGAAATGCTCATTACCCTGAAGTCCGGGAAACAGTATACATATTCGGTGGATGGTACAGAGTTCCGGGCTGGAGAGAGCTATACCTACGAATTCCAGCTTAATGAAGATAGGGACAAACTGGAAATCCTTGACATATCCGTGGAGGATTGGATTAACGACAACAATTACAATGACTATTTAAGAAGATAATTATGAAAAAGAAAATCGTTTTATTGGGTCTGATGCTTCAGGCATCGTCCTCAATGTTTGCACAGACAGCAAACTCCAGGTCAGACATAAACAGTATGTTGTCTTCCTGGCTGATACCTGCCATCGGTCTGTTGATGTTGGGTGGATTTATCGGACTTGTAATCTATAACCAAGAAGCTCTTCGCGGGAAGAACGGACTGTCAAAGCAGGACGGTTGGATATCCGTGGGAGAGGGGATGATATTTATTGTTGTCGGTATTGCGGCTATCGGATTCATAGCTTCGAAACTTGCAAGTATGAATTTCAGCATCTGATGGATATTTGCAAGGTATATAGGGGACTGGATTCTCCCTGCAAAATCAAGGGGTTGCTAAGTCACTATTTCTATATTGTCTTCTGTGCCTATCTGGTGAGCTTTGTCTTTGTCCTATTTTCTTTTAGTTCGATTTTACAGAAGGGAACTGTACTGCCCTTCCTTGTGGAAGCAGTCATTGAATTGGGAATTCCGACAGCTCTTTACGTGTATTTCTATAGGAAATCCGACAAAGTGAAGATAAGAAAGGACAACCGTGTTATCACAATATCGAACCGTGGGCTTTATAGAGCTTTAAACCAAAGAAGATATGGACAATGATTTTTTTTATCCTATACATGACATCATTCCGGATAGGGAAGGGCATGGGATGGTTATCGGAAAGAACGGCAGTCTGACCTATGTGGTCAGACTGTCATCGCCTGAGGTGTATTCACTTTACAAGGATGAACTGGCAACACGTCATGCCGTATTTGTACAGGCATTTTCCCATATGCCTGACAATAGTTGGGTGCATAAGCAGGATATTTTCAGAAGCCTTCCCTTCCAGTCAACCGGTGTGGGGTTGTCGTATTTGGCCAAATCTGATCAGGAACACTTTTCAGGAAGGAAATATCTCAAGCACAGCTGTATGATAGCCTTCACTTTGGCAGGAATACAGTCGTTGTCTGCCGCATATGTGAAGAATATATTCTCTTTCAAGGAGAATCTTTCCGGTGAGGATTCAGAAAGGCTGGATGAGTTCTTGTCGGCCGTTGAATTTGCCATAAATAATCTGTCTGCGCTCCGTAATACAAGGATTGACTTTCTTTCCTTGGATGAACTGCGGGAGTATCTTTTCCTTTCCGCTAATTTCTCGGAAAGGAGCGGGATACGTGATATACATTTTGAAGAGCAGATTACTGCTGGAAATACCAAGGCGCGGGTGTATGCCATCACAGACGACGAGTTCTTGCCTGAACAGTATCCGGTGTATGGAAAGGACTACACTGTTTCCAAGGACAAGTCCGAACTTTATATGTCTCCTTCCGAGGCATTTGGCGGCATTCATCTCAATCATAACCATGTGTATAACCAGATCCTGTATTTTTATTCGGACAAGAAGTTGAAGGACACGTTGCGCCGTAATCTGGATTCCCATATCGCCAACCGTGGCTGGGACAGAATCAACTCGCCGGCAAAGATTGCCAAAATGACGGAACTGGTCAAGGAGATTAAGGACAATAACGAGATCCTTTGCTATGCCCATTACTCGGTCGTTCTGTGGGAAGAAGATACTCAACAGTTGGAACTGGCTGAGAAGGAGTTGCGGTCAGCGCTCGACTTGTTTGATCTGAAATATTATATACCCTCATACGGCAACCTTGCGGATTTATATGCCGGTGGAATAGTTGGCTGTGTATCTTCGCTCAGGCTGGAATATATGTTCATGACTTCGCTCTCCCTTGCCGTAGCTTTCTTTGTCCACTATACAGGCTTTTCCGATGATCCGGACGGTATTCTTTTCAACGACCGCTTGACGCAGATTCCGCTGCGCAAGGATATTTGGGATGCCAACAACCGCCGTATCAAGGCGCGTAATGCCGTGGTTATCGCACCGACCGGTTCCGGGAAATCCTTTCTGACGAATAATATCATCCACCAGCTTCTGGACAAGGACTTTACAGTGGTGGGTGTCGAATTCGGAAACAGCTTCAAGCAGTTGTGTTACCTCTATCCGGAGATAGCCATACATATCGAGTATGATCAGAACCAGCCCCTTGGCATCAATCCTTTCGATCTCGGAGGTTCACCCATGACCCCCGAAAAGGAGGAGACATTGGTCGCACTCTGCCTGCGTTTTTGGCAGAACAGCTCGACAGACCCCAATCTGACTGTAGCCTTGCGGAAGATGCTTTCCCAATACTATTGTGATGTCAGCCAAGGACATTCTTTCCCGGGTTTCTACACTTATCTCACGCAGAATTATGAGAGTCTGTGTGAGAAGTGTGACATCAGGCCGAATTACTTTGACATTGATTCTTTCCGGCATGTCTGCAGTGAGTTCATGCCCGGCAAGAGCTACGCGAATCTGTGTGCCGCTGAAGGTGTCGCCAGTAGCTTGAGTGATAAGAGGTTCATCCACTTTGAACTGACCAAAGTCAAGGCAAATCCTTTTGTCGCTTCTGTCGTGATGAGCCTTCTGTTTGACGTCATCAATAATAAGATATTGTCAGACCCTTCAAAAAAAGGGTATATCATTTTTGATGAATATGCCGAGACAGCCCAGATGAAGTCTTCCAACTCACTGCAGGGTGACATACATCAGACCGTCGCTTTCTTCTACCAGAAAATCAGAAAAGAGAACGGAGCTGTCATGACCATTATCCAGTCACCTTTCCAGCTGCCGGAAAATGAATATACGAAAGGTATTATAGCCAATACCCAACTGTTGTATGTGCTTGAAGGTACTGAGGTCGTATATGATGCGGTGATCAAGACCTTTATGATAAAGAACAATGCCCACATCAATCAGATGAAGTCCATACAGAACAATTATGACTGTACGCATCCCTATTCAGAGTGTTGGATCAGATTTGGCGAGAACTATGCCTTGACGGTCCGTCTGGAAGCTTCGGCACGCAAGTATCTTGCATTCCAGACTCAGGGAGAGAAACGTGCTGCTCTGGACCGGCTGTATAGTACAAACGGCCATGATATGCAAACGGCCATTGAAACATATTTAACTTCTAAAAAATGACAACATGAGACATTTTTTATTATCCCTATTCGTGATGTGCTGTTCGATACGGTTGGCACATGCACAGATCCCGGTGACTGACGCCGCGATGAATGCCAATACCATAGCCAACCAAATTACCAATGCAGCAACTTGGGGCAACCAGTTGCTGAAGCTGAAAGAGCAGGCTTCTATCCTTACTACTACCCTTAAGTTTGTCACAGACGTCTCTTCGGCAATCAGGGATGCAGCTTATGCCAAATCATTGATTGAGCGGCAATCCTATATAGTGGACCGGTGTACTGACGTTATTGTACGTGCCGATAAGGTCGATTTGTCCCTTGCTTCTTCCATTGAGCGCAATGTCACTGACTTCCTTGCGACCAATAATTCTCTGATATCCTTGATCTCGAATACGATGACCAGTAAGTTCAAGATGAATGACAGTGAGCGCCTGAAGAGTCTGATGGATATAAAGAAGGAACAGGATGAACTGCTCCAGAGGCTGTATACAGTGGATATGATTCTGGGCACATCGATGGCCACCCGTGATATCATTGAGTTACAACTTCTAAAATGATGGTTATGGGAAATATAGAATCCATTCAAGTGGCTTATGACCGGACGAAATCATATATTGTATATGACTCCTTCCAGTATATAATGATAGCCATTGTTGTCTTTCTGATCGGTATGAAACTATGGGATGAGTGGCAAAAGAATCTTTCAAACAACAACCATCGTTTTGATGTGGCCGCATACTGGGGGCAGGTGAAGATATGTCTGGTTGTCTGTTTCATTGCCACTTCTGCCGGTATGGTTTTTCATCTGGTTGAGACGGTCTGCGTTGAGCTGCAAGACAACCTCATCAACGATTTGGGTGGTGATACGGGCAACAAATCCATAGAGACTATGACGAATATGGTAAAGAACCAGGTCCTTGCAGTACAGGAAAAAGAGTCTAAAGGGTTGACGCTTGATATCCCCAATATCACGGATATTGTCTGGAAGGCCCTTACCGCAATAGTGATGTCTGTCGGTGTCTTCCTTTTCAAATACACCTATACATTCTTTATTCTAGGGCGGTATATGTGGCTTTTACTCTTGGAGCTGATTGCACCGGTGGCCATTGTGCTGATGATACACGAAAATACCCGGAGCTATTTCTATACGTGGCTGAAGAACATGATCATCTGCTATCTGATGATTCCGATGTTCCTTCTGGCGGACAAGTTCTCGAATGAGGTGGCCGGCTTTTTTATGGAAGGCAAGGAGAATATGGGGCAGGTTACTGTATTGGTGATTGTATGTGTCGGTGTCTGGGTGAAAATCAAGATGTTCAGTGTCGTGAAAGCTAAGGCTTCCAATTTATTTTAGAATCATGAAAGTGGAAAAAGGGAAATACATAGCGGTTCTTAGACAGATATACGATTCATTCTGTCCGGTTGGAATGCCGTTGAAGGTGAAGATACTTCTGGCATTGCTGGCTTTGGTTGTCAGTTTTGTTGTAATGTTTTTGAAGAATTTAATTTTTATGAGATATGGAAGTTAACAAGACCAATCTTACTAAGGGATTTCTCTCCTATGTGGAAGCAAAGCGTAAGCAAGCCCTTTATCTGAAGCTTTTCTTTGCATCCGCTACATTCATTGTGCTGGCAGTGTTGTATTATTCATATTCGATTGTGAAACACGCCAATGACAATGTGCTGGTTGTAAGCACTGGTGGAGAAATACTTCCGGTAGAGTCGACGGAGCTGGAAGAGCTGTATAAGGCTCTTCTGGTGACCCATTGCTATTCTGTGAGTTATTATGTCAATAGTTTTGATGTCAACAATATCAAGAACAACCAGGCACGTGCGGCCTTTCTCGTAAACCAGGCTGATCTGAATGCTGTATTCGGGAAATACCAGTATGACAAGGCCTATTCGGATGCCATCAATAAGGGGGTTGTTTACCGGTGCAATTTTGATCGTGTAGAGGACCTGCAACAAGTGGGTAACGGTAGCGAGTATCAGGTTGTATTCTCCTCGACACTGAGTGTGATGAGCAGTAACGATACAAAGAAAATCCGCATAGTGTCAAACGGTACTCTGATACGTGTCACGCCGCGCTACCCGGAGAATCCGACCGGTTATTATTTCAAGAATTATGTCCAGGAATATTTTCCTTTAAATTAATTATGTCATGAAAATAAGGAAACCTTTTGTAATGGGTGGCATGTTGCTTGTGGCGGCATTACTCTTTCTCTCCATGTTTATGGACATGTCTGCTCCTCAGGAGATGGAGAGGCAGACAATATCCTTGCGTGCCGAGGCTGAAGATTTGTCCATCGATGACATGATCAATACGTCCGATAAGAGGAAAAGCCCTTCCAATGATGTTGTAGCACCGGGCTTTGCCGGCAACGTCGGAGAATATGCTTCTTCTTCCGTTTCGACATATAGGGAAGATGATCCGGAGGCGATAGCCCGTATTCAGGCGGCTATCCGTGAGAATGAGGAGAATCTGTCTGCCAGTTTGCGGAATATCGAGGCTGAAAGGAAAGGGCAGGCATTATCCGGCCAGCCTTCGGCCCGGAGTGATGAACATGCCCGGGATGACCGTTTCCAAAAGGATGGGATGGAAGAGCTTGAGAAGAGTGATACGGAGAATGATGAAGAGATGCCGGTGGCCGGTCCGGAAAAGGCTTCTCCATTCCACAGTATCCGTCTTACTTCTTCAAGTAACAGAAATGCGATTAAGGCATATGTACATTCGGAGCAGGTCGTAATGGCTGGCAGTACCCTTAAAATGCGTTTGGGAGAGGATGCCTATACGGATAATGGCGTGTTTATTCCGAAGAATTCACCGGTGTATGGTATTGTAACCGGGATAGATGGCGAACGTGTGAATGTCAAGATTACCCATATCAATCTTTCAGGCAACATCCTGCCGTTCGCGAAGTCGGTATATTCCAAGGACGCCTTGCTGGGTATCTATGTACCCGGTAATCCAAAATCCGAGATTACCAAGGATGCTGCGGGCGGTGCGTTGGACGGGTTGCCCACCAGTGGAATACCTGGTGTTGATGCTGCCGCGCAGGTTGCTACTGTTGTGGCTTCAAGTGCTGCCAATGCTGGTAAACAGGCTTTATCCAAGAATGTGAAAAAGATAAAGGTCACCATTAAGACCAACTATGAAGTGTATCTTCGTCCGGAAGAAAAATAGGTGATATCTGATAAGAAAAGAAGAAATTAGTGTATAACAATTAAAAAGAAGTAAATCAATGAAGTATGGCATGAAGAATATATTGTTCTCCCTATTTGTGTTTCCCCTTGCCTGTCCGGTGGCGGCACAGACAGCCGGCACAGATCGACCGGCGGTTGACAATACCATTGCTTTGCGGGAGATCCAGTCTTCCTTCTTCTCTGTCTCTACACACAAGACATTCCATCTCATTTTTCCGAATGAGGTGAAATATTTCTCTATTGGAGACGAGAATGTGGCCGGAGAGAAGATTGAGGCTTACCCGTGCGCTATCCGTCTGAAATCTGTTGTGCCGTCATTTGAAGGTCTTACCAATATGAGTGTCGTTACTGCCGATGGCCAGTACTACAGTTATAACGTCTCGTTTGTCCCCGAACTTCAGGAGACATATCTTCTGGTCGGCAGGAGTTATATGCGGCCTCCGGTTATTGCTGTCAACGACAACCAGCAGAGCCATCTCATCTTTCCCGACAAGATAATGTACGTTGACTACGGTACGGAGGATGTGGAAGTTGTCAAGGCTTCAGGCGTTGACAACATTATTGCTGTGCGAGCTTCAGCCCCTTTCTCTTCTGAGACGAACGTGTCTGTCGTCACCCAGTCAGGCAAGTTCTATACTTTTGATTTGAAATTTGCAGAGAAGCCGTCCCACCTTTCATATGTCGTTGATCCTACAGCCAAGACGGAGGAAAAGCGCATTGCCCTGCTTGATAATAAGGAACTTAATAGTGTGCAGCGTGAGAGTCTGCGTAAAAAGGTGAATGCATGTTTCCCATCCTTGAACAAATTGCATAAGGATTATGCCGGCATTCGCTTTTCCATCACGAATGTCATTATTGACAAGGATATTCTTTTCTTCAAATTCCGTATTGTCAATTACAGCAATATAGACTATGTCCCTGATTTCGTGCGTTTCTATATCCAGGACTCCAAATTCCGGAAAAAGACGGCCATCCAACAGATCGAGCAGATCCCTTTGTTTTTCTTTGATTATCCGGAACGGATCGGAGCGCATGAGACAAAAGACTTCACAGCCGCACTGAACAAGTTTACAATTCCAGACAAGAAAAAGCTGGTTATTGAGATGCAGGAACGTGAGGGCGGCCGTCATTTCCTCTATAAACTTGATAACAAGCCTATAATTTCGGCTGAGATACTTAATCCTAAAAGAAAATCAGGTATTGAGAAGATGGATCTTCCGGTACGGGATAACCCTTGACTTCACAGATGGTAAAGCTGCTTGTCATATTGATGCTACTATCAGGTCACGTTCCGGTATCCCTGCTTGAGGAACTGGCGATAAAGTCCAGGACTCTTGCGCCCATAGCTGAGGTCGCGGACCTCTATTTATCTGCGGGTATGCTGGGTTATCTGCCTTTGCGCATGCCCGTTCCTGGTGGCAGGGTATCCTCTTCCTATGGCTATCGTAAAGATCCTCTTACCGGAAAGGGCAGATTCCATGCCGGCATTGACTATGCTTGTGAGCTAGCCACGGCGGTTCATGCTTCAGCTGCTGGTACTGTCTGTTTTGTCGGGTACCGTGGTGGGTATGGAAAATGTGTGAAGGTCAAGCATCGCTACGGTTTCAGCAGTATTTATGCGCATTTATCGGGATATTACGTCAGAACTGGAGAGAGTATTCCTGCCGGTAAGATAATCGGTTTTGTCGGTACTACCGGCCGAAGTACGGGGTATCATCTGCATTATGAGGTGAGAAAAGACAATCGTGTTATCAAACCACTATTTATATATTGAGAATGGAACGGATAGAACAAGAGAAAGAGTATATAATGTTGTTAAGTATTGCGCGTTATGGTTATGCTGCCATTCCCCAAGACTATAAATTCCTGTCTCGTCATGCCATGCTGAACATATACTATGAGATACTGAAAAGTTATACGTCAGGAATGAGCATCGAACATTTGGATAAGGCTGTAAAGCGGCATGCTGCTCTTCAGATAGTCAGGATGGATGATATTGACGCATTGTGTGCATATAGGAAGGCCAAGGGGAACAAGGAAACCAAAAGGTTGCTTGGCAACAACATCTATTATTGGAAAGTATTGTTGAACGAGATAAAAAAAAGAAAGCCATGAACACTATACGCCAGATTGAAAGGATGGAGAAGCTTCACGGTCTGATACTCCGTGAGATTACGGGTGATTCCCTTGATTTGTCCGTCAAGTTGGGGGTGTCCCGGCGGATGGTCAACTATTATCTTCAGGAGTTCCGAGACTATGGTGCCCGGATAGCATATTCACCGGTTCGTAAAACCTATTATTATTTGAATGATTTCAAAATAATCTTTAAATTTGAGATAAAGGTTTCCTGCTGAGTATTAGGAAATACGAAATGATATTGCATACGTCATCTACTATATTTGTATAATAAATTAAATTCAAATGTTTATGAGAAAGTTAAGAATTATTTATGCTTTGTTTGCTCTGTTGGCTATCAGCTGTGGCCGTGATGAGCTGGTTGAAAATGAGGTACAACGTCCGATTGTGCCTGGTAAACAGTCCTCGGTTATTATTGAAGGTGAGGATGGTGACGGGCGGGGCGCCACGACCCGTGCCGGTAGCCGGGTGGAGTTCACTGGCGGTTATGCTACCGGTGCCGGTTTGTATGATGGTGATGCAAGGGCTTCTGTTACAGCGGTCCCCTATTCCGGTTATCAACTTGCCAGTTTTACCGGAGGGCCGGTGGGTGGCAATACTAATCAGTTCAGTGGGTCTAATCAATATAATTTTGATATTGATAAGCAAGATTGGAAGTTTACAGTCTCATTCAAGAAAGAGTACACTGTAACCGTATCTGCAGGTACTGGTGGCACAGTGTCTGGCGGTGGCAAAGTCCTGGATGGTTCCAGTTGCACGGTTACTGCAAGGGCCAATTCAGGATATTCGTTTGATGGTTGGTATGAGGGCAGTAGTAAGGTCAGTTCTTCAGCAAGCTATACTTTCACGGTTAGTTCTAACAGAACTCTCCGCTTTCATTTGACTTGATAAATGACTTTTCATATCAATGGTTTTTGTCTCTAAAAAGCAACGGCAAAACCTTATAAATTTTCTTAATGATGCAAATCTACATACATTTTTCTATTTTCTAAAAAAATCTTTAGTATATTACAATATATTAACTTTTAATTCATTGATGATTAAATTTGGAAAGAGCGAAGCTTTTATAAGAGGTAGAGTGAGCTACTCACGCCTAAAGGCATAAGCTTCGGAGACTGTTGTCTCTTCTCTT
>ENA-ORUF01000542-ORUF01000542.1-human-gut-metagenome-genome-assembly--contig:-NODE-542-length-51088-cov-2.824643_pt1 | contig 51088 bp, 58 predicted proteins | sample MGYA00242077_ERZ509203 | MGnify/ENA primary metagenome ERZ509203 (study PRJEB26280, sample SAMEA2338834) | human gut metagenome | biome: human gut; feature: human-associated habitat; material: faeces... | reverse complement strand
AGTACACGGTAACCGATTTCCGGAATACCTATCAGGAGTGGTACGACTTCCACTATGACGACAGCCGGCAGCGGCTTCGGGAACATTGCGAACGTTTCATCGAGTTTCTCGAAGCGCGCCGGGATAAGATTACCGACAAGAAGATTTTCAATAACGCATAATTATGGCAGTATTAAAGCGACAGAACGTGTGTTTCGGTACGAAATACACGGACAACGCCGGGCAGGAGAAGACTCGCTGGGTGACTGTCGGCAAGGCATTCCACAGCGACCGGGGCGGCATCAGCATCAAGTTCGACACGATCCCTGCGGGCGGATGGGACGGCTGGGTGCAGTTGTTCGACGAGCGGGACCCGAATCAGGCCCCGCAGGGTTATAGCCGTCAGGGGGCCGGCCCGACCGGTTACGGACAGCAGGGTCCGGCAACGGCTCCGCAGGGGTACGCCGGCCAACCTTACCCGGCGGCCGGTCAAGCTCCTTACGGCAATCAGGGGACCGCCACCCGGGCGGATAGCCAATATTCGGGAGGCTATACGGTTCCCCCGGCCGATAATCCGGACGATCTTCCCTTCTAAAACCGGGCGCTATGAAATTCAGAGTCGAAAAAGCGCGGGACAAACAGGCCGTCATGGCTTACCTCGACCGGCTTCCGGAGGGCAAGGCTTACGATGTGACCGTCGTGCGCCACCGCGAGCGGCGGTCGGTCGATCAGAACCGCCTGCTGTGGCTCTGGATCAAGTGCATCAGCGACGAGACGGGGCAGGACAAGGACGATCTGCACGAGTATTTCAAGCAGAAGTTTTTGGGGGTCGATACGAAAACGCTCTGGGGTACGACCCTGTACCGTCCCGTGTCCACCTCCGCTCTCGATTCGCTCCGGTTCACTCAGTACCTCGAACACATCCGGGCCTTCGCTTCGTCGGAGCTCGGGATCGAGCTTCCGAACCCGGAGGACCGGTATTGGGATCAATTCGAACATCAGTACGACAACCAAATCTAAATCGCAAAACATGAAAGACTTATCTAACTACATTCCGGACGAGATCAAGTTCAATCTGCCGAAAGCGGCGGATCGCTTTCCTAAAGTGCTTTTCGAGGGAGCCGACTCGCTGGCAGAGATCGAGAAGCTGTTGGCCGACAAGTTCGTCGCGCTGAATGCCGGGCCGAAGGTCGTCCGCTTTCTCGACGCTTACGAGAAGCAGACGATGCGCAATAATTACGCGGAGCTGATGGAGGGCGACAAGATCAAGCACGAGACGGAGCTCGTGAAGATCGAGGCGGAGGCCAAACAGCGCGTCAAGGACGCTAAGGAACGCCTTCAGGCAACCCTGACCCGCATCGATAATCTGGTTAAAGAGGTCAAGGCCGGCAGCAAGGAGATCGATTTGCCGCAGGATACGACGTACCGGATCGCGGTGGATAACCATTACCTGTACTACACATGGGCGAACGGACAGTTCAAGCTGGCCGACGTGTGCCTGATTCCCGAGTGGGAGCGCCGCGAATTGTTCAACATGCAGGACAAGAACGCGCAGGCTCTTTTCGATATGTTCGGCTTCGACTTCCGCAAGAAGGAGCAAGAGAATCTTTTGGACGAGGATATGGCCGAAGGCGACGGCGAGAGTGCCGATTTCGAGGACGACTCGGAGATCGGCGACGATAGCGACGAAACGCTTGAGGAAGAATAGACCATGTACCGGCTTCGTCCATATCAGCAACAGGCCGCCGACGTAGCGGTGCGGTATTTCAAGGACCGCACCACAACGGCCAACGGTATTATGGTTCTTCCTACGGGCAGTGGCAAGAGTCTGGTCATTGCCGACATCGCCGCTCGGCTCGGCGCTCCGGTGCTGGTGTTCCAGCCGAGCAAGGAGATACTGGAGCAGAATTACGCGAAGCTCTGCGCATACGACATCCTCGAATGCGCGGTCTACTCGGCCTCCTGCAATAGCAAGGCTATCTCCCGTATCACCTTTGCCACAATCGGCAGCGTGAAGAACCGCGTCGAGGAGTTCTCGCACTTCCGGTATGTGATCGTGGACGAGTGCCATTTGGTCAATCCGAAGGAGGGAATGTACCGCGACTTCTTCAAGGCGATCCGGTGTAAGATCATCGGCCTGACGGCTACGCCGTACCGCCTGTATTCGACGCGAAACGGCGCGGTCCTGCGCTTTATCACGAATACCAGCCCGCGCGTCTTCTCGCGCCTGTTGTTCTTCGTGCAGATCGGCTATCTGTTCGGGCAGGGGTATCTGGCCAAGCTGAACTACTACCGAATTCCGCTGATCGATCTGAACCGGTTGCGCAGGAATTCGACCGGGGCCGACTATACGGACGACTCCGTGCAGCGCGAGTATAGGCGCGTGAGCTTCAACGACGGAGTGCTGAATATCGTTCGGCGGCTTCTTCGGGTGAATCGTCGGGGCATACTGCTGTTCTCTCGGTTCGTGGAGGAGGCTCAGTACATTTCCGACAGCCTGCCGGGTATGGCGGCTATCGTGTCGCAGAATACGCCGAAAAAGGAGCGCGAGCGCATCCTCGCCGACTTCAAGGCGGGACGAATCAAGGTCGTCACGAATGTCGGCGTGCTGACGACGGGCTTCGACTATCCGGAGCTCGACACGGTGGTACTGGCCCGGCCGACGCTTTCGCTGGCTCTGTACTATCAGATGGTGGGCCGGGCGATTCGTCCTCACCCGTCGAAGGCCGAGGGCTGGATCGTCGATCTGTGCGGCAATTTCAACCGCTTCGGCCGGGTCGAGGATTTGCAGCTCGCCTCTTATAAGCCGGGGACGTACTGCATACAGAACCGGACGCGGGTATTGACTAACGTGTATATGTAAATCATGGGACGACGATTTTACGATACGACTTTGATTTTGACCGGCAAAATCTGCCCTTACTGCGGACAGCCGACGGAGTATGTCGATAGCGCTGCCGTCTATCACGGGATCAGCTACGGGATGATCTACTTGTGCCGCAAGTGCGACGCTTACGTGGGCGTTCATCGGGGCACGGACAAGGCGCTCGGACGGTTGGCTAACCGATCTCTTCGCGAGTGGAAAAAACGGGCTCATTACTATTTCGACCCGATTTCCCGTACACCGCTTATCAACCGGATATGGCCGAAATACGTTCCGGGCATATCGAACCGGAGCAAGGCTTACCGATGGCTGGCCGCACAAATGGGTATCGAGCCGGAAGTATGCCACATAGGCATGTTCGACGAATTTCAGTGCGAGTGCGTCATGGCTATATGCAAGAGCGCATTGGTAAAAGCAGGAGTTGAGTTATGAACTATATCGAACTGATAAACCTTTTTTGGCAAACACGACGTAGAGTGCGATTGTCCAGCGTAGAGGCCGACCTGTATTTTTTTCTTCTTCAGGAATGCAATACGCAAAACTGGGAGAATCCCTTTGAGTGTCCCAACGGGTTGATCTGCGTCTCGATCGGTATGAGCGAACCTACCTTGATCGATGCACGCAATAGATTACAGCAGAAAGGATTTATTGAGTTTGTGAAAGGAAAAAGGCGGGCTCAATCTCCGGTATACACTCTTTTAAACTTAAATAATTTTAGTAAAAACTTTAGCAAAACCTTTAGTAAAAGCTTTAGTAAAAACTTTAGCAAAACACATAGCAAAACGGCCGATACACCTCTTATAGGAGAAAAACAAAAACAGAAACAACCTCCTATAAGTCCTCCTAAATCGGAGGACGCTGAATTACCGTTCGGAACTTCGGAAAATGGAAATTCGGGGAAACCGAATATTCCGGGTAAACCGGAGATCGAGGAGATCGTAAAGTTCTACAACGACACCTGCAAATCGCTGCGTCCCGTAAAAACACTTACCGACAAGCGGCGGGAGGCTGTATATGCCCGGCTCCGCGAGCACGGCCGGGAGGCTGTTTTCGACGTGATCCGGGCCGCCGGCCGGTCGTCGTTTCTCGCCGGACAGAATACTCGCGAATGGACGGCCGACTTCGATTGGATTTTCAGACCGGTAAATTTCGTGAAAGTGCTGGAAGGCAAGTATGAAAACAAAGAAAAATCGCAACAGTATGGAAGCGAAAACAATAGGCAGATTAACGAGCGCCTTGCCGTTCCGAGCCACTACGAGGTTTTTTAGGATCGGTCGGCCGGTGCAGGAAGTCCGGGACAATCTGCTGGCCATTTGCGGGCAGTTGATTGCCGGGAGCGGGAAAGCGGCTCGCTTCACCCCGGCGCACTACCGGGCTATCGACATCGCGGCCGGGTGGCTGACCTCCGGCAATACTTGGGGGCTGAAGATCATGGGCGGAATCGGAACCGGCAAGAGTACGCTGATGGAGGCGATTCGGTTGTTCGTGAACGACTACATGCAGCGAGTTCCGCTTAGCGAAAGAGCGTTCGTCAACATCTTCCACGCCTCGGATGTGGCCGATGCTTTCCGGGCCGACAGCGATATATGTCCGATGTTCTTCCGTTACCGGACTGTGGCCATCGACGATCTCGGCGTGGAACCGACCACTGTCAAGCATTACGGGAACGAGATCATGCCGCTTGCCGATATTCTGCACCGGCGGGCCGACGAGCGGAAAGTTACGATAGTCGTGACGAATCTCAACAAGGAGTCGATCCGTGGGAGGTACGGCGAACGGGTGTACGACCGAATGCGGGACATGACGACTATTATTTTGGACGGACAGAGTAACCGGGGCAATCATGGATAGCGTTTTCGACATCATAGAAGCCATTATCGAAGGTAAGCGCGCAGCGAGAAGGCCCCCGCTCGTAGCCTTGTACCCTGAGATCGCCGCCCACTATTCGGGGCCCGATCTGCAAGGCGAGTTGGACCGTCTGGTCGATGCCGGAATGCTCGTTTGCGGGCCGACGGTCAATAGCACGTATTACAAACTGAAGCCATGACCCACGCGTCTCTTTTTTCCGGCATAGGCGGCTTCGATCTGGCCGCAGAATGGGCAGGTTGGACTAACGTGTTCAACTGCGAGATCGACCCGTTTTGCCGTAAGGTTCTAAAATTCCATTTTCCGAAAGCAGCGCAATATGAAGACATCCGAACAACTGACTTTACCGTTTGGCGAGACAGTATCGACGTTCTCACCGGCGGATTCCCGTGCCAGCCGTTCAGCGTCGCCGGTAAGAGAAAAGGCACGGGAGATGACCGCTATCTCTGGCCGGAGATGCTTGGAGCTATTCGGGAGATTCGTCCCCGCTGGGTCGTGGGCGAAAACGTTCTCGGAATTGTTGATTGGTCGGAGGGACTGGTTTTCGAGCAGGTGTGTTCTGACATGGAAAATGAGGGCTACGAAGTCCAACCGTTCGTACTTCCAGCTTGCGGCGTCGATGCTCCCCACTTACGCTACAGAACGTTTATTGTTGCCCACCGCGCAGACTCAGGGTCTGAAGATATGTGTCAAAGGGAAGACGGTCTTCATGCCGTTGGGGTTTATGCCGACACCGACAGCAAGAGATTATCAATCGCCGGGCAAACACGGAAAAGGCGGTCTGGATTTAAGGACGACCGTATTATCCGGAACTGGGAAAGGTTTCCGACTGAATCCCCGGTTTGTCGCCGAGATGATGGGTTTCCCGGTGGATTGGACGGCATTACCTTTCCAAGTTGGTGCAGGGAATCCGTCAAAGCCTACGGCAACGCCATAGTGCCGCAGGTAGCACTGCGGATATTCGAGACGATTGCTGAGTATGAAGCCAAAGGAATAAAAAATGACAACCGACAAGAAAATACTTGATGCCTGTTGTGGCAATAGAATGATGTGGTTTGATAAAGCAGATCCGGATACGATTTACATGGATATTCGAGACGCAGAATTTATAGCATGTGACGGTAGACGTGTTCGAATACATCCGGATCTGATCGCTGATTTTCGGGATATGCCTTTTGATGACTGCTGTTTCAAACTGGTGGTATTCGATCCTCCGCATTTTAACCGGTTGGGAGTCAATAGTTATACGGCACAAAAGTATGGCAGATTATTTCCGTCGTGGGAAACAGACCTAAAACAAGGCTTCGACGAATGTATGCGGGTTCTTGAACCGTTCGGGATATTAATCTTCAAATGGAACGAGTCTCAAATTCCGGTCAGCAGACTGCTGGAAATTTTCGGACAGGAACCCTTGTTCGGTCACAGGTCCGGTAAAGCCTCCAAAACCCACTGGATGTGCTTTATGAAAAAATAATGAAAAACAAAAAGCAATGGACAAGACATTATGTGACATTAAATTGTCGAAGGAAAATTGCAACTACCAAGAGGAAATCCGCCAATTGAAGGCAGAAATAGCCAAACTGAAAATTTGTCTCGACGAGTCAAAGCAGCGCGAGGAAATAGCCCGCAAGGTAATCGATGACAAGAATAGGGAAATTGAAAAATTGAGACGATTATGAAAACATTACGTGAAGTAGCCGAGGAACTGTGCCCGTATCGTTTAGAGGATTACGATCCGGCGATCGACGACATGTCTGATGAACTTATCCGCATGGGATGGATAAACGGGTTCATTACCGGCGCTCGATGGAGGGAGGATAATCCGGTTGCGGCCGATTCTGTGTCCGATCCCGAGTCCGACTCCATAGAGCTTTGCGGCCTGTTGTGGGATACGGAGAATTTGGCCATCGATGGTTACGAGAAGGACGGCCATCATTACTACACATGGCATGAAGCGATGGAAGCCGCGAAGTCCGTCGGGAAGCGCTTGCCGACCCGGGAGGAGTTGAAGGCATTATGCGATTTAGGCTCGACTTGGGACGATAAACGCAAGGGCCGTTGGTTCGGGGGTAATCACGACTCGGACCACAAGGGCTCGTTATTCTTGCCTGCTGCGGGCCTGCGCAACAACAATAGCGGCGAGTTGGCCAACACGAGCTCCGCCGGCTACTATTGGTCCTCGTCGCCGGACTACGGAGGCAACAACAGCGCGGGCAACCTCTACTTAGGCCCGGGCAACGTCAGCCCGATACACTTCAGCAATCGCGCCTACGGCTTCAGCGTGCGTTGCGTGCGGGACAAAGAATAACAGATAGATTATGAGAGTTATAGTTACTTTTTCCGGAGGTAAGGACAGCCTTGCTGCTCTGTTGTGGACCCGCGAACATATCACCAAGAATTTCACGACGGTATTCTGCGACACGGGTTGGGAACATCCATTGACTTACGAATACATCCACCGCATCGCCGACAAGCTGCATCTCGACTTGGTAACATTGAAGTCGAAGAAGTACGACGGGATGGTCGATCTTGCACGGCAGAAAAAGCGCTGGCCCTCGACGCGGGCGCGGTTCTGCACGATAGAACTCAAAACCAAACCGACGATTGATTATGTGCTGGATGAGGTTCAGGACAATATGCTGATGATTCAGGGCATACGCGGAGCAGAATCCCCGGCACGAGCTAAGATGTCGAAACAATGCACATACTTCAAGTATTACTTCGAGCCCTACGGCTACGACAAAAACGGCAAGCCGAAAAAGCATACCTATCGGGGCAAGGATGTCCGAGCGTTCCGGTCACAGTTCGCCGACGATCTTTTGCGTCCCGTGTTCGACTGGTCGGCCCAGCAAGTGATAGATTACATCCTCGCCGCAGGGTTGGAACCGAACCCGCTTTATCGAATGGGTTATAAGCGTGTCGGGTGCTGGCCGTGCGTGATGGCGAATCAGCGGGACATCCTGAATATTATCCGGCAATCCCCGGAGCGGATCGGGGAAATAGCCGCTTTTGAAACGGAGTTTAATTCGTCATTTTTCGGTCCGGACAAGATACCCGCCCGCGCGATCCACAGTGGCGATAAATATCCGAATATCCATGATGTCGTTCGATATGTCGAGTGGCAGAACGCGACGGGCTCCTTGTTCGATGACACGGCCACAAGTTGTATGAGTTATTATGGGTTGTGTGAATAAAGCATTGGGACGATGACGATTCTTGAAAGTGAGATACAGCGTATATCCGCAGCCGTCGAACAGGCGACGGGTTTCGGATTGGAGGATATACGAGCTCGCAATAGGAGGCTACCGGTAGTTCGGGCGCGGATCATTCTGTGCTACGAAATTTACAAACGCGGAGTGTCGGCCCAAGAGATCGGACAGGCAATTCACCGGGATCGTGCGAGTATTGGCTACCTGATCAATCGCTACCAAGCCGAATACGACACCTCCCCTATTTTCCGTGAAATGGCGATAAAAGTAAAGGATATTCTACAATGAGGCATAGGGAAAGCGATTTGCAAATAGCGTGCGTGCGGTGGTTTGCTATGCGGTATCCTCAGTATAGAGGACTGCTGTTCGCCGTGCCTAACGGCGGCTCGCGGAATAAGATTGAGGCGGCGCGGATGAAAGCCGAGGGAACGGTTGCCGGGGTTAGCGATCTGATTCTACTGGTTCCGCGAGGTCATTTCGGGGCTCTCTGCATTGAATTGAAGACTAAGACGGGCAGATTGTCGCTGGCACAGAAAGAATGGCTGCAATGGGCCGAAACGAACGGAAACAAGTGTGTGGTAGTACGGCACATTGAGCAGTTTATCGAAGAGGTCAAGAATTATTTGGGTAGACAGTGACGTTGAATGACTATATATCGAAAAGATATGACCGGTGGCTTGATTACGCGACCTATCATTGCCATGCGTCCGGATTGTCAATCGAACCGGCCGAAGTGCTTAACGATGTTCTCTGCAGCCTTCTTTCGCGATCTCCGCTGCGTTTAGAAATGCTGATGCAGTGTGCCCGCGACGGGTACACCGAGCTCGACTTCTTTGTCCTTTCAATTATTAAGCGTAACATCATATCCCCTCGTTCATCCTTTCGGTACAAACGAGGCCAACATTGCACGTATTCGGTTGACTGGTCAGAGGAGCATCCGGAACCGAGAGTCGATATTGACGATCTCAATCTTGACAAATGTTATCAAATTGTCATTGACACATTGGATGAACTTGAACTGCCCAAGCGCGACCGCATCATCTTTGAGTGGAAGTTCTTCGAGGGACGACCGTATTCTGAATGGCCCGGGCCGGAAAGCCAGAAATGTTTGTACAACAAGTTCGACAAAATTTTTTTTGCACTTTCTTCAAAAATCAGGGAAAAAATCGGGGAGTAATTCTATGTTATGTTGAAACATTGCACGTTATGGCAAAATATAGTAAAGAAAAAATCAAGGGGTGGGCCGACTGGGTGCGCAACAATGGCCTCATTGATTACGGAGGAGCGCGTCTTCGGGACTTTTGTAATTATGCGGGAATAGACTATCAAACATACTACCGATGGCTCGAAAATGCGGAATTTGCGGAAGCTATAAAAAAGGCGAAGGAAGAATATCGCGATTTGCTCGAGCAGGACATAGTGAAGTCCCTTTCCAATGTAGCCAAAGGTTACGAATGGACACAATCGACAACCGAGTACGGCTATGACAAGATGGGCAATCTTTACAAAAAAAAGCATACGACTAAGACGATGCGCGAGCCTGCCAACGTCGGGGCTGCTATCTTTTTGCTGACGAACATCGCACCCGGTCGTTGGAAAAACCGTCAATCGCAGGAAGTCACCGGTAAAGACGGCAAAGACCTGCTGGCTGGGGCGAAGCTCATTGCCGGGATGGGTAAGGACGAGATTGCCGAGCTTCTGAGTGATGAGTGATGCAAAGTACATAGCTGCGGCGCAACAGGGCGCCCGGCAAAGTTTCCCGTTGTTTACGGCGATGATGAAGGGTAAAGATTTCTTTACCCCTTTTCATTTGGTGTACTACAAAATTCTGAATGCCTTTGCTCACAAGCGCATCAAGAGGTTGATAGTTTCCATTCCTCCCCAGCATGGTAAATCAGAGGGATCGACCCGGTTGCTCCCGGCCTATCTGTTCGGACTGAATCCGGACTTGAAAATAGCGATTGCCTCGTATTCGGACCGATTCGCCCGGAAATTCAATCGAGAGATTCAGCGGATTATCGACTCCGAAAGATACTATACGCTTTTCCCCGATACGCAACTCGCCGGTAGTCCGGTAGCCGATGATTCGAGCAGATGGGCGAGAACCGCAGGCGAGTTTGAGATAATAGGCTGCGAAGGGAAGCTTACGGCTGTGGGGCGAAGTGGTGGTCTGACCGGACAGACTGTCGATGTTCTTATTTTGGACGACCTGTACAAAAATGCGGCAGAGGCCAATTCTCCGCTCATTCGTGACGCGGTTTGGGAATGGTATACGTCTGTTGCGGAAACTCGTCTGCACAACGACTCGCAAGAACTGATCGTCTTCACGCGCTGGCACGAGGACGACCTGATCGGCCGGATCGAAGCCTCAGAAAAGGTGGTTAACCTGACATCGCTCAGGCAGCTATCGGGCTGTGATCCCGATGCGTGGCTGAAGGTCGATTTCGAGGCGATCAAGGAGGGGCCACGCACAGACCTCGATCCGCGCGAACTCGGGCAGCCACTATGGCCCGAGCGGCATAGCCTACAATCGTTAGTTCGCCGCCGTGCGCTCGATCCGGTGGGTTTCGACAGTCTGTATCAAGGCCGTCCGGCAACTAAAGAAGGGCTGCTATATGGATCCGAATTTCAGACATACGACGAACTTCCTCCGGCTAACGAGATTATCAAGAAAGCGAATTACACCGATACGGCCGATTTGGGTGACGACTACCTGTGCTCGATCTGCTATGTCGTGAGCCGTGATGGCTTTGCCTATGTGACTGACGTGCTTTTTACGCAGGAGCCTATGGAAGTGACCGAGCCGATAACCGCGCAAATGCTTTTGCGGAACGATACAAGGATAGCTTATGTCGAGAGCAACAACGGCGGGCGGGGTTTCGCGCGTGCAGTGGGTAGACTGGCCCCGGCAGTCCGTGTCGAATGGTTTCATCAATCGGGAAATAAAGAGTCAAGGATATTGACTAATTCGGCATCCGTAATAAATCGCATAAAATTTCCCTCAGAATGGGGAAAAATCTGGCCTTCATTCTATGTTATGGTGACGGCCTACAAGCGACTGTTCCGGGCGAATCGGTTCGACGATGCGGCCGATGCCCTGACCGGCATTGTTGAGCGCGAGTTCCATAGAGGGCCGGTCCGCAAAACGAGAGTATCTGTAGGTAGTTTACCGCGATGAAAAAGATGACATTAAGAAAGTTCTTGCACATACAGCAAGCATTGGCAGAAGAGGTGGAGATGACGGCCGAGAATTTCCCGAAGCCGTCCCGCCTATGCGGCCGAGAACTGCCGAACAATCTCGACAGCCTGATGTTCGAGCAGCTCTGTCGTTTACAAACCATACGAAACGTACATGCCTTGTTACTCATCCCGCCTGAAATCATCCTCGGGCTTCCTGCTGCGAAAATCATGAGGACATCGGCGCGCGACGCAATAGGTTTTGCTCTTTGGGTCGGGACCGAAATAGAGCGCATCAACAAGCTTTTCCAAAGCACGATTGTAAATCCGACAAAAGAAGAGATTGCCGCTGGTATCGAAAGGCTGCGTTTCGGTCCGTTCGGGATGGTCGATTGGTTCGCCCAGCGCATGCACATAGCCGATCACGATCAGGTCATGGCTTTACCTTGGCTTCGCCTGTACGAATGTGCTCGGATCGATGCACGTCGAGCTGAGTACGAACGCCGGTTGCGAGATATTTACCAGCAAAAGAACAAGCTATGAAAAAGAGCGTCGAAGAAAAGATCAGGGAAATCATCGAAGCAATGGGCATCGCGTATCTGTTCGAGTCGTGGCACGGCGCGAATGTCGAGCTTGATCGAAAAAAGCGGATGCGGGTGTTATCCTACCCTATTTGCATCAACGTACTGCCGCAGCGCGGTACGATTTACTGGAACAACAATGGCCAGATTGTCGATGCTCCGAACTGCGTGCTCGCGTTCGGTGATGAAATTCGGCTTGATGCTCCGGCCGACGAAGTGCAGCAAGTCGTCGAACGTATGAAGCAATTGGCGATGCAATTTGTCGTGCGTGTGAACGGTAGCGGGCTATTCGAGCCGGTTAGTGGCCCGATAATCTATACCTGTATGTTCGACAAATTGGATCGGAACCTCGCGCTCGTGACGGTCGAATTGGTATTGCGAGAAATTATGGGTGTTTGCGCGCGTAATTTGACGGAGTAATGGAAGCGCTTAGATATCAGGGAGCAGAGGTAGTTGCAGAGGAACTCGAAGCGCTACGTCAACGTATTATTGCCAACATGGACGCAGCCGGTCAGCGCGCAAGTGGAGCAACGGCCAATAGCCTGACACCTGAAGTGACGGAAGGGTCGGCCGGAATCACCGGTATTTTGTGGGGGCGCTCGTTCTTTTCCACGCTTGAAAAGGGATCGCGTCCTTGGAAAAGGCAGTACATTCGGCCGCCGAAGTTCTTCATCGATCTGATGGCCGAATGGGCTGCGAGAAAGGGTATCTCCGCGCCGGCCGGAGGTATTGCGTACAACATTATGACGAAAGGCTCGAAGCTATATCGCACCGGTGGCCGGACAGATATTTATTCAAACGAAATTCCTGCGACGATTGATCGGATTGCCAGTCGTCTCGCCGGTATCTTTGACGTGGCGATAGACGAATCGATAACCAAAAAATAGAATAGAGCATGAGAATATGGGATACGGGCTTAGGTTTTTCGATCACCTACCCGAACTCGGTGCATTTCGCCTTCACGCCGGCGATTATCAGCGTTTCGGGTCGAATCAAATCGGCCTCTGTCGAGATTACCTGCGACTCGACGGGTCAGAGTTACACAGAGAACCGCAAGGCATCACCTGCTGGCGGAGTCGTGTTCGATATCCAGCGTTATTTGCAGATGATTCTCGAAGGCATCAGGCATTCGGTTGTCGATTATTCTGTTCGATTTTCAGACAGTCCTATCGTCCGAAAAATTCATGTAAAAGTCACGGTAAGCGTAACGACGTTCGAGTTCGATATGGATTGCGTGTGGGGTGCTCTCGATGCCGGCGAGCGATGCGGGGGCGCGTATATCCGTACATGGTTCGTAAACTACCCTTTCACGTTCAATGTGATTTCCAAACCGAGCAATTTTTTCGATGTCAAGTGTGACGACGGGCCGGTCAGTTCGCTCGCCTTCGGGTTGACGACGACCGACGAGGACGATTATCATCATTACATAGTCAATCCGGCCCGCGTTTTCGATACCTTCTTGGCAAACCGCCGTCTGTACATTGCCATTCCGAATGCCTTGCAGATTCGCAATGACGTGGAACGGGTCGGCGTAACGTCATACGACTTGCGAATAAGCCGCGATTGTTCGGGCGTGTATCTGCGGTGGATCGACCGGCAAGGTCAGTACGAATACTACCTATTCCACCGGACAGCTCACGAATACGCCATAAGTAAAGACGAGTCATTTTCACGCAATGAAATGAGCAATCCCGCTCAATACGTTGACGGGGTGAATATCGGAACATCGACACGCCAGATTATACGACAGGCCGAAACGCTCACGATAGTAGCTCCATTGATCGACGATCCGACATACGACTATCTGTCTGATCTGGCACAGTCGCCGGTGGTCGATCTGTTCACCGGTTACGACGATGAAGGGGTGCCGATGTGGCGGAGAGTGAATGTGGCTACGGGATCGCGGACGCGAAGCAACGACCTGCTGCAAGATTTCAATGTATCGATTACCCTGCCCGAGAAAAATGCGCAAATCTTGTGAGGCATGAAGGAAGAACTATACATAGATGATCAGATCGTAGACCTGTATTCGGACAAACCGATCACGCTGAACTTCAAGTCGAATATTCTACATGACATCAGCAAAATCACGGCGTCGAACAGCTATACGATTCAGTTGCCTAAAACGACTCGTAATCGTTGCGTATTGGATAATCCGACGGCTCCGGCCTACGACAGCCGTTTCCGCTATCGGACTCATGCCGCGCGGTATCTGCGCAATGGAATGATTGTAATCGACAGCGCGACAGCTATCGTAATGGAGAGTTCCGAAAGTTACGAGATCGCTCTGACGTGGGGCGTATTGCAGGCTTTGAAGACATGGGTATCCGATGCTCCTAAATTATCCGATTTGCCGGATGAAGGTACGACGCTCGCGTGGGACGAGAATACGGTGCCGGATTCTTATCCGCCTGCGGCTGGCGCTTTCTTCGCCGATTATAATACAGGAGTCCCCATGCTTTCGGAAGCCAAGAAGTTCGGCAATATTCATCCGTCAGTTCGGGTCGCTTGGATTCTGGAGCAGATCGAACAAGCTAACGGGTTTACGCTCGATATTCCGTCGCCGCAAAAAGAAGCGATTGAAAAACTGGCGATTCCATTGTTTGAAACCAACGGTAACATCACGAGTTGGAATGCGCAAGGCTACAAATCTTCCGACAGCTATTCGGGAAGGGCTACCGGGGTTTCCGGAGATACATGGTATGCGATTCTCCCGACAACATACACACAAAGCTCGCAGATTTGGACCGATCCCTATTTCGACACAGGGGGCAGCAGTCGAGTCCGGATTTACGTGTCAGGACAGATGCTGAAAAAATCGGCGATAGATACGCATTGGGACAATCCGTCGGTCAGGTTGTACGAAGGATCGACGTGGGACGAAGTCGTCGGCGCTGCGGTTCCCGATTACAAATGGGATGCTGAACCTATTTCCGGTCATCCCTATCAAGGGTATACTATATTATTCGATCAAGTGGTTACCCTGAAAAAAGGCACGTCCTTCTGGCTGATCTCGACCAGTGATTGGCGACTGACCGATGCGGCGGTATACGTGAGTCCTTACGACGTAGACCTGCATTACCCGACGGCATATCCAATCGTTCCAAATCTTCCGAATATTAAGCAGATCGATTTCATCAAGGCATTATGCGCGATGTTCGGGCTTTTTGCCATGCCTTCGGGCACGCCGAACACGATCCGTTTGGTATCGCCGGATGTGCTATTGTCGAACATAGGCAGTGCGATTGATTGGTCGAACAAATTGATTGATGCTGGAGATCACGAACCGAAGTCAACAGCTTTCACGTTCGGGGATTTCGCACAAAGGAATAATCTGAAATACAAGGAGGATGATACGGTAAAGATTGATGCGGACGGAGTTCTTGCCGTGGACGACGAGAGCCTTGATCCGGAGGAAGACCTTATTACACTTCCGTTTGCAGCCTCGTCCGGAAATATCATCGCGCACTACAAGTGGAAGGACTCGACGAGCAGTGAAGGACGAGAGCTCGAAGAAGTGAAGGTCGAGCCCCGCATCATGAATCTGACGAACGTGTCGGGTAAATGCGCGCTTTCGTTCGATGGGTTGAAATTCAGTGAATTGATAGCAGATTATTATGTCAACTATCAGGCGTTAATAAATCAGCCCGTCGTTATTAAAGAACGTTTTACCTTGACCGAATATGATCTTCAAACGCTTGATTACACTGTCCCCGTCTATTTGCGGCAATACGGCCGGTATTACGGTATTGTCACGATACAGACGAGCTCCGCGCATATTTGCGAGGTGCAACTATTGCAGTTATCGGAATCGGCAAATCAGTAAATATCATAGATATGGCGAATTCAGACACGAAAGAGAAAATCCTCGTTTTACGGGTTGACGTTACCAAAGCGGTCAACGAGATCAATCGTTATAATACTATGCTTGAAGAAAGCCGAGAGGAGGAAAAAAAATTGCGTGAGCAAGAAAAACAGAATTCTGACAATAAGGATGAATATCGAAAGAAGATAATCGCCGTCAAGGCAGCGCAGACTGAGTATAAAAGTGCTGTTCGGGACCTGAGTAAGGCGATTCAGGAGGAAATCAAGCTACAGAAGCAACAGGATGCGGCCAGCAAAATTACAATGGCGACAATCAAAGAGACGGTTAATGCGAACCGGCGTAGCCGAGACTCCATTGCCGAATTGAACGCTGAAAACCGGAAACTGCGCGAGGTTGTCCGCTCGCTCGATTTCAATACTCAGAAGAACGAAATCGACGAATTGAATACGGTTATTGAGGCCAATACGGCGCTTATCAAGCTGAACACTGATGCTCAGACCAAGCAGAAAATGAGTGTCGGAGATTATCAAAAAGCGTTGTCCGGACTCGATAGTATCATGGTCTCGCTCAAAGTTCGGATGGACCAACTTGAAAAGACCGGACGCGGGCAGTCGGACGAGTACAAACAGTTGGCTTCCGCATACGATCAGGCGAAAGCCGAATGCGACCAGTTTACCCAAACTCTCGGTTCCCTGCAAGGCAAGAGCGTAAGTGTGAGACAGCGGATGCGCGAATTGCGCGAGGAAATGATGCAGCTTGAGGTGCAGGGTAAAGGGAATACCGAACAATATCAGGCTTTGTTGAAAGAGTCCGTAGAACTGATCGGTGCCCAGCGGGCCGTGAACGACCAAATCAACAATCTTGAGCCTCCGACCGCGAAACTCGATGCTTTGATGTCCGGCCTTACAGGTATTGCCGGCGGGTTCAGCGCATGGCAGGGAGCTATGGCTGCCGTTGGTGTCGAAAGCGAAGATTTTGAGGCTGTGCAGACCAAGTTACAGGCTGCTATTGCACTGACGAATGGCCTGACGGCGGTAACCAATATGCTCGACAAGGATCAGGCGTTTATGGTTGGACTCAAGACTGCCGCACAGTCGAAAAATATCATCGTCAGCAAAGCAGCGATAGTCGTTCAAAAAGCGTTGAATGCGGTTGTATCGGCAAATCCGATTGGGTTGTTCGTCACAGTTGTTCTTGCGGCTGCCGGGGCTCTTACTGTCTTTGCATTCAGAAGTAAAGAGGCAAAGGAAAGGCAAAAAGAATTAGGGCAAGAAATAGAAAAAACCAACAGTGTTTTGGAGCAATTAAAATCTGATTCCGATTTTGATGTTGCTATTGCTGAAGCATCGGGAAAATCACAAGCAGAATTTATAAATATCAGAAAAGAGGCAGCTAAAACGGCTGTTGCCTTGGCTGATATCAATTTGAGCAAGGTGATTGATGCTTACGGCAAGGGGAATGCCACCAAAGAACAATTGAAGGAGGCTCAGCGGATGCAGGAAGATGCTTTAGATCAGTTGAATGCAATAAATCGGGAAGCAACAATCAATGATGTAAAGCAAAGAACAGAAGGAGCAAAAAAGGCCGTTGAAATTCGGAAAGAGCAGCAGCAGAAAGAACTCGAAGCCGTCCGAGCTGCACAGGATGCGATCTTCGCGCTGATAACTTCGGAATCGGAACGGCAGTTGACTCAAACTGAGGCGACTTATAATCGACAGATCGAGGACCTGAAGAAGCGACTTGAAACGGAAAAGGACTTGACTGTTGCCGCAAAGAAGGCGATCAACTCCCAGATCTGCGCGCTTGAGGACAAAAAGGAAATCGACCTCGCGCAGATTCGCCAGCAAGCCAACAAGGACGAGATTCAGAAAGAAGCCGACAAACAGGCGAAGCTGATTGAACTGCGCCTGTCCGTGCTCAAGGAGGGCAGCGATGAAGAATTAGCGCTCAGAATTCAGCAGTTGGAGTTGCAGAAGGCCGAGGAGATACGTGCGGCGGAAGAGTTGGGTATTGCCCGGGTCGAGGTTGAGGCTAAGTACAATAAGTTGATCGAGGATGAGCGGGCAAAGACGGCTGAGAATCTTCGCAATAAGGCGGCCGAAGAATTGGCGCTCGAATGGCAGAATAAGATCAACGAAGCTGCCTTGCATCATGAGGACACATTGCAGTTAGAAGTCGAGTACCGGCGGTCTGAGTTGGAAGCATTGCATCAAATGGAGGGCGAATCGGACGCGGAATTTAAAGCCCGGCAGTTGGAGGCTGAGCAGAATTACGTCGATGCAAAAAAGGCGCTTGCAAATAAAGAAATGGAAATCGAACAAGCCAAATATGAGGCGGCCGCAGCAATTACTGGGGGAATGTCTGATATGTTGGCTGAAATCGGAGAGAACAATCGAGCCTTTGCCGCCGCATCCAAGATTTTAGCATTGGCCGAAATCGCCATTGATACTGGTAAAGCCATATCAGCGGGTGTAGCCTCGGCGATGGAAGTTCCATTTCCTGCGAATTTAGTAGCTGTTGCTACGACAATTACAACGGTAATGGCAAATATTACGAATGCTATCAAGACTGTCAAATCCGCCAAATTTGCCGAAGGCGGTTTGGTTACCGGTCCCGGTTCCGGAACGTCTGATAGTATTCCTGCGCGTTTGTCGAACGGAGAGTCGGTTATGACTTCACGGGCGACAGAAATGTTCGCGCCCGTCCTTTCCGCTTTCAACCAGATCGGGGGCGGAGTACCGATTTCCGTGCAGCAGTCGAGCAGCGTGATCGAGGGCGAGGAAATGCTGGCGAGAGCTGTCGCAAAAGGAGTGGCCGCCCTACCCCGGCCGGTCGTGTCCGTCGAGGAGATCACGACAACGGCAAATCGGGTCGCTGTACTTGAAAAACTGGGCGACGCATGATAGTATATGAATCTTTGAAAGACAACCGCGATCTGTTGATACGGTTGGCCCGGACGGGGATAGCCGTCGAGGATGTGAAACATTTGGAACTGTACGAGGATTTCGTGAGGCTCAGGGCTGATGGACTGAAAACTACCTACGTCGTGGCCCATCTCTGCGATCAGTACGAGGTGAGCGAGGCGACCGTGTGGCGGATCATTCGGAAATTCCAGCGGGTTTTGGTGCAATAAAAACCCCCTCGAAACGAGGGGGCATCCGTTTGGAAGATAATTTGTGATAATTAAACAAACCGAACGGATTCTATTTCTTTTGCGAACGTTTTGATTTTTTCCTCGATTTTCCGTGCCGTTCTTTCGCTGGGCTTTCGGAATCCGCTGATATAATGTCCGAGTTGTTTTTGATTGACACCTGTAATTCGCTCCAATCCGGCTAACGTAAAGGCATAGGCGTAGTATTGAAGAAACGACGGGATATCGTATTTGAACTCAAAATCCAATGCCGGACACGTTTTACCTTCGGCCTGATACATAGCCCGCATTTCTTCATATGAGTTATAGAAATCGGCTATTGTTTCCGCTACGGTTTTACCTTGTCCCAGCAATCCGAAGGGAATATCCTTGATATACTCCATATTTGCATCGAAAGTGCCGTCGGCCCCCCGCTCGATGATTACTTGTGCTTTCATAGTTATAGTTTTAAATGTTGTCGGCAGTTGCCGGGGTCAGAACTCGACCCCGGACTGCTCACTGATACTTTTTAATGTCTTGCCTTTCGCTTCTTCGCTTTTGTGTCGAGGAATCTGAAATCGACGTTTTGTAATCGGGCTGTACCACCAATCGTGATTTTTTCCGTGACTTAGGAAGTAGCAGCCTGCTTTCCTTAATCTCCTCTCAATTTCTGAATACTTCATCTTATCGGTTGTTTAATTATCACAACACAAAGATAGTATTTTTACTATCATTATCCAAATGATTCACAAAATATTTTTCATAAAAAATCCCCCTCCACGAAGGAGGGGGCATCCGTTACTCAAGTGAAATCGTCAAACAACACTATAACAAAGTAACGGATGATAATTCGGCTGCTAGTTTGTGCAACCCCTTTTGTATTTTATCCAATTGTGCTGTGCGCGGTTTCGATTTTCCGTGTGCATATCGCCAAAGTTGACTGGGGGCAATGCCTGTCAGACGTCCGAGCGCTGAAGGGGTGATAATTCCCGCGTAATATTGCAAAAGGCTCTGCGTGTCGAATTTATATACGATTTCGTAAGGTTCGTCCAGCCATTGGGGATATTTGTAACCGTCTTCTTTGCAGAACTTGACGTAAACGGTCATTGCTTCCTCCATTTCTTTTTTTGCTGCTTCCGGAGTGTCACCCATTCCCGAAAACATTTCGTCCGTACAATAAGCGCTGTACCCTCCATCAGAGGTTCTTTCGATGATTGCTGTTATCGTTTTCATAACTATACGTTTTTGTGGAGATTATGGGGCTATTTCAGCCCCATATCTTTTTTAATTTTTGCGACAAGACCTTTGCCTACTTCCTTGCTTCCGTGAAATGTGGCCGGATAACGTCGTCCGTTTTTCTCATAAATTACATGACTTCCTGTTTGTCGAACGACCCGCCAGCCATTGGCAAGAATCAGTTTATTCAATTCACTCGATTTCATTGACGTTATAGTTGATTGTTGTTTGACATTACAAAGATAATTATTTTTATACTATTTGCCAAATTATTTAGTATTTATTTTTATACTATTTTCGACTGTCATGTTAGTGACAGTCGAATTATACCATTTTGAGGGGGAAAAAACGAGGCTTTGTTCTATGTTATGCCAAAAGTAGATTTTATGGCATATTTGAAAATTTACAGCCCTATCGTGAATGAGGAGAATAAGGCGATGACCCTTTTTTTCTCGGGTGTTGAGGGCGTATCTTTCCAAGACATCGACGAGTTCATATCGTCCATTCCCGAGAACGATAACCTAATCGACATGAGGTTGCATTGCGCAGGCGGCGATGTGATCGAAGGCTGGGCAATGGTCGATAAACTACGAGCAACCGGCAAGGAGATTCATGCGACGATTGAAGGCCAATGCGCCTCGATGGCTACGGTACTTCTTTGCGCCGCACCCAAAGAAAATAGGCGGGCTTATCCGCACGCCCAGATTCTGATACATGATCCTTATATCCCCGAGTACACGCTGGCCGATGCCTATCGTGCGGAGGACCTCGAAAAGATTGCCGCCGATCTCCGTGCAAACACGGAGAAGATACTCGATTTCTATGTCGAGCGAACCGGAGCAAACCGCGAGGAGTTGGCTGCGCTGATGAAAGACGATAAATGGATCGATACCGCCGAAGCGCAGCGGCTCGGTTTCATTTCCGAAATAATCCCGCCGGCCTCGGCTTATGCCGGGAAAGGTGCGGACGCATGGCCAAATAACAACCAAAATAAAACGAGTATGAAAAACGAAAAAACGATGCAGGCCGCCATGAAAAGGTTGGCGGCTCTCATGGGGTTCAACGTAACTCCCGCCCAAATCGTCGCATACGAACTCGATACCGAGAGCGGCGAGACGATCACAATCGATAAGCCGGAGGGCGAGGCTCCTGCCGTCGGCGACAACGCGTCGCCGGACGGAGAGCACAAGATGCCCGACGGAACGACGATCATCATCGAGGACGGAATCATTACCGAAATTCGGGCGGCCGAAGGACAAGGCGGCGAGGAACCGGAGCCGGTGGCCGAAGGCGAGGACGAAAAGGATGTCCGGATCGCCGAGCTGGAGGCAGAGAACGCCGAACTCAAAGAACGGATTGCCGAACTCGAACAGGAACTGGAGGGAGCCAAAAGCGTTGCCAAGACGAGCGACGAAAAACGTATCCTTAACCTCGTCAAGGTAGCCGGAGGAATCGACTGGCTGAAAAAGGTACAATCGGAGTACAAACCGGCAGGGAGAGGTTTCCCGCAGAGCGGAAAGACGGAGACGGAGGGTGAATCCAAAGTGGCCCGCCGGCTCGCTGAATTGAGAGCCAAAAAATAAACCAGAAAAAACACATTAAAAAACAGAGAAAGTTATGGCAAGCACAGGACTTGATTTCGCAAAACTGACCCCCGATAACGGTGCGGTGCGGGACCTTCGGGAGTTGATCTTCCTCTCCGTCATGGACGTGGACCAGCTCGGGGCATTGTTCAATTTCCTTCCGAACCAAGAGCACGGCAAGAAGGTCGGCATGATCGGCGAGTTCGGAATGCTCGGCAAAGCGAGTACGGGATGTCTCCCGTCGTTCAACCAGAGCGTTCTCGCAGCGTCGGAAAAAACGTGGGACATTGCCGAGTGGCAGATATCGGAGCAGATTTGTTACACGGACTTGCGGGGCACGCTGGCGAAGGTTGCTATGCGTACCAAGACGCAGGTGGCAGATCTGACCGGCACGCAGTATATCGACGAAATTCTGGAGCCGCGCCTGTCGCTGGCGATCCGCAAAATGCTGATGCGTTTCGCTTGGTTCGGCGACAAGGCTGCCGATACCGTGACCAACGGCGGGGTGTTGCTCGATACTGTCGATAAGGGGTATTTCACGCTGATCGACGGCTTCTGGAAGCGTCTGTTTACGCTCACGACGGAGACCCCTGCGCGTAAGACGACAATCGATGCCAACTCGGAAACATCGTTTGATGCTCAGGTATCGGCGCTGTACACTGCCGGCGTGCCTACGGGCATTATCGACAGCCTGATTCGGGAAGCGCCGATGGTACTGCGGCAGACACCCGGTCAGGTGATCTACATCACGCAGTCGCTCCGCGATGCGCTCGATTGGGACATCATCAACAACAACAAGGGGAGCGAACTGCAATGGACGGCCATTTTCGACGGCATCGCCAAAACGACCTACAAAGGTGTCGAACTGCTCGCGATTCCGTTCTGGGACGAGATCATTCGCTCGACGGAGACCGTCACGGGCGGGAAGGCGTGGAACAAGCCGCACCGCGCGCTGTACACGGTGAAGGAGAACCTGCTGGTCGGTTCCGAGAGTGAAAACGAGATCGCCGAGCTCGATATCTGGTTCGAAAAAAAGGATCAAGTGAACTACATCCTCGCCAAAGACACTATCGGCACGCTGATCGGTCAGGACGATCTGCTTCAGGTGGCTTTCTAATTCTCAAAACGGACGAATATGGGAAAATGTGAATATCTGATCGCGCAGGCGATCACCGAAAACTGCGACGATCCGCTGGTAAAGGGTCTGGAGAAGCGCGGTATCATCATCAACCGCGACGATGTGGACTTTGGAGCAGTCGAGTTCGCTGCGGACAAGTCCAACGTCGTATCGGCTTTGCCGCTTCTGAGCGGCAAGAAGGCGTTTGAAATCTACCAGCCGGGCAACACGCCGTTCACCGGCTCCAATTCGGCGCTGGCAACCGGTACGAACCGGAATACGTTCACGCATCAGATCGTGATGTATATCCCGGACTCCGGGCCGGACGTGGCCGAAAGCATCATCGATCCGCTCGCTAATGGCTCGTTCCTCGTCATTTTGGAGAACAAGTTCAAGAAGATGCAGGGAACGCCTGCCGGTGCGGCCGCATTCGAGATTTACGGCTTCTATCAGGGGCTCGTAGCCAATGCTGCCACGCTCGACAAGTATAGCGACGATACAAACGGCGGATGGTCATTCACACTTCAGGAGGCAGGGTCGCCTAAGTCGGCCCTCTACCTGTTCGCTGAGACATATGCGGCGACCAAAACGCTGATCGAAACGCTGCTCAAGGGAGCGACTGAGTAGGTTGTTATGTCTTTAGCTGAGGCATACGAGCTTGTGTCGGAATGGGGGAAACACTTACCGGGTGTTTTCCCCATATCCGAACAACGCAAAATCGAATCGCTTTATCTGGAAGTGTTCCGTCGGCCGCTCAGGTCCTGTCGTTGCAAGGATAGGTATTCCGATGCGGTGATCGAGATGCGAATTTACCTGAAAAAGAATATGAAAATGAGAAAAATATGCAACTACCGTCTCAAAGCCGGCGTGGTAATCCAGCCGGGCGGTACGTCCGATGTCTACACGAACGACAACTTGACCGATGCGGTCGCTACCGCATTTCTCAAGGAGCGGCCGGGAGCTGTCGGGCTGTTTGAGGTGATCCCTGAGAAAAAGTCCGATCCGGATATCGAGATTAATCCGGATTTGCGGTCTGAAATCGCCGCCGACCTTCAGGCCGGGAAATCGAAGACCGCGATCAAAAAAGATTACAAAGGGCGGCAGATAGCAGGTAAGACGATAACTCTCGCGGTTATCAATGCGCATATCAAGGCTGCGGAGGCCGAGCACGAGTCGAACGATTTATGAACAGGGGATGAATATCAAGGAGACGAAAAAGCCGAGTAGGCGGATCGATGTCAAGTACCTGTCATCATTAGGCATTCAGGCATACGACGCTGATAACCTATATCCGCAAAACGTGGCGGCCATTGTGGCTGCTTCGTCAACCGGTACGACCTGCTGCAATCGATATGCTGACTTCATCGAAGGGAATGGCTTCGCATCGCAAACGCTGGCCGATTTCGTGGTAAACCGTAGCGGCGACCGTTTCGACGATATTCATCATTTGTGCGCGGCCGATTTGGCAAAGTTCAACGGTTTCGCCCTGCATGTCAACTATAACGTGCTGGGCGAAATCGTCGAATTGTCGCATGTACCGTTTGAGAATTGCCGGCTCGAAGAATCGGACGAAGAAGGCCGGGTGAGCCATATTGCCGTACATCCCGACTGGTCGGGCAAGATGACGCGCAACGGAAAACCGGTCAAGGTGAATCGCGACACGGTGGATCTGCTACCCGTGTTCAATCCTAATCCGCGTGTTGTACAGGCACAAATCGTTCGGGCCGGAGGTATCGAATTTTTCAAGGGGCAGATTTTGTGGGTATCGTCGAGCGGGGCAGGAAACTACCCTACTGCGAAATTCGATGCGGTTCTCACAGAAATGAGCACGGACGAGGGACTGTCGAATGTCAAACACCGCAATGTTCGCAATAACTTTCTTACGGCCGGGATGCTTGTTCATAAAAACGGACAGATGCCGCCGGACGACGGGAAAGACGATAGCGGATATTCCGATGAACTCGCCAAATTGCAAGGTGATAGCAATTCGCTGAAAATCCTTGAGGTCGAATTGGATGCGGACGAGGAAATTCCGCAGTTCGTATCTTTCAAAGGCGAGAATTACGACAAGGAGTTTACTGTCACGGACTCGTCCGTAATCGAGCGTATCTATTCGGCTTTTGGTCAGGAGGCGTTTTATTGCATCCGCTCGGGGAAAATCGGTTTCTCCGGTACTCTGATCTATGATGCGAAGCTGGAGTATGCACAGCGCGTACACAAGGAGCAGCGGATGTTGACCCGCGCCTACAAAACGATCCTCGGTCATTGGGACATGGCAACCGCTCCGATCCTAAATGATCAGGATATTGAAATCGAACCGATTGTGAAAGCTATTGATAACATCAATATTTCGTCAATTCCGACCGATGTATTAAAAGACCTTACTGCTAACGAGAGGCGTGAAATGATCGGATTTGGTCCGATCAACGATACGAATAATGAACAGCAACTCCTCTGTGAAAAACTTGGCGTAGGAGGCACTCAGAGTATGATCTCGGTGATGTCTGATGTTACGCTGACAGTTTCTCAAAAGAGCGCATTGCTCGAAATATTGTTTGGTTTGACCTCCGATCAAGTAACTGAAATATTCCCAGAACCGTATGAACACACCATTGATAACTCCTGACGAAATAAACGAGCTCGCCCGCCCCTGTTCTGCTGACGAGGATATTGCCCGGCGCTTCATTGAAGAGGCCGAACATAACGACATTCGGCCGGCGCTTGGCGATGCTTTGTATATCGCCATTGCGACTTCACCCGATAAATATGACGAGCTATTGAATGGCGGGCTGTACTCAGACCTTTGTGGAGAACAACGGTATTTCCCGGGTCTGAAAAAAGCGCTGGCCTATTACGCATATGCTCGGATCGTAAAAAGCGGGACGAATATATCGACCCGGTACGGGTTTGTCAGTAAATCAGACGATTATTCGCATAGTGTAGAATTCAAGGAGCGTAATCAGGCTTACAATGATGCGTTTTCGATTGCAGATCATTACATGAAAGATTGTCTCGGATATATCCAATGCCGTCCCGAGGCATTCCCTGAATATACGCAGGACGGCAAAATGACAGCCAATAGAGTCCGGTACAAAGTAATAGGCGACTGATATGATCGAAATAAAACAGGGTACTTCTTTAGGAGTCCGAATCGTTCTCAAAAGGCCCTCCGGGACCGATGCCGATCTTCGGCGTGCACGCGAATTATCCGTATGGCTCCAGCTTCCTTCTGGTGAAACCATGCAGGCTCTCGACAGTTCGATCGATCGGGAGACGAATACGGTGTATGCTCGTCTTCTTCCCGACCGCGAACTGAAAGTAACGGGCGAATACGGGCTTTTCGTCAATGTGAAGATGGTGAGCAACCGGGTGTTGGCTACGCACGTTCTAAAGATCGTGAAAGTGGTTGAGGGAAGTGAAACCAAGTATATGGAACTGCCTTTGTCGCTTGATGCGAACCTGATTGATGTCCCTTACAACGTCATTACAACCGGAGCGTCTCCAAAGATCGGCCCGAATAATACGTGGCTCGTTTATAATGACGAAATAAAGGCTTACGAGGATACAGGTGTCAGCGTGGAGTCTGCCAAAGAAGCCAGCGAAGCCGCAGCGGCAGCGAATGAAGCGGCAGTTAGAGCCGATCAGGCTGCAAGTTCGGCAAATACTGCGGCTGAATTTGCCAAACAGCAGGGCGATTATGCGAAGGCACAAGGAGACCGCGTACTTTCTGAGAAAGGACAACCCGGCGGTGTGGCCGAATTGGACGAAACAGGACGTGTACCGTCGGGACAGTTACCTTCATTTGTGGACGATGTGCTGGAAGGAACGCTCATCAATGAGACGACATTCAACAATCCGACTACCGGGAAACCCTACACTCCCGAATCAGGGAAGATTTACCTCGATACTACGACGAACAAGGAGTACCGCTGGTCTGGCTCGAAGTACGCGATTATTTCCGAATCCCTCGCTTTGGGCGAAACTTCGTCTACAGCCTATCGGGGAGATCGGGGAAAAGTCGCCTATGATCATTCGCAGATCAAAAGCGGCAACCCTCACGGAACCACATTTGCCAGTCTGCCGGATAAGCCTACGTCCCTGCCTCCGGGTGGCGCAGCCGGCGGCGATCTGGACGGGACCTATCCCGACCCGACTATCGGCACCGGGAAAGTGACAACCGACAAAATCGCCGACAAAGCCGTGACAGCCGCAAAACTGGCAGAACAGTATGTCGTGAATCGGGGTGCTATTACCAACCTGAATAACGCCACTTCCTATGGATTTTATACTTATGAAAGGGGAGCTGAAAATGCTCCTACCGATTTTGGAAGTGTCATTGTCGTCGAAGGAGCCAATAGAGCCGTCAACTGGGTGCAGTTGGCACTGGGGTATGATGGAAATAATGCAAATGCTTCCATCTTTATTAGATATAGGATATCTTTCACGGCATGGGCCGATTGGGTTAAAATCTGGAAATCAAATGATTTCAACCCGGACAATTACCTGCCGCTTTCGGGTGGTACGATGGCTGGGGATATTATTCTGCCACAGACTTATAGGATTCAGGAATCAGGTAGAAATATCATTGGCAGGTTTACATTTGGGGCATCAAGCTCTGCAAGAACAATTATAGGTGCTAATATTTATGACGTTCTTTTAGTGTCTTTAAATGACATTATGCGTTATGACGGGACTAATGAATATAAGGTTTGGGATGCTAAAAACTTCAATCCTGATTCTAAATTTGGTTTCAATGCCGCTCAGCTCTCGGATTTGAACAACGCCCCGAACAATGCCTTTTTCGTCGGCTCACACAACGCGGCGAACGCTCCGGTTGCCAATAGTTGGTGCAATGGATTTACCATCGCTTATGGCAATAACCCCGATTTCAGAAAACAGTTCTGCTATGCAGGCGACAAGTGGTGGACAAGAGGTCGTAACGGTACAACGTGGTCCAGTTGGAGCCAGATTTGGGACTCGGGTAACTTCAATCCAACCACAAGCTGGAAGACAGCCATAGAGAAAACAGAAACCTCATTCGCTTTTATTTATCGAGATCAGGTAACATACGATATAAGCAATATACCTGTAGACAGTGGAAGTTACCGTGTCACTAATAATTCCTCGTTTACGGGGAGTCTGTTTATTTTTCATGCCAATGCGTCTAATTCAGGCTTGGGATTTTATCGGCCCGGTGGGTCGAACAGCCGTCCGCAGTTGCTTATTGGCTTGGATGATTCACCATCCAAATGGGCTAATCTTGGTGAAGTTGTAATCAAGCGAGACCTTGAGAATTATTTGTCGAAAGAAAATACAACGGTCTACGTACCGACCGGGGAATACAACCCTGCTACAAAAGGGTATGTCGATTCGGCTGTGAGCGGCGCTACCGGCGGAGCAATCACAGAAGTGGACGATTTGAATAACGCTCCGAACAATCGATATTTCTACAACGAGGGCGGAGCGGCCAATTCCCCGTTTCCCGATCAGGCGGTTTTCGGATTTACGCTCGTTGATGTCAACCGTTTGCCAACGATGGCCGTACAGTATTGTATGGCTGCCGGCCCAAATATTGGCATGCCTAAAGGCGCAGGCCCCGTGTTTGTCCGATCGACAATTAACCGAGACCAATCCGGGTGGAGCTCATGGACTTGTATCGGACAGGCCGATCCCGTAACGGATGAAGCAAGACTATATCCGTACTATCCCGAGAAATTCAATGGCCAGACAGTTAATAGACTGTTCGTGTCTGTCTCAAAGGTTATACAAGGACCAACGGATCATATCCTTGCCACGTATCAATCTTACGGCATACCGACCTCGCAATATGTGATCGGAATCAAAGGCTTTGCCGTTTTTAAGAACGCGAGCGGATCGGTCGTTTGTTCGATTCCTTTGTCAGGAGGTGAAGTATCGACGGGAGGCAATACTTATTCGGTCAAAGTTGGCAGTCTGCCCGGCGAAGTCGATTTGCATTTCAATTCACCGGCACTGTCCCCGACCACTGTCGAATGCAGAGCGTTGATAGAATTTGGATCAATTTAATAATAAACTTATGAGCGCTTTGATTATCATCTCCGCAGCCATCTTTCTCGTGTACATGGTTGCTATCATCGTGAGGTACGGATTTCCTGCCTCCGTGTCCGATTCGTTTTATCTGCTCCCTCTCAAATGGAACGCGGCCTTTACGCTGTTCTGCGTATCGGTTGCTATGACATTGCTCCCGGCATGGCTCGAAAAGTCGCCCGGGCCGCTGCCGTTTCTCTCGTGCGCGGGACTGGCGTTCGTCGGTGTGGCCGCGAAGTTCCGGGATGATTTTGTAGAAAAAGCTCACGTATGGGCCGCTTTACTTTGCGGAGGAGCCGCACAGGCATGGATCGTCTTCTGCACGCCTTTTTGGTACGTTTCACTCGCATTTTTCCTCGCGTGCGGCTGGTTGGCTTGGCGGAAGCGTAAACAACGTATTTTTTGGCTCGAAACGGCAGCTTTTCTGTCGACGTTTCTGACTGTTTACCTTTTCTGAAATGGAACATTTAAGCGAAATACTGACCATCGTCAACACCGCCTTGTTGCCGATCCTCGGATTTTTCCTGTTCTACAATTCCCGCCGCCGGGAGGCTCGGGCAAAGGCCGAGCGTGAGGAGATACACAACGTGTCCTCCATATCCGACGAATGGCAGGAACTGTACAAGAAGGCTGAGGAAAAATTGGCAGCCAAAGATGCCAAAATCGACCAGCTTTACGCGGAGAAAGAGTCCGACCGTCAGCGAATCCGTGAGTTGTCTGAGCAAAACAACGCTTTGAAGATGGAGCATCAGGCGGCCAAGTTCAAAGAGTGTACGGTCAGAGGCTGCGAGAAACGACAGCCGCCCAGTGGTTACTAAAATCGATTGCACGATGAAATACTTTACCGTTTCCGAACTGACCGCTTCCGACGTTGCGAGGCAAGAAAACATCGATAACACCCCGCCTCCGGGCGTTCGGGTTAAGTTGTCTAACCTGATACACGGACTGCTCGATCCGATCCGAGAGAAATGGGGCGGCCCGATTACCGTCAACAGCGGTTACCGGTGTCCGCTGCTGAATAAGGCCGTCGGCGGAGTGCCCACAAGCCAACACATGCGCGGCGAGGCTGCCGACATTACAGTTGGCAGCCCGGAAAATAACCGTCGGCTGTTCGATATGATCGCTGACGGCGGTTTCGACTTCGATCAACTGATCGACGAAAGCGGCTATCGATGGGTGCATGTGTCGTACTCACCGGGCAATAACCGACGACAAGTCCTGCATCTGAAATGAAAACCGCCGTACTCGTTTTACTCGCGGTGCTGGCATTGGCCGGCTCCTATCTACTGGGCCGCCGAAGCGTGAAGCCGGAAATCGTCGAGATTCACCGGACGGATACGATGTGGATGCGCGACACGGTCCGGGAAACGGTTCTCGTTCCCGAAGTCCGATACTTGACCCGTGTCGATACGGTGCTGCTGAAGGTCCCGGGCGATGCGGTCAAGGTTCCTGTGTTGGTCCCGATTTCCCGGAAAGTATACGAAGGCGAGGATTACCGAGCCGTCGTGTCCGGGTTCCGCGCGTCGCTCGATACCCTCGACATTTTCCGAAAAACGCAGACCGTGACGAATACGGTCGTCCAGCGGGTCGAGGTTCCCGGCAAGCCCAAGCGCTGGGGAATCGGCGTGAGCGCCGGGTATGCTCTCACGCTGCAGGGTATGAAACCGTACATCGGGCTGGGTGTGCAATACGATTTGATATCTTGGTAAATATAAATTTTACGGATTTTAGTTAAATTTACATCGTAAACGCAATAGTTTTTTACAGTTGTTGACGTATAGTTGACGAATTTTTGAAACATTGAAATTGTATATTGCTGTTGTATAGTAATTTTCATTGTTTTTACTATAAACTTCCCAAGCTGAGGGTCGCGGGTCCGAGTCCCGTTTTCCGCTCTAACTCTCAGACAAAGAGAGATGTATATTAGACAAAAGCCCTTAAAACTTGATTTTAAGGGCTTTTTTAGCTTCTTACCCAAGTCAAATCGACTTCTTATTCCGCCAGTTTACGACGGGGTTTCGTGCCCAAAGTGTACCACCCGCAAAAATTAACCTAAAAGGTGGTACGGATTTTAAAACTCGCTTCGCGTATTATATTGACAATTAAGTACTTTGGTTGACTCAAAACAGAACGGTTTACCCAATGAGCAAATTAGTTGCAGGATAAAAATTAACCGTTATGAAGAGTACATTCAGAATCCTTTTTTTCATCAGAAAAGACCGTATCAACACTTTAGGTAAAGCACCCGTTCATGGTACGCCTAACCATCGATGGAAGCAGTTGTCAGTTCAGTACAAAAAGCGAGGTCAGCGTCAAGCTTGGGGATCAGAAAGCCTCCCGTACTCAGAGACGGTCCAAAGAAGCTGTGCGACTCAACTTTTACTTCGATTTTTTCAAACGAAGCCGATTGAAAGTTACCAAACGGTCAGCCAATAAACCGATCTGGTTACCCTGAATATTGTGCGGGACAAATTTTTAGGCAAAGAAGAAAAGCGAATACTTTGCTCTCTTTGTTTTCCGATTTTCTCGAAAAACAAACTGGTCGGAATCGATATTACCCAATCCACATTCAACAAATACAGCCTCACTTACCGTAGGCTTCAAGAATTTTTGATAGAAACGATGAACAGAAAAGACATTCCAATCCGTAATGTCAATCACGATTTCGTGTATCAGTTTCGTATTTACCTTAAAGCGGATAAAAAACTTTCTATCAATTCCTCTGAAAAACTAATGCGTATCTTTAAGCGAATTACCACATTCGCATTCAAAACAGAATTGATATTGTGTAATCCATTCGCCTTTTATACTAAACGAACTGGGGGGCTTACCGAAGGAGTTCGCTAAGTTTTACCGCGTCCAAACATCGAATAACCGGTTGCAATGCGTACGGGATATCTTCGTATTCGCTTGCCAAGCCGACCGTGAACAACAAATAGGACAATGCTTCAAAACATTGTCCTATTTGTTAATGGGTTTAATTCCTCGACTTTGGTCTTTCGAAGTAGCGAACAATCCGCAACACTCCATCCGTTCCGCACAATTATAGCAAATGTCGAGATATTTCATTTTCCAGTCCGATATGGATTTTCGGGCGAAAGACCACAACGATTCAGGAAGCACGCATCGCGGCAGATTGAAAATGGAAACATTCATATGCCAGTCATGCAATTCAATAACAGCTTGTGCTAATTCGACTTGATAATCCAGTGGATCGATCCATACGGCATTTCTGTTTTTAATCGTATAGCCCGTGTATTCCAATCCCATCAGCGATATGAACTCGACGAACGGCAAATTGCGATATATGAAGTCTGGCAGCTTTGGCAGACGGCGATAATTCATGCGCGTGATGACGACCCGTAATTCGATTCCTACACCATAACGATCGAGATTATATAATCCGAGCATCGTTTCTTCGAACGAACCTCGAACCTGTGTTACGGCATCGTGGTCGGGGGCATTATCGGCATGGAGCGGAATACCAAGCAGCAAATTTTCCACACCACAAGCTGCTAGTTTTTGCGCATATACCCTGTCTGCGAACGCTCGCCCGTTCGTCAGCAGATGGATCTCCGTATCGGGAAGCTTCATCTTAATATGACGGATCATATCGAATAGCCGTTCACCGAGCAATGTCGGTTCGCCGCCCGTGATACCGATAGAAGGCAATTCGGACGGGGCTGAATCGATCAATGCCATGTTCTTTCGGAAATAACCGTCCAAATCGTTCCGTCGTAAGGGAGGCTGACAGCATATGACACACCGGTTATTGCATTGAGACGTAACGAACAGTGCATTGTCGTTAGAGCTTATGTCGATCGTATCTCTCATCATCCGCGTGTTCCTGTAATCCAACTTTTGAAAATGGGCAATACCTCCTCTCTGCGCTCGGTCAAAAGTTCGAAGATATACTCGATAATCGCTTTGTGTTTGCGGCAGAAATTGGAGGTCGGACGAAAACCATACATGTCGCCTTGCGTGGAATAATTTCGCACGGGATCGGCTCCGCAAATCGATTGAAATGCGCAATCGGCGCACCCTGCAATGTACTCGGTTGCCCATAACCGTGATATTTCCTGCACCCTGCGGCCATAAAACAGATTTTCGTAACAGTCGCTCACCCGCCCCAAGCGGAAAGTATAATCGTCATATTCGGCCAACATTCGCGATTCGTCAGAGGCGTAGACATATCCGTCGTAATTGTATACGGCCACACCATTAACGATACCGGACGGAGATTGCAAATCGACGAATCCGATCGGGAACGGAGTCAAAATCTTGCGTAATATAAGTGTCGCGAACTCCTCGACGAATGTTTCACCCGACTTATTGATTTCGAGAATATATTCCAGCGCCTGTTTGTAGAATGCGACGAACCGGTCGCAGTAGGCGGTCCAGTCATCGTTCTCTTTTGCCAACCCGTACGGATTGAGCGCTCGGATGAAAATGCTGTGGAATCCGTTTTCACGATAGGCATCAATGATTTCGCGTGGATAGTCGAGCGAATATTCCGAAGTAGTCATCAACGCGGAGATACGATCTGCTCCCAGCTCTTGGCGGACTTTCGCAATGCCGCTGACAACTTTTTGATAGCTGTCTGTCTTACCTCGATTTCGGTTGTGAAGGAATTGCGGCCCGTCGAGCGAGGTGGAAATAACGGCTCCGTATCGCTTGCATAAATCGAGGATTTCATCCGTGGGAGCGACGCAATTCGTACAAATCACATAGGTAATCCGTCGTTGTTCGGTGCGGTTTTTCTCTTCCGCATACTTGATTCCCTTACGGATAAGATGCGGCATAAGCGTCGGCTCGCCTCCTTGAAATTCCATTGTCAGAGACGGCGATGGTGAACGGAACATCAGATCGATGGCTTGCCGGAGCGACTCTTCGCTCATGTCATACCCCTCGTGGCGACATCCCTTACTCGAAGCCTGACAATAAATGCAGTTCTGGTTGCAGCGAAGTGTTAATACGAATATATGTAACGCCGTAAAATGGTCGAGAAAAGCTTTGCGAGTAGCCAGTCGAACTGCCATCGAATCGAGTAATCGAGGCAGTGGGCGTTCGCTGATAAAAAACGATGCGATCAAATCTTTATACAACTCCTCGTCGGGTCGAATCTGCCGGTCGACTATGCGCTGTACACTCCCGCGAGGTAACGAAAGGTAGTCGCCGAGATCATTGACAAGTAACTCCCGGTTGCGGACGATATGAAATCGGAACGGCAGCAGAAAGTATCTCATCATTTGTCGAATTTGAATTCAACGAAATCGTCGCTATTCGCGAATGCTTTGGCATAGAGAATGCTTCTCAAATCACGTGTTTCCGATTCGATGATCGCCCGATTCTTATAGTCGATGAAGTCATCGCTGAGTTTTCGGGCCATTGCCTTGAATGTATTGGGGGAGATAGGTTCGGATGCAGCGAACGTAATCGTTTGAAGCGTCGTATTCGGGCAATTGATGCGGGTTATTACGAAATCGCCGCTCCACCGGTAGAGAGTCTTGTCGACGATGTGTTCATCGTATATGGACAGATCCACGGAAAGTACAACACGGCCCCGCGAATCGAGTTGAATATCAGTCATCTTATTTCTTTAGAAAATAGAGGGTTTGCGTGTCGACCTCTCCGGTAGCCTCGATTCCGATGCTGTCCTGAAATCGTTTCAGAGCTCTTTCGATTTCGATATCGAAATCAGTCTTACCTTTGACGAAAGGCTTGTCGATATATTCTTTGTCTATCAAAATATTTTTCAACTGTGTAACGTCTGTACCCTGCATTCCTTTTTTCAGCAGCCGATCGCCCAAATTGTAATTGTGGGGAATCCAAACTTGCAGTTTTGCGATTGTCGAGCTTCCTGCAATTCCGTCTTGGGTAATGCCTGCATCTTTTTGAAAAGACCTGACGGCGTCGCGAACTTCGGAGTCGAAAACGACATATCCTAAATAATTGGTATTGACGGAAGCCTTTTCTATGTATTTATGTTTGACAAGCAAGTCTGTCAATGCTTTGACATCGGCACCGTAGGAATTTAGTGACAAAGTGCGCGACCCCAGTGTATAATCGGACGGAGAAATCGAGGATGTCGATGTACTGCGAGACGTGGTAGCTGACGAGTAATGGGAATAATGCGACGATCCCGACCGATGGGAACTGTGCGATCGGTGTGAGCTATGGCTACGATGCGAACTATGACTGCGGTGACCTGCCAGCGTATAGGTATCGTCCGAGTTCAGATGCAACAACATCTTGACGTTCGTATCTTTAGCGGTTTGTCCGTATTCGTCCGCAGGCGTATCGTCCGAATCATCCGAAAAACGATATGCGGGCATCGCTTCGGCTCCGTAACTATTTGCTAATGTTGCCATCGAGGAAATCACGATTCCTCGCAATAAGTTTTTTAGTTTGGGTTTCATTCAAATGTTAATAGCTAAATACAAATATAATGATAATATTTTATTGGTAAAATATTTTGATCATTTATTGTTGTTACTTAGAAATATTTTAATTCTAAAAATATATTGAAAATAGTTAGGGTTATTGTTCTGTTATAGGGCATTGTTTTTGGAAAATGTATATTTGCATCGTATTGAAAAGCCAAGACAACGTCAAGCAAACCGACGTCTTTCACGCATCATGACCAAAGTGTGCTACAACGGAATGGTTCTTTACAAAATATTGATATACAGTAACTTCACAGTGAGGATATGACGCCGTTTTTTGTTCCGATTTTTATAAAGCATTAAAATTTAAAGAGTCGCATATTTATTTGCGACTCTTTAAATTTTAATATACGACTTATTGTCAATGAATTAGTGTCCTGTTGAGATAGAAAAAATGCACTTCCGGCAACTCAATCGTGACCATTTTTTAAGTCTTGATTTTGCGAATACCCTTGAGGCGTTTTGTTTGGAATTGGCACCGCTAAGTCGGTATATTTCTGCCTACATTCAAAGACACTAACCTTCTTTGAATATAAGGTCATTTTCAACGTGCTCTCTTTGAAGAGCAGACCTTGCAGGGATAGTTATTCCACCGATTATTGTACGGACTATTATTAACGGCCGTTCAGCCTGTTTTATGCGCAACAACGAACTAAACCTGAATTCTAATCTACGATCGGGAAGTCGATGGTTTCGCTCTCCTCGTTCCAATCGTCGTAGTCGAAATCTCCCGGATTGCCGTCCACCAGTATCTTGCCCACGTTGATGTTCAGCGTCAGCCGTGTATTGGGTGACAGGGTCGCGTTCAGGTTCTTGTTCAGCTTATACTCCGTACCGTCCTGCAGAGTGATAATCAGCTCCAGCGGCGGGTTGGCGGCCGAGGGAAACAGCATCACCGTGATATTGCCGTACGAAAGCCCGTCTTCCGAGCGCGACAAGTCGAACTGTACGGTTTTAGTCATGTTTTCCGCCACGCCGGTATAGAAGTTTATCTTCTCGGCGATATTGCCGATATTGACTTTCACGCTGGCGATTTCGGGAATGAACGCGCTGCCGTCGGACTGTTTGATGATTATCTTCAGTCCCGAGCTCACGCGCGAGAGCGAGGCTTGCAGAACGTCCGTACCGATATGGGCCGGCTTGATGGCATGTACCAGGTCGTAAACGGGGGAATATAGTCCGTTACCGATGCTCCGTAGGCTGAAGTAGAGTTTGGAGAGATCGGCACCCTCGGTCAGTCCCGGCGAGACGATCTGCGGCGAGTTATGGATCGGTTCGTCGTATTTCGGCGTGCCCCAGTACACCATATTGTAATCTCCGACCGGTAGATGCAGTTCCCGATTGTATTGGCCGGATATATCTCCGTTCAGGATAGTATAGTATCCGTAGAACGGGGTCAGTTTCCCGTTGAAGTAATTTCCGTAATAGACGGACGATTCATCGTTGCAGGGGTATATTTCCAAAATACCGGTGAAGGGATGCACGCTGAGAGGTTCGGCCATGCGTACGCTGACATCGGGAGTAACCAGTGCAGGCGTAGGCAGCTCGTCGCTTTTACGGTCGTCGTCGGAACACGATGACGCGAGGAAAATCAGGCTCAGGGCCATAAAAATCAATTTCTTCATAACAATCGTAATTATATAGGTTCTTTGATGCAATTTTCATTCCAGTTATCCGCGAATCGGAAAGTAGCGGCGAGACGAACGGATAACATGCGGGCATTGACAAAAGGTCCGTCATCGACAGGCTCGCGCCTTATTGCCGGTGCGGGAGCGAAAACATGCCTTCGCGGGGGAGGTTGATTTAGCGGCTCATGCGCTTGTCCGTGATCGCCTGCCATGCCGTCGGGCGAAAAATCCGTCGGGAAATCGGTCGCTTCAAAAGTCCTGAACAGCGCTCCTGTATTCGGGCGTCGATGAGCCTCGTGTGAAGGCGCACGTCGCGCGGGGACCATGACGAACGGGTACGGAGAGGAATGCTCGGCTGCGGAGGCTTGTTACGGTTTTCGGATCGGGAGTTTCGGGAACAGTTTCCGAAAGCGTATCATGTAGGTCGTTATGTTGCCGCCGGCGATGATGAGGGTGACGGCCAGAATGATCATCGCTATGCCGCAGCCGATTCTCGGCGTCAGCGGTTCGCCGAAGACGGCGACTCCGAAAAAGACGGCCGTGACGGGCTCCAGCGCCCCGAGAATGGCTGTCGGAGTCGATCCGATGTATTGAATGGCGCCGGTCGTACATAGGAACGAGATGGCCGTCGGGAAGATCGCCAGAGCGAGCAGATTTCCCCACAAGTACCATCGGTCCGGGACGGTTATGTGTTCGCCGAAATCCAGACGGACGAAAAACAGCGTCAGTCCGGACAGCAGGATGTAGAACGTGACTTTGAGCGTTGCCACGTTCTTCAGGACCGTCCGGTTGATTCCGACGATATAAAGAGCGTACGAGAGGGCCGATGCGAATACCATGATCGTTCCGGTCAGGTTCAGCGTCGATCCGTCTCCGTTCCGGTAGAGCAATCCGATGCCGCAGAGCGCCAGTAAGATGCACAATGCGGTTTGCAGCGTCACTTTCTCCTTGAAAGCGACCGCCATGATCAGCGCCACGAGGATCGGATAGACGAACAGCAAGGTCGATGCGATGCCGGCATCCATGTAGTGATAGCTCTGGAACAGGGTCAGGGAGGAAACGGCGACCAGCAGGCCCAGCACGATCAGCGGCAGGATCTCCCGGCGCTGCAGCCTGAAGTCGCGGCCTCTGGCCTTGAGCATGACGCCCAGCAGCGGAAGCGCGAACAGGTATCTGAACAGCAGGACGGAATCCGTGTCCATTCCGTTTTCGTACAGCGGAAGGGCGAACAGCGGGTTCATGCCGTAGGTGGCAGCGGCCACCGCTCCGAGAATGTATCCTTTGGTTTTCGCGTTCATAGTTTTGTCGGTTCGGGGCAAAGATAATCGATTCCTCGCGGCTTGCGAAATTTCCGTTTTGTTCCGTCGCTTGTCTACGGCCAAGTCCGGTCCGTAACCGTACCTTGGCCGCCGGAGGAACAAACGGTTGCGAGTTTTTCCGCCGCCCGTCTCTGTTTTTTTCGGATTTTCGGTATCTTTGCAATCTCCGTATTGGCCGGTGCGATTCCTCGGTCGGCCTTGTTCTCGAACGGACGTTAAACGATCGTAATATGGCGAAGCAATTGGATGGAGCGACGGCCCGGTTGGGCACGGAGCGCGTGGGGCGGTTGCTGCTCGAATACTCGATTCCGTCGATCATCGGGATGGTCATGATGTCGCTGTACAACATCGTGGACCGGATTTTCATCGGACAGGGCGTAGGGCCGCTGGCCATTTCGGGGCTGGCGCTGACTTTCCCGCTGACGGCGCTCGTAACGGCTATCGGTACGCTGATCGGAGTCGGTTCGGCGGCTCGCATATCGATCGTGCTGGGAATGAGGGATATAAAATGGGCTCGTAATATTCTGGGCAATGCTTTCGTGCTGACGTTTCTGCTCTCGGCGGTACTGATCACCTGCTCGATGCTGTATCTGGACGATATTCTGCGCGCTTTCGGGGGCAGCGACCAGACGATTCCCTATGCCAAGGACTATTTGCGGATCGTAATTCCCGGCAGCGTGCTGTCGAATCTGAGCTACAGCTTCAGCAACATCATGCGCGCGAGCGGGTATCCCAGCAAGTCGATGTATACCATTCTGATCGGCGTGGGGCTGAATATCCTGCTCGATCCGCTGTTTATCTTCGGGTTCGGCATGGAGATCAGGGGGGCGGCCGTCGCGACGGTCATTTCGATGTTCGTCAGCTCGTTGTTCGTGCTGAGCCATTTCTTCAATCCGAAGCATCCGGTACATTTCCGCCGCGACTGCTGGGTCCCGAAAAAGAGAATCATCCGCAATATCGTGTCGATCGGCATGGCTCCTTTCCTGATGAATCTGGCGGCGAGTATCGTCAATGTCATCATGAACAATCAGCTGGTCCGCGAGGGAGGCGATCTGGCGATCGGCGCTTTCGGAATCATCAACAGCTACGGCATTCTGATCGTTATGACCGCCATGGGACTCTGTCAGGGCATGCAGCCGATCGTCGGATTCAATTACGGAGCCCAGAAGCTCAAGCGTATGAAAGACGTGCTCAAGTTGACGATCCGGATCGCTACGCTGATCATGGTGGTCGGCTTCGTGGCCTGCGAGCTGATGCCGCGACTCCTCGTCCGCGCTTTCACGACCGATCCCGGATTGATTGATATTTCGGCCCGGGGGCTTCGGCTTGCATATGTCATGCTGCCGGTCGTCGGGTTCCAGATCGTGGTCTCTACTTTTTTCCAGTCCATCAGCAAGGCTTGGAAAGCGATTTTCATGGGGCTCTCCCGGCAGGTGATTTTCTTGATACCGGCCCTTTATTTCTTTTCCCGCTGGTTCGGCCTGACGGGCGTTTGGCTCAGTATTCCGTTCGCGGATTTTCTGGCGTCGGCGGTAGCCGCGCTGTTTCTGCTTTCCGAAAAGAGGGTGTTCTATCCCAAGGCGGCCCGTCGGGTATAATTCTTGCTCGTTCGGGAAAGGTGTGTATTGATTTAAACGGGTAGAATATGAAAAATCTGATGGTCGAGCCCGGGAGCGAAGCGGCTCCCGAGCGCTTTCATATGACGATTACGGCCGGCGGGCCTTACCTCGTGTTCGGACATCCGCCTTTGCGGCAGCAGTTCATGCTTCCGAACCGGGACGGTGAGATTTGGTATTTTCAGGCCGGAGAAAAGTATTCCACCGAGTCCGAGCCTACGGCGCTGTGTCGTTGCGGCCATTCCGGCGACAAGCCTTATTGCGACGGCTCGCACGTGCGAGCCGACTGGGATCCTTCGCTGACGGCTTCCGAAGAACCGCTGCTCGACGGAGCCGAGCGGTACGAAGGGCCGGAAGTCGCCTTGACGGACAATCGCGCGTATTGCGCCTTCGCCCGGTTTTGCGATGCGAAAGGACAAGTGTGGAATTTGGTCGGCATGGAAGGGAAGCAGGCTCGCGACCTGACGGTTCGCGAGGCTGACCATTGCCCTGCCGGCCGGTTGTCGGCGTGGACCGGCGGACAGGAGCCTCACGAACCGCATTTCGAGCCGTCGCTCGGCTTGATCGAGGATCCTCAGCAGGGCAGCAGCGGTCCGCTCTGGGTTCGGGGCGGCATTCCGTTCAGTCGCGAGGACGGATTTACCTACGAAGTGCGGAACCGGGTTACGCTGTGCCGTTGCGGCCGGTCGTCGAACAAGCCTTTCTGCGACGGGTCGCACGCTTCGATCCGTTTTCAGGACGGACTGCCTTCCCGTCCCGATCCCGACGGAGAACGTTGGTAGCCGGAACGAGAGAAACGGGAGCGCATGGGAACGAGGAGAATTTCCCATGCGCTTTTTTATGATGCGCCGGGCAGCAAGGTGCGAATGCAGTATTTACCGGATTTACCGACGAAAAATTTGAAAAGCTCGGAGATTTGTCTATAAATTTTCGATTCCATAATTTAAAGTCAATAGGAGCTTACCTGCTGGTTAATTAAATTGGCTCTCTCATTTTGAAATGTTTCCTTGATATTTATCTGCATTTAACCTGATTCCATCAAAAGCTTCTTGTGTTGATCTTGCTGATATGGAGATAAAAACAAAAAATCGATAGAGTTATAAAAATAGTAGCAGATACTATTAAAAATAAATGCTCAGAATAATATCAGAGAAAAATCTGCAAAGAGCATTATAAACTGGGATGTGGTTGAAATGGTTGTTAAAAAAATGAAGACAGCCTCGTTTATTTACAACAGGCAGCTTTACCGGATATGAATTTTGATTTATCGAAATATTATGGATATTTTTGGTTTAAAGACATAACCTTCCTCGTTGAGATTCAAGATGGTGATGAGATGATTTACGATGAAATATTCAAATATCATAATATGGTAACCATACCTAAAGAGAAAGAATCTTTTACAACCATTATTGAAAATCCGGGTTGGTTATTTCGGTATATAGTTAAAAATAGCCAAGTTGGACGTTTGAACAGTTGGGGTATGGAGTTCTTATAAATTCGACTGTGAATAAAGTTATAGCATTCCGAGAGTTGCCCATTGAGGATATGATTCGTCATGAACATGGTTTGCCCCTCAGAGAGTTTTATCAACGGGGAATAGAAGATAGTCGTTTTATTATTCAAGGGACAACCAGAAGTAAATTTTTTAACAATTACGATTATGAAAAGTCGTATTAAAAAGGGCCTAATAACCTATACATTATTGTCAATAGCTTTGTACAATGTCAGTTGTCAATGTTTAAAACATCGCAAGAATTCTTATGCTGAAGGAAAATATCAAATGATCTGCTTGACAACCATTGATGACAATGTGCCTCATTGGACGTTTTCCCGGGATAATTATTCAAAAGATACGAAGATTATTGACGACGAATCTTTAGAAGTTATCATTCGAAAAGAAGACTTTACTCGACATCAATTCTATCAGGATGTGTTCCCTTTGGATACTACTGCTATGTATTTTCCTGATATGGACCATATGTATGGTCCTCTCTATGTCATTTTGTGGGATCTACTGGAACATGGTAGAGCTGAAGTTTTATTTCAGGAGAGACGCATTGATTCCATTAGACATCGTTTTTACTCTTTTTTAGGTAGTGAACAAGAATGTTTAGAATTTTGGGATAAGAATCATAACATATGGATTCCTTTGCTTGATCGACTGATTAAGATGGGCGAATAACTTATCCTCAAAAAGAGCAAGTGAGAAATCACTTGCTCTTTCTATTATTTTTTCGCAAAGTGAAACTTTGGCTGATTCGACATAGATATTATAATATTCGATCCGGTTACGGATGAATATTATTCCACAATCGAATGACGGGCCCGTTAATTGAGAAAGACTATTTGGTCAGTCCGTATGCTTATTGCAACAATAACCCTTCAAAAAATACCTCGACATGGACGGTCGCTAATTAGGGTCGACAAAAAATGATGCCCTCGCCGAATGAGATATCCGTTTCTCGCACTTGCGCCCGGAAAAACAGATAGGGAATCGAGTCGGATAAATCCGCCGGAAATATTATATTTGTGAACCGGGGCTTGGGTGTGAAGAATCCCGGCAGGTTTCACTTATAATCCGACTTGAACGAATGAATGACCGAAAAATGATTTTCCGGCTGTTGGCCGGAGCGGCTTGCCTGCTATGGGCGATTCCGGCGACGGCCGCCGCCACGGGCGCGGATATCGTTCCGCGCAAGCTGACATGCGAATACAGGACCAATCCGTCGGTCGTGGATGCCGAGCACCCGCGGCTGTCGTGGATCAACGAAGCGGTATCCGGCCGCCGGGGCGCGAGCCAAAAGGCTTGGCAGATCCGGGTGGCGTCGTCCGAGGAGAGATTGCTGTCCGGTGAGGCCGATCTGTGGGATAGCCGCAAGGTGAAGGACGACCGTTCGATCCTGATTCCCTACGGCGGCCGTCCCTTGCGCTCGTGCGAGAGCTGCTGGTGGCAGGTCCGCGTCTGGGACGATCGCGGCCGCGTTTCCGAGTGGAGCGAGCCGGCCGTATGGCATATGGGACTGCTCGACGAGTCCGACTGGCAGTGTCAGTGGATCGGAGCTCCGTGGCAGGGCGACGAGCCGCTGGCGGATACCGGCGGGGACGTTCCGCCGCGCGCCCCGCTGCTGCGCAAGGCATTCCGTGCGGATAAGCCGGTGGCTTCGGCCCGTTTTTACGGGACGGGACTCGGTTATTTCGAATTGTACATGAACGGGGAGAAAGTCGGCGACGACGTGCTCGTCCCCAATCAGACGAATTACGGCAAGCGGACGAACCTGGACCGGGGAGCGGTTCCGCTGGAGGACAATTTCAGGGAATATCGGGTCATGTACCTCGGCTACGACGTGACCGATCGGATACGCCTTGGCGAGAATGCGATCGGCGCGATGCTGGGCAACGGCTTTTACAATGCGAAGATTCACTGGGTGAGGCCGTACGGTACGCCCCGGTTTTTCGGCCAGCTGCATATCGTCTACGAGGACGGGACGCAACAGGTGATACCGACCGATCCGACATGGAGGGTTTCCGAAGGGCCGCTGACCGATATGGTCTATTCGGGCGAGCATTACGACGCGAGGGCCGAACAACCCGGCTGGTGCTCGCCGGGCTTCGACGATTCGTCGTGGAAACAGGCCGCTCCGCGCCGGGCCCCGGGCGGAAAACTGGTCGCGCAGACCTCCCCTGCCGACCGCGTGATGGAGATTCTCCGGCCCGAGAAAATAGAGAAGCTCGGCGAAGGCCGGTATCGGGTCGATTTCGGCGAGGAGATTTCCGGCTGGGTGCACCTGCACGACGTGACGGGCGAGGCCGGACAGCGGATCGACATCCGCTACCTCTGCGAGTCGCCCAACGGATCGAACAGCTATACGATGCGGGGCGGCGCTCCGGAATCCTATCATACGCGCTTTACGTGGTACGTGTTCCGCGAGGTCGAGATCGACGGCTGGCCCGGCGAGCTGAGTCCCGGGCAAATTACGGCCGAGGCCGTCTACACCGATGTGCCGTCGACGGGCCGTTTCGAATGCTCGAACCCCTTGTTCAACCGAATCAACCGCATATGGCGGCGAAGCCAGACGGACAACATGCACGGCTGTATCGCCAGCGACTGTCCGCATCGCGAGCGGTCGGCCTATACCGGCGACGGGCAGGTGGCCTGCGTGACGGTCATGCACAATTTCGACGCGGCGGCGTTTTACAGCAAGTGGATCCGCGACATCTGGGGCGCCCAGAACGTCGAGACGGGGTACGTGCCCAACGGAGCGCCCTGGCAGCCGGGCTGCGGAGGCGGCGTGGCATGGGGAGCCGCGATGAACATCATGCCGTGGGAATTCTATGTGCATTACGGCGATCTCGACATGCTCGAAGGCTGTTTCGATGCGATGAAGGAGCAGGTACGCTACATGATGCGCTGGGTCGATTCCACAGGCGTCATGTGGATGAACTCGCCTTGCCAGTGGATGAATCTGGGCGATTGGTGTCCGGCTTTCGAATTTCCGCCGACGGAGATGGTGCACACGTTCTATCTGTGGCGATGCGCCGATCTGACGGCCCGTGCGGCCGAGGCGCTGGGCCGCAGGGAGGACGTCGTGCGGTACGACGAATTGGCCGCGCGAACGGCCGAAGCCTTTCACGACCGGTTCTACGACGAACGGAAAGGCTCCTACGGGGCTTACGGGGGCAATGTTTTCGCGCTCCGGATCGGCGTTCCGGCCGATCGGCGCGACCGGGTGATCGCTTCGCTCCGGCAGGACATCCTGTCGAACGGGGGGCATCTCGACACGGGCATATTCGGCACGCAGTTCTTTTTCGAGACGCTCTGCGACAACGGCCTAAACGAGCTGGCCTACGAGGCGATGAACAAGCGCGACTACCCGAGCTTCGGCTGGTGGATCGAGCAGGGCGCCACGACGACCTGGGAGCAGTGGAACGGCGAGAATTCCCGCAATCATCCGATGTTCGGCGGCTCGCTCGTGTGGTTCTACCGGCGGGTGGCGGGTATGAACGCCGATCCCTCTCGTCCCGGTTACCGGCATATCGTGTTCCGTCCGGTGCCGCCGGATAGCCTGACTTTCGCCCGTTACGACAAGGCGACTCCTTACGGCGAGGCGTCGATCGAATGGCGCAGGACGGACGGCCGTTTCGAAATGACGGTGCAGGTTCCGGTCGGCTGCACGGCGACCGTTTGGGTGCCCGGAGCCCGGTCTTCCGATTCGGTATCGACCGATGTCGGCCGGGCAGGCAGAGACAAGAATCTTTCGTTCGAGGGCATCCGTGATGGGTATGCGGTGTACGAGGTCCGTTCGGGCCGCTACGGCTTTCGGGTCGAATAGGCCGGTTGCGGTCTTTGAGCGCGGTCCGGCCGGTTCAGGGAGCGTATTTGTCGGATAGGCGGAGAGTCCGTTTGCGCGACGAATGCGGTCAGAACAACGAGTGCTCTCCGTTTCGGAGACTGTGCGCCGGCCGATCCCTGATTACGGAGTCCTCGCACGGCTCTCCGATCATCGTGGGCGAGTCCGGATTGTGCCGCAGAAAATTGTTCGCGACCGCGTTCTCCTTGCCTCTGGTAGCGTAACAGTACGTGCATCCGTTCGGGCAACTGTCGTACATGCCGATGTCGATACTTTCGATACAGCGGCAGGTTTTTCGCTGGTTCCGGTCTTCGGTGGCGGTGATGCGGTAGCCGGCGATCCGCTCGATCAGGTCTTTGTCGATACACGGGCCGCCGGGAATGCCCGCTTGGCTCAGATCGATCTTGACTGTGCATGTTTCCAACCGGATCGGGCTGTCCGCGACCGCGCATCGGAACGAGGCGGCCATCGATTCGATCTCGCCGCGTTCCGGCGGACGGATGTCCTGCCGGTCCAGGGCCGGACGGATATGGCGGTAGCGGTCGATGAAGCCGAGCATGCAGCGTTCGGTGTGGTTGCTCAGCTTGCGGGCGAGGCGGGCGAAAGCTTCGCGGTGGAAGCGCGTGTCGTAGGTTTCGTTGATCAGAATCGGGTCGTAACGCCAGACTACTCTTTCTTTTCCGATCATTTCGGAAAGTTTTCGGAATGTCTCGATCCGCTCTTCGATCGAGGGAAGGTTGCGCTCGATGTCTTTCCCGTACGGGTTCAGCGTGAATTGGAAATAATACTTGAAGCCGTTCAGTTCGCCGAGCCTCGGCAGCATCGGAGCGGGGTTCTTCGTCCAGAAGACGATGCAATCCACTGCGTCCGGACGGAGGCTCACGCGGCTGACCGATCGCGGATTGAACGGATTGGGAACGAGTACGTGTCCTTCCCCGAGGCGGTTAAGGAACCACGGGGCGTAGAAGGCGGGAATGTCCGTCCGACGGCTGGCGCTGATGATCATACGATATGAACGGCGCGGAGGCCCTTCGTATTGCGCGTTTCCTGTTTGCGGATTCGGGAAAGCGGCCGCCGGCGTCGCACGGACAGGAGGTTTCGGAACCGCCCGTTTCCCGCCGAGAAACGTTCCCGCATGCAAGCCCCGCAGTCGCGCGGTTTCGTGAAAGTCGATTTTTTGTTAAATTTGAAGGCTTTTAACCCAAATAATCTCGTTATGAAAAAACTATGGTTGCTTCCCTTGCTGACGGCTGCGCTGATCGGATGCCGGCCCTCGCAAGAAAAACAGTCGGTGCGATGCTGGCCGAAATTACCCTCTGCGGGCGAAATGACGGTTTTGGCATGGTACGGCATTCCGTCCGATTGTACGTCGGTCGAACGTTTCGAAGAGCTCAAGAATGCCGGATTCACGCATCAGTTTACCGGGTATCCCGATGCCGAGGCTATGGCCCGCGCGCTGGATACGGCCGAGCGGGTCGGCATTCGGCTGATCGTTTCGTGTCCCGAGCTGAAAACCGAGCCCGAGGCGACCGTTCGCCGTTTCATGAATCATCCGGCGACGGCGGGCTATTTCCTGCGCGACGAGCCGTCGGCCGACGACTTCGCGGAACTGGGCGCATGGGCCGCGCGGATCCGTGCGACCGATGACGCGCACTATTGCTATCTGAATCTGTTCCCGAACTATGCGCCTTGCGAGACACTGAAGACGGACAGTTACCGGGAATACGTCAATCGTTTCGACCGGGAGGTGCCCCTGCAACTGCTCTCGTTCGATCATTATCCGGTCGTAGGCGACACATGCCGCCCCGAGTGGTACGAGAATCTGGAGATATTCTCCGACGAGGCGCGCAAGGCGGGCAAGCCGTTCTGGGCCTTTGCGCTCGCTACGGCTCACAAACCCTACCCGATTCCCGATCTGGCGCAACTGAGACTTCAGGTCTACAGCGACCTGGCCTATGGCGCTCAGGGAATTCAATACTTCACTTACTGGACTCCGGAGAAGAATCCGACATGGGATTTCCATCATGCACCCGTCGAGCGGAGCAGCGGCCGTCGGACCGACGTATACGACAAGATCAAGCAGATGAATGCCGAGATTCAGGCTTTGAGCGGCGTGTTCCTCGGCTGCGAGGTGGTGTCGGTCCGTCATACGGGCGAGTCGATTCCCCGAGGAACCGTTCGGCTGACCGAGCTCCCTGCCGGAGTGAAGAAGCTCGAGACGACGGGTGCGGGGGCTGTCGTGTCCGAATTGCGTAACGGGGATAACCGTTTCGTTGTGATCGTGAATCGCGATTTCAAGAATCCGATGACGCTGCAAATCGAGTTGGACGAGACGGCGAGTCGGATTCTCAAGGACGGATCGGTCGTTCCGGCATCGCTTTATCACGAAACTATGGTCGTGGAGCCGGGCGACGCGATGATTTATATGCTTGAATAATCTATGTAGCCGATTGGATATGAGTGTGAAAAGAAAAGTGTGGATTGGTTGCATGGCCTGCATGATAGGCTGTTTCCCGGTATCGGCTCAGCCACGGATCGAGCCGGCCGATTTGCCGATTCTGGCTTGGTACGGTATCCCCGCGCATGAGGCGACCGTGGAGCGTTTCGAAGAGTTGCGGGATGCGGGCTTTACGCTGAACTTCCGTTCCTTCCCGAGCGCCGATGCGGTAGCCAAAGGGCTCGATGCGGCGGAAAAGGCAGGTATCAAACTGATTATTGGTTGCCCTGAATTGGAAAAAGAACCCGAGAAGACCGTGCGCCGCTTTATGAATCATTCCGCTTTGGCCGGCTATTTCCTTCGGGACGAGCCCCGGAGCAACGAGTTCGCCGAGCTGGGAGAGTGGGCGCGGCGGATTCAGGCGGTGGATAACGAGCATTTCTGCTATCTGAACCTGTTTCCGACCGGCCCCAAGGAGCATCTCGATCAGTTGGGCGTGAAATCCTATCGCGAGTATGTCTCCCGTTTCGACGAGCAGGTGCCGCTGCCCTTTCTGACTTTCGACCACTACCCGATCACGCGGGACGGGCTGAAGGCGGAGTGGTACGAGAATCTGGAAGAGTTCTCCGACGAAGCGCGCAAGGCGGGCAAGCCGTTCTGGGCTTTCGCGCTGGCGACCTCGCACGGTCCTTATCCGGTCCCGACCCCGGCCATGTTGCGGCTTCAGGTTTACAGCGATTTGGCTTACGGAGCGCAGGGGATACAGTATTTTACCTATTGGACTCCGCAGGGCGACTCTTTCTGGGACTACCGGTTCGGACCGATAGGTCTGGACGGCAAGCGCACCGTAGCCTACGACCGTGTCCGCGCGATGAATCAGGAGTTGAAGGCCCTGTCGGGCATATTCGTAGGGGCTAAGGTGATTTCTGTCCGTCATACGGGCGACCGGATTCCGCGCGGTACCAAGCGACTGACTGCCTTGCCCGCTCCGGTCAAGGTGCTTGAAACAGAAGGGACCGGAGCCGTCGTTTCGCTGCTCGAGAATAAGGGCGGACTGTATTTGCTGATCGTCAACCGCGATTACGAGCGTCCGATGAGGCTGACGTTCTATGCCGACGAGTCGGTCGGCCGCGTGCTCAAGGACGGTTCCGTTGTGCCGGCACAAGCCTATACGGGCGTTCTGGAGGTCGATCCGGGCGATGCCATGATCTATACGTGGACGAAGAAACGGAAATGAGATTCTCCTTTCGATAGGAAGTCCGCCCCGATCGGGGCGGACTTCTGCGTTTTTATTGCGGTTCGTGTTCTCGGAGGTCCGTTTGCGAACATGGCTTTGATTCGATATGGGCTTTCGATTTTTTACCGTACGGCGTGCAGGATTTTATCGGGCGAGTCGATTCGTTTATCTTTCGATTCGCTATTTTTGCGGACGATTGACAGCAAGAAACATGAAATATCGCAAAAACTTTTGTCGAAGCGTTTCGTCCCTGCTTTGGATCGTGTGGACGGTTTCGCTTCTTGCGGGCTGGGCCCCGGTTCGCGCTCAACGGGTAGACACCGTCAGCGTGTACAGCCCTTCGATGGACAAGCAAGTCAAGAATCTGGTGATTCTTCCCGAAGGATACGAGGCCGATCCGGCCCGCCGCTATCCGGTCGTTTACCTGTTGCACGGCTACAATAACCGTTACGATAGCTGGCTGCGTAAAACCAAACCCGAACTTCCCCGCACGGCTACGGCGTACGGGACGATCGTCGTCTGTCCGGACGGCGCCTCGAGCTGGTATTGGGACAGTCCGGTCGATCCGAAAAGCCGGTATGAAACCTATGTGAGTACGGAGCTGGTGGGCTGTGTGGACTCTCTTTACAGAACGATTCGCTCGCGGTGCGGACGGGCGATCACGGGATACAGCATGGGCGGTCATGGCGCGCTGTGGCTCGCGTTCCGGCATCCCGACGTTTTCGGAGCGTGCGGATCGATGAGCGGCGGCGTCGACATTCGGCCTTTCCCGAACAATTGGAAGATCAGCGAGCAGCTCGGACCCTATTCCGAAAATCCGCACTTGTGGGACGAGCATACGGTGATCGAGCAGTTGTATCGCGTCGTGCCGTTCACGGACCGTAACCGGGAAGTCGCTTCCAAGGAGGCCCGGCCTGTCGATTACAGCCTGCAGCCCGGACAACTGGCCATCGTGATCGACTGCGGAACGGAGGATTACTTTTTCGAAGTCAATCGGCTGCTGCACGAGCGGATGCTGTACAGACACATATCGCACGAGTATATCGTCCGGCCCGGCGGGCATACGCACGATTATTGGCGCGAGGCCGTCGAGTATCACATGCTCTTTTTCCGCCGGTTCTTCGACTCGCAGGAGCGCGAAGACGTTTTAGCCGGGGCCGGGCGACCGTAATCCGGGGACTCCGGCTATCGCGCCGGATCGTCGTACTCGGGGTGGCGGCGGATGTAGGCTCTGGCATAGGAACAGATCGGCCGGACCCGCAGGTTTTCGGCGCGCGCGTATTCGAGGGCGGCCCGGGTGAGAGAGGCCGCGATCCCCTGCCCTTCCAAGGCCGGAGGAACGAAAGTATGCGTCAACTCGATCTCTTCTTCGTTCCGGCGGTATTCGACGACGGCTGTCAGTCCGTTTTCGGTTCGTTCGAACCGTTGTTTTTCCGTATTGTGCGTTATCATGTCTCGTCTGTTTTTACGGTTTCAAGTTAGCGATTTTTCCGTTTGTCCGTGCCGGGAAAAATGATTTACCGGAAACGAAAGCGTCCGGCTCTTCCGAAAAGAGCCGGACGCCATTCAAAAGAAGAAAGGGTCAGAATCGCCAGCCTGCCGTGACAGCGAACACGCTGTTGCGCGTGCAGCCTGCGTCTTTAGCCAGATTCGTTACGCCGATGTTGTAGCGGGCATCGAGGATCAGGCCGAACTTGAAATCGTAGGACAGACCTACCGGAATCGACAAGTCGAACGTCTTGTACATCTCCTTGACATCGACTTTGACGTCGCCTTCCTTCGCTTTGGCCGCCAGCAGGAAGCCGGGCTGAACGCCGGCCTTCAGCGCCATGCCGCGCGTCAGGTAGAAATTGGCGAGAACGGGAATGTTCAGGTAATCCGTACGCAGCTTGACGTCGGAGTCCTTGATCTTGCTGCCTTGACGCGAATAGAGTACGTCGGCCGATACGGCGAACCAGTTGCAGGTACGGTAGTCGACGAATACGCCGCCGGTGAAACCCGCTTTGTACTTGGCTGCGTCGTCCAGCGTCTGGTTCGAGATGTTTACGCCGGCTTTTACACCGAATCCGAAACCGGTTTCCTGTGCCGAGGCGAAAGAAAATGCAGCGCATGCGGCCATAAGGGTCAAGAGAATCTTTTTCATTACAGTTTCTTTTTAAGTTAGATACGTGAACGATCGATCGGTCTTCTGACATATAACGCAGCGGGACCCGTTAGGTTACAACCGGTACGGGATTCTCAGGGAACGGCAATTTTGAAAAATAGCCGTATGGCTCTCTTTATCAGTATGTTTTTTTTGTGCGGAATCCGGATATTTTTCCGGAATTCGTTTCCGTATCGCGAACAGGACGACCGGAATCTGACGTGCATCCGGCGGTTTTGCATTCTTTTTGACATACC